>Ga0160432_100347_pt1 | contig 34986 bp, 35 predicted proteins | sample HID1971M_E0MG_FD_108250 | JGI IMG/M metagenome (GOLD analysis project Ga0160432, IMG submission 108250) | Enriched millipede-associated microbial communities from UW Madison campus, WI, USA - HID1971M_E0 MG | ecosystem: Host-associated > Arthropoda: Insects > Digestive system > Unclassified ... | reverse complement strand
GTGGCAGATCGCCTCGACCGACAAGACGACGTCGATGGGCCAGCCCACCTCGTACGTGCTGTTCCCGACCGAGACGCCCGTGCTGCTCGCCGACGACGAGTCGTCGATCGCCTCGCGGGCCGCGTTCGCCACGAAGAACCTGTTCGTCACGAAGTACGACCCGGCCGAGCGGTACGCCGCGGGCGACTTCGTGAACCAGCATCCGGGCGGCGGCGGCATCCCCGCCTTCATCGCGGGCGACGAGCCGCTGATCGGCGAGGACGTCGTGCTGTGGCACACGTTCGGCCTCACGCACTTCCCGCGCAACGAGGACTGGCCTGTCATGCCGATGGACTACGCCAGGTTCACGCTCAAGCCGTACAACTTCTTCGAACGCAACCCCACGCTGAACGTGCCCGCCCCCGAGTCCGCGCACTGCTCGGCCGGCACCGGCCACGTGCACGGGGCGACCGGCGGCTACGGCCCGACGTCGGGCGCACACGGACACGACGCGGGCGCCCACGGTCACGCGCACGGCGAGCACCACCACCACGGTTGACCTGTGACCGAACAGCTCCACGCCTGGGCCATCGCCCCGGCCGCGATCGGGGCCTGCTGTCTGGCAGCCGACCGCGGCCGGGCGCGGTGGCCCGACGCCGTGGCGTCCGCGCTCATGCTCGCCGCGATGCTGGACGCCGTGCTCACCCGGTTCCTGGCACCCGTGTACTGGGCGGCGGCCTTGATCGGGGCGGCGATGGCGCTCGCCGCCGCGACCTCGCCCCGGCGCCGCAGCGCCTCGCCGTCGGGACCCCGCGGCGGGATGGCTGTGCACACGGCCCTCGGCCTCGTGGCCATGGCGGCGCTGCAGCTCGCCATGGTGCACGACACCACGGCCGGTCCGCTCGCCGCAACGGCGTCCGCGCATGCGCACGGCGGTGCGGGCGGAGGGCTGCTGGCCACCGTGATGGTCGCCGGGGCGATCGCCTACGCGGCGCTCTCGGCGGGCCTCCTCACCCGCTCCCATCGCACGCTCGACCGCGTGCAGCTGGCCTGCATGGGCGTCTCGGTGCTGCTCATGGCCGTCGGAGCCGCGATCTAGCGGCGCACACCGGGCGCGGCATCCAGCGATCTCCCAGTGCCGCGGCCCCTGACGCGTGGTTAGTATCGAGCCGTGGGCGAGGATGCCCATGCCCACCCGCCGGACCGCCTGATCGGAGGCGGAACAGGAGGCCTCGATGGTCGATACCGCAACGGATGCCCGGATGACGGGGACGGATGCCGCATCCCGCGGGTCCGGCACGCTCACGGCCGAAGGGTTCGCGCGGGTCACCGACGCGATCCTCGACGCCGTCGGCAGCGTCATCGACGGCAAGCCCGACGCGGTCCGCAGCGCGCTGGTCTGCCTGCTGGCGGAGGGGCATCTGCTGATCGAGGACGTGCCCGGCGTCGGCAAGACGATGCTCGCGCGCGCCCTCGCGACCTCGGTGGACGCCACGGTGCGCCGCATCCAGTTCACCCCCGACCTGCTGCCCGGTGACGTGACCGGCGTGAGCGTCTTCAACCCGGTCGAGCGCGAGTTCGAGTTCAAGCCGGGCGCGATCTTCGCGAACATCGTGATCGCCGACGAGATCAACCGCTCCTCGCCCAAGACGCAGTCGGCGCTCCTGGAGGCCATGGAGGAGCGCCAGGTGACCGTCGACGGCCGCACGCACTACGTGCCCGAGCCGTTCCTCGTGGTCGCGACGCAGAACCCGCTCGAGATGGAGGGCACGTACGCCCTTCCCGAGGCGCAGCGCGACCGCTTCATGATGCGCATCTCGATGGGATACCCCGACGCCCGGTCCGAGGCGCTCATGCTGCGCCAGCGCGACACCGTCAACCCGCTCGACCAGCTCAAGGCGGTCGTGTCGGCGGAGCAGGTGACCGGCCTCATCGCGTGGGCCCGCGCCGTGCACGTCGCTCCGGCGATCGAGGACTACGCGGTGTCGCTGTCGCAGGCGACCCGCACGCACGCCGACCTGCGCCTGGGCTCGAGCCCGCGGGCGACGCTGCAGCTGGTGCGCGCCGCGAAGGTGTGGGCCGCGCTGGACGGACGCTCGTTCGTCATCCCGGACGACATCACGGCGCTGCTGCTGCCCGTGTTCGCGCACCGCCTCATCCCGACCCGCTCGGCGGGCGGGGCGCGCGCCGGCACGGCGGCCGACGCCATCACGACCATCCTCGAACGCGTCGCCGCGAGCGTGCGCGTGCCCATCGCCGCGCGGCAGTGACATCGGGGAACCAGGGGGATCCAGGCGAAGGCACGAGCATGGGGCGAGGCCGTAGGAAGAGGGGACGGGGCCGCGACGCACAGTGCGGCTCCAGGGCATCGGGGAGGATGCGATGAGACGGGCATGGCCGCTCACCGTGCGGGGCACGGGCGCCGTGGTGCTCGCGATCGCGTGCTTCATCGTGGCGAACGAGGCCGGCATCGTCGAGCTCATCTACTTCGGCGTGCTGCTGCTGGCCGCCGTCGGCGCGAGCGTCGCCTCGCTCTATCTCGCACGCCGCACCGACGTCGTCACGCGCTCGCTCGTGCCCGACGTGGCCTCGGTCGGCCGCGAGACCATGGTCTCGGTGCGGGTCGGGGTGCGCACCGCTCTGCCGACGCCGCCCGGGACCTGGCGCGACGACCTTCCGAAGGGCCTGCGCGGCAAGGCCGAAGGCCCGTTCCCGGCACTCGGATCCGGCCTGCGCGGCGGGGCCGGCGGCGGCGAGCGCGTCGTCAACCTCTCGTACACGATCACCGGCGCGCGGCGCGGCGTGCACTCCATCGGCCCCCTGACGGTCACCTCGTCCGACCCGTTCGGCCTCGCCCGCCGCACCATCGCCTTCTCGGGCCGCACGCCCGTCACTGTCGCACCGGCGGTCGTCGACCTCTCGCCGCTGGTCGACTACGCGGGCGCCACCGGCGGAACGCTGCACACCACCACCAACCAGATCGGCCAGGGCGCCGACAACCTGGTCGCGCGGCCGTACGCGCCCGGCGACTCGATGCGTCGCATCCACTGGCGCGCCACCGCGCACCGCGACGAGCTGATGGTGCGCCAGGAGGAGCAGGAGTCGACCCCCGAGGCGACAGTGGTGCTCGACCGCTCCGCCGCGCGCTGGTCGATGGACGCGTTGCGCGCGCCCGGCACCGACCCGGCGTTCGAGACCGGGGTGTCGGCATGCGTGTCGGTGGTCGCCCGTCTCGTCCACGACGGGTACGCGGTCGAGGTGATCGACAGCGAGGGTCATGTGCTCACCGAGCGCATCGACGGCGGCGACATGACCGAGGTCGACCGCATGCTCGCGCAGTTCGCGACGGTCACCGCGCAGCGCGACGACCTGCTGGGACGCCTGCCGCGCCTGTTCACGGGGCTGTCGACCGGCCCCGTCGTGCTGATCGTCGGCCGGCTGGATGCGGAGGATGCCGAAGCCATCGGCCCCGTCGCCCACCACAGCACGATGCCGTTGGTGCTGTCGACGAGCCCCGTCGGCGACGCCCTCGACCGTGCCGCCGACCACGGCTGGCACATCGCCCGGATCGACCCCGACCGCGACCTGTCGGTCGCGTGGGTCAACGCGGTCGGACGCGGGGTGAGCCATGTCCTCGGATGACGCGGACCGCACCGCACGCCGCGGCGGCCAGCGCCTGCTGACGTTCGCGATCCTGGCGGCGCTGCTGGCGGCGCTGCTCCCCGTCGCCCGCGTGGTGCAGTCCGGCGCGTGGCTGATCGGCGCGCTCACGCTGGCCGCGCTCGTGCTCGCGGCGGGCTACAACGCCCGCCGCTATCGCCTGCCCGCGCTCGCGGTGACCCTCATCGAGCTCGCCGTGTGGGTCGTGTTCATGACCCTCGTGTTCCTCAGCGAGACGGCGCTGCTGTGGGTGATCCCGACGCTGGAGACCTTCAACGCCGTGCCGATCCTCGTAGGCAACGCGATGCAGGAGATCACGCTCGGCGCCGCTCCCCTGGAGCCGACGCTGTCGGTCGCGTTCGTGATCGTGGGCGCGATGGGGCTGCTCACGGTCATCGTCGATCACGTCGTCGTGACGGCGCGGATGCCGCTGCTCGGGTCGGTCGGGATCATCGCCGTCTCGCTCATCCCGGCCATCGCCGTGCCGGGCGATGTCGACGTCATCGGCTTCGTGTTCCTGGCGATCACCATCCTCTTCCTCATCCGCTCCGAGACGCGTTCGCGCGAGAAGCCGCTCGAGCGGGAGGCCGAACGCACCGCCGGCGTTCCCGCCACCGCGGTGGGCATCGGCGCGATCGCGATCGTGGTCGCGGTCGTCGCCACCCCGACGCTCCCCGCCCCCGCCCGCACGGGAGGCGGGGTCGGCCCGGGTGCGGGGATCGACGCGACCCTTCAGCTGGGCGACGATCTGCGACGCCCGCAGGACACCGTGGTCATCAAGGTGCGCACCGATGCGCCCGCCGTGCCGTACCTGCGCGCCACCACGCTCAGCACCTTCGAGGGCGATGTCTGGGAGCCGGATCGGTCGCAGACCGTCGCGCTCTCGAGCGACCGCGCCTTCGGCGAGATCGACCTCGACGACGACATCGACACGACCGAGTACACGACCCAGGTCGACATCGTGAACCTCGACACGGTGTGGGCCCCGGTGCCCTATCCGGCCGAGTCCGTCACGGGCCTCGACGGCCTGTGGGGCGCCGTTCCGTACAACCGCACGGTCGCCACCGCCAATGCGTCGACGCAGGGGCAGTCGTACGAGGTCGTCTACGACCCGCCCCGTCCGACGCTGGAGCAGATGCGCGCACTCGTCTCGGGCGGCGAACAGGCGCGCGACGACACCACCCAGCTGCCCGAGGACCTGCCGCCGATCATCGCCGAGACGGCGGCGCAGGTCACCGCCGACGCGGCGACCGACTACGACAAGCTGATCGCCCTGCAGCGGTGGTTCCGAGGTGGCGAGTTCACGTACTCCCTCGAGGCGCCCGTCGAGGACGGCTTCGACGGCAGCGGCGCCGATGCCGTGGCGCGGTTCCTCGAGGTGAAGAAGGGCTACTGCGTGCACTTCGCGTCGGCGTTCGCCCTCATGGCGCGCACACTGCACATCCCCTCGCGCATCGTCGTCGGCTACCTCCCCGGCGAGGCGACCACCGAGACCGTCGACGGGAAGACCGTGTACGCGGTGAAGAGCTCGCAGCTGCACGCGTGGCCCGAGGTGTACTTCGGGGGCGTCGGCTGGATCCCGTTCGAGCCGACGGTGAGCCTCGGCGTGCCGACCACGTTCGCGCCCGCCGCCGCGCTCCCCGGCCAGGGCCAGGGTGCCGACACCCCGACCACCGGAGCGACGCCCGCCCCGTCGCGCTCGGTCGACCCGAACGCCCTCGAGCCCGATCAGCAGCGCAGCGCGACCGAGACCGGGCCGACACGGTCCGCGATCGATCCGCTCCCGCTGTTCGGCGTCGTCGTCCTCGTCCTCTTCGTGCTCGCGCTGCCGTTCCTCGCCCGTGAGCTGCGACGCCGTCAGCAGGACGCGTCCGCCCGCCGTGGCGATGCCGCGGCGGCGTGGCAGTCGGTCCAGGACGCCGCGATCGACATCGGCATCGAGGTGCCGTCGAGCGAGACGCCCCGTGCGTTCGCGCAGCGGCTCATCGCGCAGCACGGGGTCCCGGCATCCGAGATGAACACCGTCCTCATCGCGATCGAACGCGTCAGCTACTCGCGGGCCGGTACGCGCTCGTTCTGGATGGGGGATGCCGCCGCCGACGCCGCGACGGCGGTCCGCACCTCGCTGCTGGCCTCGGTACCGCCGTCGCGCCGCATCCTGGCGCTCCTCGCGCCGCGGTCGCTCGTGATCCGTCCGGGAAGCGTCTACGCCGGAACGGCCCCTGTGCGGGGACGGTAGCCGCGTCAGGGTAGGATGTTCTCTGGTCCTCCGGGACCGCCCGGAGGATTCGCCTAGTGGCCTATGGCGCACGCTTGGAAAGCGTGTTGGGGATGAAACCCCTCGGGGGTTCGAATCCCCCATCCTCCGCACCTGCGATCCCCCTGTTTTCAAGGGATCGCGATTCCATTCAGATCCCGTGGCGCCGCCAAGGGTCGCGATTGCCATGGTTCGTGCCGTGCGGCGAGGGTTCGACCGCCCTACGGCCGCGAGACCGCGTCTCCCCCGCCCCGCTTGTTCAGCCGATCGTCGGAGCAAGGGTGGAGTCCGAGGCGCGCGGTTTCGGGTGCGTGGTCGTCGTACACGCTAAACCCACGCCCTCCGTTCGCCACCTCCCCCTCCGTAGAGTCCGTAAAGTCCGAAGAGTCCGGCTTACAGGTCGATGCGACCGGGCGACGGAACCTGCGCGGGCAGACCTCCGTCGAGAATGCGTTGGACCATCCCGACGGCCCGGTCGGTGAGTCCGTCGCCCGGGTAGAAGTCCTCATACAGTTCCTCGGCCGCTTCGAGCGTCTCGATCTCGCACAGGCTCAGCAGCTGGCGGATGTCGTTGGTGTCGCGGCCAGGACGATTGGCACGGAGCTTCATCGCGAGCAGTGTCTCTTTGGACGCGACCTGGACCACGATCCCGTCCTGTTCGTAGATGGTGTCCCACTCGACCGCCCGACGACCGAATGTAGGCAAGGCATCGGCCTGCTCGACAGCGAAGTTGAGCCACGTCGGATCCCACCCGCGTGTGTCTGCGACACGGGCCGCAGCTGCAGCGACCGCTTCATCGCTTCCGGGCTTGATATGAAGCGAATCGAGGTCCTGTGTTGTGCCGCGGTCGAAGTACCGGAGAGCGAGCGCGGCACCGCCGACCAGGCGGATACCAGCGACCTCGTTTGCTGCGCGCAACTCGGCGATGAGCTCGCGTAGACCTCCGATGATGTCGTCTCGGTCCAGCGAGGTTCCCACGATCAGACGCTCGCGAACGTGTCACGCCACACGAGTACGCCCCGCTCAGCGAACTCTTCGGGCACCTCAGACGCCGGCGGGATCGGATCGGCGGGGTCGACATCAAGGGTTCGGGGCGCACGAAGGTACCGAGCGGGTGAGTTCACCCACTCGGGGGCAGGGAGTCCCTCTTCGCGGAGCCGCCATGCCACGAGTCCGGCTATCGCGGCATCCCAGACCGGGTCCTTGGTCGACTCCGGCTCCGCCAGTGCGAGCACCCCTCGGACGAGCCCGTGCTCGGCGCTGAGGTTGTCGTTCAGCTGCAGAAGGGAACGGAGAGCCCGGTCCTTGTCGTCAGCGCGGAGCCGCTCCCGGATGTCGGCCGCGACGGTCGCCGCGTCATCGCGCTGCGTCGGTGCCGAGTACAGGCGATGGCCTGCTCCGGCAAGCAGCCGCTCGACCGTACTGAACTCAGCATCGCGGCCACTTTCGGATCGAGACACGCGCCCCTGATCGACGCGGGCACGTTCAGCGAGTTGCTGCTGCGTGAGCCGGCGACTCTTGCGGGCAGCGCGAACGAGTGTCGAGGCAACAGTCATCAGCTCTCCCAGATTATGTCGTTGACGACATATTCTAGCAGCACTCCGGTCCAACCCCAGGCCAGTCGAACCACGGCTCAGCGAGCGAGCCGGGCACGCACCCTTGGCTCAGAGTCGGCTCACGATCCGCGGCGGGGACCGCACGATCGACGGACGCGAACACGTCGTCGACGTCATGTGCGTGGTCTGCGCGCGCATCGACCAAGCCGGTCCGTCGCGCGGGGCACTACCGAAGTGCAGCGGAGCACGCTTCACTCGACGCATGACGCCCCGTCGAAACGACCGCGACTCGGAGCCGCACGACGTCCTGGCCGAACGGCTGCGTACCCGCGTGCTGCAGACAGGCACGATCTCCGCCGAACTGCGCGAGGGGGCCGTGGCCGCCGGGGCAGGTCAGGCCGCCGGCATCCCTCCTGAGTACGACGCGCTCGCACGGCAGATCGGTGAGGCGTCCTATCGGGTGACGGACGCGCAGGTCGAGGCAGCGCGTCGCGCGGCAGGCTCTGACCGGGCCGCGTTCGAGGTGGTCCTGTCGGCGAGCATCGGGGCGGGGCTGCGCCGGTGGGATGCGGCCCTGCGCGCGATCGAGGGGGCGGCGGATGCGTCTGCCTGAGGTCGAACGTGGCGACACGGTCGCGCACCGGTTGTTCATCGCGATGATCTCCCGCTTCGCCGGGTATCGGCTGCCGGATGCCGCACGCGTCGCGTTCTACGACCAGGATTTCGCGGGCCCGGCACTCGGGGCGTGGACGAACCGGGTGATGCGAGGGCCCAGCGCCTGGTCGGTGTCAGAGCGCGAACTGATGGCGGCGATGGTCGCGTCGTGGAACTCCTGCCCGTTCTGCGTCGGCGCCCACCGCGCGATCGCGGTGAAAGGCATGGACCCTGCGATCGCCGACGCCGCGCTCAGCGATTACGAGTCCGCGCCGATCAGCGGACGACTGCGCGTCGCGCTGCGATTCCTGCAGCGGATGACGAACGCACCGGACGAACTGTCATCCGAGGACGCCCGTGCAGCCCTGGATGGCGGATTGACGCCAGAAGAACTGAAGGATGCCGCCGCCGTCGCCGCAGTCTTCAACGTCATCACCCGCTACGCCAACGCGCTCGACTTCGAGATACCGAGTGCCAGCGACTTCGCCAGTGCCGCGACGATGCTCCTGCGGCGCGGGTACGCGTGACGGCGTAACCGCAACGCGCGCCTCGGCTGATGCGACTGCCGCGGCGGTGCCCGGATGGATGATGCGCAGCGAATCCAGAGGCCGTCCGCTATCGCGCGACGATCTCTGAGGCGTACTCGATCCTGTTCCCGCCGGAGCCCTTGGCCCGATACATCGCGGCGTCCGCCTGTCGGATGAGCTGCTCCGCCGGCACCGCTGTGCCGGGCGGCGCGATCGAGACGCCGATGCTCGCGCGCATCGGCGTGACGGCATCCGGGGCATCGCTGATCGCGGAGAGGATCCTCGCGGCGAGGGCGGGAACGGTGGACGGGTCGATGATCGGGCAGGCGACCACGAATTCGTCGCCTCCGTATCGGGCGACAAGATCGTCGGGGCGCAGGGAGGATCGCAGCCGTAGCGCTGTCTCGCGGAGAACCCGGTCTCCTTCCTGGTGACCGAGACGGTCGTTGATCTCCTTGAACCCATCGAGATCGATGAACAGCACGGCACAGCCCGTCCCGGCCACGACTCTGTCCATGTCCGCTTCCAGCAGTCTCCGATTGGGAAGACCCGTCATCTCGTCGTGGAGCGCGGCATGGGCAAGCCGCGTCTGCAGGCGCAAGGTGGCGAGCGCCTGTGCGGCTTGCCCGGCCAGGGCTTCTGCCAGCGGAGCGGCCTCGGAGTCGAAGGTCCGCTCGTGATGGAACCAGCTGACGAACGAACCGAACTCGGAGTCCTCGTGGTGCAATGACGTCGCGATCAGCGCACGCACTCCGGTCGCCCGCATCGCGTCACCCAGACCCGGAATCAGCTGTTCCGCAGATGCATCGTCTGCGACGGTCACAACACGGCGTCCATCGACCGTCACTGCCAGCAACGCGTCGACGTCGAAGTGGTCGCTCAGCGGATTCCGGCCCGCGGCGACTGCTGCAGGACGATCCGGCTGCCGGAGGAACACCGTCGACTCCTCGGCGCGGTAGGCGCGTGCGGTCGTGTCGGCGAGAACGTCCGCGAGCCGCCGCTCGGTGGTCGCGGTCGCGAAGGCCACCGACGAGTCCATGAGGAGCTCGAGTCGCGTCCGGGTGCGATCAGCAAGCGTGTAGCGCTGACGCAGCTCCGTCAGCGCCCGAAAGCGCTCCGTCGCTTCCGACAGCACGAGGACGTCGCGGTCGTCGGTCCGGTGCCGACTCATCATGAGCGCTCGCTCATGCGTCGCGGCATCCAGCATCATCCACGGACCGCACCCGACGGCCGTCGGGAACAAGTCGTCGTCCGCGTGGATGAGCAACTCGCCGAGCGACCGGCCGACGACCTGATCGACCGTGGAGCCGACCCACTCCGCGAACCATGCGTTCGCGCTGGAGATCACGCCGTGATGGTCCGTCTGGACGACCCCGATCGGCAGCGTCTCGAACTCTCCCACCCGCCGCCTCCTCCTCGATCACCGACGCGCGAGCACACGCAAGAACTCGATGCGATCCTGCTCCATCGCGGGCCGATCGAGCAATCTCCTGTGGATGAGCAACCTGGTCCGCGGCCCGCCGCCGCGGCATCGCGGCGCACGCCGTGCCCGACGCAGGCGGTGTTCTACGACGAGGACTTCGCGGGGCCGTCATCGTGCGCGTGGTGGTCATCGTCGGCATCGAGCAGCATCCCGACCGAGGTGGCGCATGCGTCTCCTCGCCACGCCTCCAGACCTTCTCGCACCGCGAAGACGCCGATGACAAGGCCGGCGACCGCGTCCGCCCACCACCAGCCGAGCAGGCTGTTGAGCAGCAGCCCCACCAGGACCGAGGCCGACAGATAGGTGCAGATCAGGGTCTGCTTCGAGTCGGCGACCGCCGTCGCCGACCCCACTTCTCGACCGGCACGCCTTTCAGCAAGCGACAGGAACGGCATCACGACCACGCTGAGCGCCGTGATCACCAGCCCGACGGGACTGTGCTGCGCCTCGACCCGCAGCAGGAGCGTGAGCAGAGACGTCACCGCCACGTACGCGGCGAGCGCGAAGAACGCGACGGCGATGACACGCAGCGTTCCGCGCTCCCAGCGCTCAGGATCCCTCCTGGTGAACTGCCACGCCACCGCGGCGGCAGAGAGGACCTCGATCGTGGAGTCGAGGCCAAACGCGATCAGCGCCCCGGACGAGGCGATGGTCCCCGCCACGATCGCCACGATCGCCTCGATGACGTTGTACGAGATCGTGGCGGCGACGATCCACCGGATGCGGCGATGCAGCGTCTCGCGGCGCGCGTCGCTCAGGATGCCGGCGCTCATGCGCAGCGGCAGCTCTCGCCGGTGCAGCACTCCGGATCGACCGACAGCACGACCTGCAGCAGCTCACCCAGGGCGCGGGCCAGGTGCGCGTCGGTGAGCCGGTACGACGAGCGTCGCCCTTCGGGCGTCGCCTCGACCAGGCCACACCCCCGGAGGCAGGCGAGCTGGTTCGACATCACCTGCCTCGACACCCCCACAGCGTCGGCGAGATCCGACGGATAGGCGGGGCCCTCACGCAGAGCGAGGAGCACCGCTGCCCGTGTCGGATCCGAGAGCGCATACCCGAGCCTGGACAGAGCCGCCGTGTGCGTCACGGTCGCAGTGAGCGTCGACATGGACGCAACGATACAGAGATCCCTGAATTAACGCGATCCTGAATCGACCTTCGTGGAGTGCACGGAGTGAGAATCACAGTTCGTTCGTGTCGCGGCCGGACGATCCGCGCGGAGCTTCATCGCGAGCTGTGTCAGACCTGCACAGCTGCCGCGTCCGGCACGACGGACGGCCGCACGGGAGCTCAGCGGATCGTCGGGCACCGCCACAGAAGCGAAGTCGGCACGAGTTTCGCCGGATCTGTCACATCCGCGTGCGCTGTCTTGTCTGGGCTGGTGACGCGCGCGTTCCCGCGTGCGATGAGCAGAGAGGGTTCGACATGAGGATCGCTGTCATCGGGGGAACCGGATTGATCGGGTCGCGCGTGGTCGCGGCGCTGCGCGCGACGGGGCACGACGTCGTCGTGGTCGCGCGCGCCGTCGGGATCGACTCGTTCACGGGCGAGGGGCTCGCCGACGCGCTGGCCGGCACGGAGACCATCGTCGATGTCTCCAACTCGTCGTACACCGACGAGGCCGGCGCGCGGGAGTTCTTCTCGGGGTCGACGCTGAATCTGATCACCTACGGTGAAGCCGCCGGGGTGCGCCACCACGTCGTGCTCTCCGTGGTCGGCACCGATCGCCTCGCGGCATCCGAAGGCGGATACTTCCAGGCCAAGGCGGAGCAGGAGCGGCTGCTCGTCGCGTCCGGCCGGCCGTACTCGATCGTGCACGCGACGCAGTTCTTCGAGTTCGTCCGAAGCATCACGGATGCCGCCACCCGGCGTGGCATCGCGCATGTTGCGGATGTGCTGCTGCAGCCCATGGCCGCCGCTGACGTCGCCGCGGCGGTCTCGCGCGCGGCACTTGCCCGCCCCACTGGCACCATCTCGGAGGTCGCCGGTCCCGAGGTGTTCGAGCTCGGCTACCTCGCCGAGCGCGAGCTGCGGTTCCGCCACGACGAGCGCGAGGTCGTCGCCGATCCGCTCGCGACGTACTTCGGCGCACGCCTGGACCGCTGGGAGCTGCTGCCCGACCCCGACGCGACGATCGCGCCCACGCGATTCCATGACTGGCAGGTCGATTCACACGCGGGCGAGGCCGCCCTGACCTCCACCGTGGGCGTACTCTGAGCCCGGCGATGGGAACAGAACAGGTGAACAGCAGCGATGATCTGACGCGAGCGGTGGCCGTCTTCGACGAGCACCGGCGGCGCATCTTCGGCATCGGGTATCGCATGCTCGGCACCGTGGCCGACGCCGAGGACATCGTCCAAGAGACCTGGATCCGCTGGCAGAACACCGACCGTGCCGGCATCCACGATCCGGCGGCGTTCCTCGCGACCATCGCCACGCGGCTGTCGATCAACGCCACCCAGTCGGCGCACGCGCGGCGCGAGACGTACATCGGCCCGTGGCTGCCCGAGCCCGTGAACACGGACGCCGATCCCGCCCTGGGTGCGGAGCGCGGCGAAGCGCTGCAGTTCGCGATCCTGCTGATGCTGGAGAGACTCACCCCCACCGAGCGGGCCGCCTACATCCTGCGCGAGGCGCTCGACTACCCCTACGAGCGGATCGCGGAGGTCGTCTCGACGAGTGTCGCGAGCGCCCGCCAGCTCGTCAGCCGGGCTCGCAAGCACCTCGAGTCGGCACGGCGCGCCGAGGTGGCCGCCGCCGAGCAACGGCGCCTGCTCGAAGCGTTCCTCGTCGCGGCCCAGAAGGGCGACGTGGCCGACCTCGAGCGACTGTTCGCCGAAGACGTCATCAGCTACACCGATGGCAACGGCGTCAAGCTCGCAGCACGCATCCCGGTCGCCGGACGAAGCCGCGTCGCGAAGTTCGTCGCCGCGTTCTCAAGTCACTTCTGGACCGGCAAGCGCATCGACTGGATCGAGGTCAACGGCCAACCCGCCGCGACCCTCACAGAGGACGGCGTCGTCACCACGATCGTGACCGTCACCGCGGGGCAGGACGGCATCCGTCAGCTGCTGTGGGTGATGAGCCCCGACAAGCTCGCTCACGCCCAGGTCGGGGCGTGACCCCGCGCGACCCCCGGTCGTGGCTTCACAGGTCGCCGCGAGGTTCGCGGTCCAGCCGCATCCACCATGATCGGGTCGCACACGCGCTCGTCGAGATCGGCGCCGCGGGCGACGAACGAGGGCTGAAGCGACTGCTGCATCCCGGCGTGCGACTCACCGTCGACGGGGGCGGGAAGGTCTCCGCCCCGTCGGCGGCGCTGGAGGGGGCGACCTCGGTCAGCGCGTACCTCACCGGCGTGCTGCTCGCGCACGCGACCACGTCACGGGTGGACGCGGTCAACGGGCTGCCGGGAGTGGTCGTCTGCCGCGACGGGGCGGTGGTCGGGATCCTCGGCTTCCGCGTGCGCGATCGGCAGATCCTCGAAGCCTGGCTCGTGGTCAACCCCGAGAAGCTCACGCGCTGGAGCTGCTGAGCCCCCGTCACAGATCCGGTGCCTGTCCGGTCATAGCTGGTGAGCGCCACCCCACGCGCTCCCTGAACGAAAGGCATGTCATGGCAAAGATCGTCGTCATCGGAGGCTCTGGGCTGATCGGCTCGAAGGTCGTCGCGAAGCTCACCGAGCACGGCCACGAGGCCGTCCCGGCCTCGCCCAACTCGGGCGTCAACACGATCACCGGCGAAGGGCTCGCCCAGGTGCTGCAGGGCGCAGATGTCGTCGTCGACGTGTCGAACTCGCCGTCGTTCGCGCCGGACGACGTGATGGAGTTCTTCACGACCTCGACGCGGAACCTGATCAGCGGCGCGCGTGAGGCGGGCGTGGGACACTACGTCGCCCTGACCGTGGTGGGAACCGACCGTCCGAACACGATCGCGTACTTCGCCGCGAAGAGCGCCCAGGAGAACCTGATCCGCGAGTCGGGCATCCCCTACTCGCTCGTGCACGCGACGCAGTTCTTCGAGTTCATCAGCGGCATCGCCGCGGTGTCCGGCAAGGACGAAGCGATCCACCTGCCGAACAACCTCGTGCAGCCGATCGCGGCGGAGGACGTCGCCACGGCAGTGGCGCGCGCCGCCGCAGGTGAGCCCCTCGGCACGGACATCGAGATCGCCGGTCCCGAGGTCATGGGGCTCGACGAGATGGTGCGGCGCGGGCTGACGTTCCGCGGCGACGCGCGCGCGGTCACGACCGACCCCGAGGCGCCCTACTTCGGCGCCCGCATGGAAGAGCGCACCCTGATGCCGGCGGAAGGCGTGCAGGTGTTCCCGACGACCCTCGCGGAGTGGCTGCCGGCGAACCCGCCGCGCGGCTGAGCCATACGGCATCGAGGCCCGGGTCGCATCGTGACCCGGGCCTCGACATATGCGGCCGCCGCACATGGGCGGACGCCCGGACCCCGGTGCTGTGCAGCACCGGGGTCCGGCTTCTCGCGATCAGCCCACGGCCGCTGAGGGCTCCGCGGCGAGCAGGTCGGCGTCATCGAGCGTGCGGAGGGTGTGCACGCCCCGCAGGTCGGCTCAGGGGGTGCCGGCGCCGTCGCCGGGGGTCTCGGCGACGTCGAGGATCGCGTCGGCGAAGGCCCGCGGTGCTTCGGCGGGGAGGTGATGGCCGGCGTTCGGCACCTTGCGGTGCTCGCGCCACCCGGTGAACAGGTGGGCATCGTGGCTGCCGTCGGTCGCCGGACAGTTGCCGTCTGCGCCGCCGTCGAGGGTGATCGTCGGCACGCTGATCGCCGGAAGTGACGCGAGCCGCGTCTCGATGTCGAGATAGCTGTCGTCGCCGGCGGCGAGGCCGAGGCGGTGCCGATACGAGTGGATGACAACGTCGACGTAGTCGGGGTTGTCGAAGGCGCGTGCGGCGCGGACCAGCTGGCCTTCGGTGAAGGCCCACGCAGGCGAGTTGCGTCGCCAGATCACGCGGGCGACTTCTCGACGGTTGCGGTCCAGGCCCGTCCGCCCGCGGTCGGTCGCGAAGTACCAGAAGTACCAGAACCCGGCTTCGCGGTCCGGATCGATCGGCGTTCCCGCGGCCGCGATGTCCTGGATGAGGTACCCGTTGACCGAGACGAGCCCGCCGATCCGATCGGGGTGCAGCGCGGCCACCACGCAGGCGGCGCGTCCACCCCAGTCGTACCCGGCGAGGATCGGCTCGTGCAGGTCGAGGGCATCGATGAAGGCGAGCAGGTCGGCGCCGAGCGCACCCTGCTGGCCGCTCCTGGGGGTCTCGTCGGTCAGGAAGCGAGTGGGGCCGTGCCCACGAAGGAAGGGCACGATCACTCGGAAGCCGGCGTCGACGAGCAGCGGAGCGACCTCCACGTAGCTGTGGACGTCGTACGGGAACCCGTGCAGCAGCACCACGGGTTCACCGCCGGCGGGTCCGAGTTCGTAGTACCCGACGTCGAGGACGCCGGCTCGGACATGGCGGATCTGCACGCTGGGATACATCATCGGGACTCCTCGAAGAGATGGGTCGGAGCCCCGGCCGCGGGCGGCCACGGCCGGGGCTCCGAGCTTTGGGGTGCGTCAGGCAGCTGCCTCGGCGCCGGCGATGTAGGCCTTGCCGGCGGCCGCGATGGCCTGCACGACGACGTCGGGGTGCGAGACCGAGATGGCGTGCGATCCGCCCGCCACCTCCCACGTCTCGCGCGAGGCCGCACGGTCGGCGCCTGCGCGGTGGACGGCCACCGGGATGTTCAGGTCCTCGTCGCCGAACACGTGCCAGGACGGGATGTCCTTCCAGGCGGGGCTCGCGGTCGCAAGCCCCTCCGACAGCGCCGCCTCCGTGACCGGACGCTGGGTGGCGGCCATCAGCGCGGCATCCGCCGCCGGCACGTCCGCCGCGAACTGGTGGTGGAAGACGTCCTGGCGGATGACGAACTCGTTCCCGCCGGAGGCCACCGGGTACGCGGCCAGTGCCTCGCCGAGGGTGGAGCCGGGCTCGCTCGTCGACAGGACGAACGCGCTCTGACCCGTCTCGGGCACGAAGGCGGCCACATAGACGAGCCCGACGACGGCGTCGTTCTGGGCGGCCGCCTCGGTGATCACGAGTCCGCCGTAGGAGTGGCCGACGAGGACCACGGGCCCCCCGATGGAGGCGATGACGTCGCGCACGTAGGCGGCGTCGCCGGCGAGGCTGCGCAGCGGGTTGGCGGCGGCGACGGCGGTCACGCCGTGCTCGCTGAGCCGGGAGATGACCCCGTTCCAGGAGGACGACTCGGCGAAGGCGCCGTGGACGAGGACGATGGTGGGCTTCTGGGCGTTCATTTCAGTGGTTCCTTTCGGTGTTTCAGCGGAGGCCGAAGGCCTTGCGGAGGGTGTGGATCGCCTGCTCGATCGCCGCGGTCGTCGCAGCCGACGGGCGCAGCGGGTTGAGCATCATGAAGTCGTGGATGGTGCCGTCGTACCGCACCAGCGTCGTGGGCACGCCGGCCTGGATGAGGTTGCGGCCGTAGGCCTCGCCCTCGTCGCGAAGCACGTCGTTCTCGTCGACGATGAGCAGGGTCTCGGGGAGCCCCTTGAGCTCATCGATCGGCGCCTGCAGCGGGGACGCGGTGACATCGCCGCGCTTGTGCACGTCGGGCAGGTAGTTGTCCCAGAACCACGCCATCGCGTCGGCACGCAGGTGATAGCCCTCGGCGAACTCGCGGTAGCTGGCGGTGTCCTGCCGCGCGTCGGTGACCGGGTAGTACAGCGACTGGTGGATGAACGCGACATCGCCGCGCTTCTTCGCGAGGATCGCGAGCACCGCGGCCATGTTCCCGCCGACCGAATCACCGGCGACGGCCAGGCGCGAGGCATCCAGTCCCTTGTCGGCGCCGTTCTCGGTGATCCATCGGGCGGTCGCGTAGGCCTGTTCGATGGCGACGGGATGCTGCGCCTCGGGCGATCGGGTGTACTCGACGAACACCACGGCCGCCTCGATGCCGGTGGCGAACTCGCGGACGAGCCGGTCGTGCGTGCCCGCGTTGCCGAGCACCCATCCTCCGCCGTGGACATAGAGCACCACGGGAAGGGGTTCCGTGCTGCCGACGGGCTTGACGATGCGGACCCTGACGTCGCCGACGGAGGCGGGCACCGTGATCCACTCGTCGTCGACCTCGGGCAGGTCGATCGGACCGGCCTGGACGTCGTCGAGCAGCTTCCGCGCTCCGTCGACACCGCGCTCGACGAGCGTGGGCGGAGCCGCGGCCGCTTCTGCGAACGCGCGCGCTTCCGGCTGCAGGATGTGTTCGGTCATGTCGCTTGCCCCTCTGTGGGTGGTGTGGCCCGGTCGGAAACTCCGGTCTTGTAGAGGAGGACCAGACAGCAGGCGCGGCTGTGACATCCATCCGGCGATCGATGCCTGCGGGGGCCGGCGTCACAGATCTGGCCACTGCACGGTCAGTTGCTAGAGGAGGGGCGGTCCGCACGGCGCGCGCCCGCCACGACACCCGCATCCGATCAAGAAGGGCACCGACATGGCCAGCAACACCGAGAAGATCGATCTGGAACTGCAGGGGAAGGTCGCGCTCGTCACGGGCGCCTCCTCGGGGATCGGGCGCGCCACGGCGCTCGCGCTGTCCGAGGCAGGGCTGCGAGTGGCCGTCGGCGCTCGCCGGACCGACCGTCTGAGCTCGCTCGAAGCCTCCGCCCCCGGCGAGGTGCTGAGCCTGCCGCTCGACGTGACCAGCTACGACTCCGTCGCGCAGGCGATCGCTCTGATCGTCGAGCGGTTCGGGCGGCTGGACGCGCTGATCAACAACGCCGGCCTGATGCAGAGCGGGATGATCCTCGACGCCGATGTGCGCGAATGGGAGCGGATGGTCGACACGAATCTGCTCGGCTCGATGTACGCCGTGCATGCCGCACTCCCCCACCTCATCGAGTCGAAGGGCCACATCGTCCAGGTCTCGTCCACCTCCGGCCGCATCGCCTCGCTCGGCAGCGGCGTCTACGCGGCGACGAAGTTCGGCGTGAGCGCGTTCACCGAATCACTGCGGCAGGAGGTCACCGAACGAGGCGTGCGCGTCACCCTCATCGAGCCCGGATTCGTCGCCACCGAGCTGACCAGCCACATCACCGACGAGACGATGCGCCAGGCCGCCTCCGAGATCGCAGGCTCGATGCGCACACTCGAAGCCGACGACATCGCCCAGGCCGTCCTGTACGCTCTCCGCCAGCCCGAGCACGTCTCGGTGAACAGCATCCTGATCCGGCCGACCGACCAGGTGCGGTAGCGCCCGCCGAACGCGTGCCGGCGAGCCGCTTCAACAGGGGTTCGCCAGCACGCGTTCGAGCTCGCCCACATCGCCTCCGCGTGCCGCCGCCGTCACGGCACGGCTGAGCCGCTGATGCGCGACGCGATCCACCGGGCGGCGGTCACTCTCCGCCGGAGCTCGACGGGGTCGGCGTCGGGGTCGACGACGGCTGCGTGAGCTCGGCGAGCGCCTGCTCGAGGGCGCGCACGGTGGCGGCGTCGACCGCACCCGTCGGCTCCACCCCGAGCTGCGTCTGCAGTTCGACGACGGCATCCGTCAACTCCGGCGTCCACACGCCGTCCACCGGGCCGTCCCACAGCCCCAGCAGCTTCAGGGTCTGCTGCACCGCCGCAGTGCTCGCGATCGACTCCTGTGCGGCCGCACCGCCGAGGGCCAGGAGCTCGGCCTGCAGCGCGGCCGCCGTCGCATCGTCGACGGTTCCCGTCACGGGCAGCCCGTTCGCCCGCTGCAGGTCCTCCACCGCTCCGACCGTCTCGGGGCCGTACACGCCGTCGACGGCACCGGCGTAGTAGCCGGCGTCGGCGAGGTCCTGCTGCAGCGCCGTCGTGTACGCGCTCACGGCCTGCAGCGCCTGGTCATCGGCGATGCAGCCTGCCGCTGCGTACAGCCGCAGCCACGCGAACTCGAGCGCCACGACGGCGCTGTTGAACTGCTCGGACGCATCCGACAGCGGAGTGTCGTCCGTGATCGCGCCCTGCGCGTCGGCGAACTCGTCCTCGGCCTGCTCGACACGGTCGACGACGGCATCCGAGACGACCTGCGTAGGGGTGGGCTGCGGAGCGACCTTGGCTGTCGGAGTGCCCGTCGGACCGGCCTTCGCCTGCTCGAGCTCCGCCTGAGCCTCGGCCAGCTCCGCCTGCGCGACGATCACCTGCTGGCGGGCGTCGATCGCGGCCTGCGCGCCGTCGAAGGCGTCCTCCCGGGGCTCGGCGAGGTCCGCGCCCGCCGCCCGCACGTCGCCGACGGTGGGCTGCGTCTCGTGCAGCACGTCGCCGTAGCGGTCGAGGGCGAGGATGTAGTCCTTGCTCGCGCCGCAGAAGGTGTCCGCCGCGTCCGTCGCCTGCTTCTGCGCGTCGGCGAGCGCGTTCTCTTTCGCGGTGACGCGGGCTTGTGCCCGGTCGACGCCCGACGCATCGTCCGCGCACCCGCTCAGGCCCATCCCCAAGAGCGCGACGCCGATCACCGCGCCCGTCGTCAGCGCCGCCCACCTCTTCGACACGTCTGTCCGCACAGCGTCCTCCCTCGCAGCACCGGTGGCGCACACGCTACTCGGCGGCGGCGCGGAGCAGCTCACCCGTTCCGGATGATGTGCGTCCGCTCCTCGGCTGCGGACGGCCGAGACCCGATCGATAGAGTCGCGACATGCGGATCGTCGTGTCGGGAACCCATGCGAGCGGCAAGAGCACGCTGATCTCGGACTTCGCCGTCCGCCACCCGCGGTACGCCGTGCTCCCGGATCCCTTCGATCTGCTCGACGAGAGCTGGGACGCGCCGGGGGCGGCGTCGTTCGTGGCGCAGCTGCGCATCGCCGCGGATCGGCTCCTCGCCGACGAGCTCGGCGACGACGTGATCGCCGAACGCGGTCCGCTCGACTTCCTCGCGTACCTGGTGGCGCTGGACGACCTGGACAGCGGGTCCGTGTCGCGCGAGCTCCTCGCCCGCGCGGCGGTGCTCACCGCGGAGGCGCTGCGCACCGTCGAGCTGCTCATCGTGCTGCCGCTCGATGACCGCCACCCGCTCGCGCGCGACTTCGACGAGCACGCCGACCTGCGAGACGCGATGAACAGTGCGCTGCTCGATCTCGTCGACGACCCCGACCTCGTCGGGGAGCTGCGGGTCGTCGAGCTCGCCGGCGACCGCAGCGAACGGCTCGCGGCACTGGAAGCCCTCACCGACCCCTCGCGCTGAGCTCCCCCTGCATCGCCGGCCGTTGCGCAGTGTCCGAGGCCCCCGGGATCGTGTTGTCGGACCCAGGAGGCGGACGATGGCGATACTCGGCAACATCACGTTCTACGCGGACGACCCACGCGCGCTCGCGCATTTCTGGTCGGCGGTGTTCGGCTATCCGGCCGCGGAGTGGGAGGATCCGCTGCGGGGGCAGCTGCTGGACTCCGGCCTGACGGCGGAGGATCTCGACAAGCGCGCGCTCGCCGAGGATCCCGAGGGCAACGGGCCGCGCCTGTTCTTCCATCACGCCGATGGCGCGAAGGCCGGGCGCAACCGCATCCACCTCGATGTCAACGTTCCGCACGACCCCGACGACCCGCGCACGCACGACGAGCTCCTCGCCGCCGAGAAGGACCGGCTCGTGGCGCTCGGGGCGACCGTCGTGCGGGTCATCGACCAGGAGTGGGGGCCGTGGGGCGAGCACTACTACCAGCTGCAGGATCCCGAGGGCAACGAGTTCTGCCTGCAGTGAGGCGGCGACCGCGCCACGGCGGTGCAGGCACCCATGCCCGAGATGAAAGGATCGAGGAATGAGTGCACGCACCCCGCAGCCCGTCGCGTTCCAGCGCAATGCGCTCGCTCCGGGTGTGCTGGCGGCGATCGCGCTGTTCCTCGCACCGCTGCTGATCGGCAACGACTGGTTCCTGCTGATCCGGTTCGTCGTCGCGATCTTCGCGGTCATCGTCGGATGGTTCGCGATCCAGGCCAGGCAGTGGTGGTGGGTGCCGGTGTTCGCGGCGATCGCGGTGATCTGGAACCCCATCTACCCGTTCAAGTTCAGCGGGCCGTTCTGGGTGGCGGCCCAGCCGATCGCCGCGGTCGTGTTCCTCGTCGCCGGCGGGCTCATCAAGTACCAGCCGCCGGCGGACGACGCCAAGAAGCGCTGATCCGTCTCGGCGTCCACCCCTCTCCACATCGTCGGCGGCGTCGTACCGGATGCTGAGCTCACCGGTCGGCGTGAGGTCGGAGCCACCCCCTAGGCTCGCGCTGTGAGCACGTTCGACGACGACGAGCTGGCGCGGCTGCGGCCGCGACTCCTCGCCTTCTGCTACCAGATGCTCGGCTCGCCGTTCGAGGCGGAGGATGCCGCACAGGACACCATGGAGCGCGCCTGGAAGGCGCGCGCCTCGTTCGATCCGGCCCGAGCGAGCCTCGCGACCTGGGCGTTCCGGATCGCGCGCAACGTGTGCGTGGACAGGCTCCGCGAGACCCCGCGCCGCCCGCTCCCTCGCGACCTGCAGGCACCGGGCATCGAGGTCGGCGCACCGCTGGTCCCGGCCTTCGACGTGCCGTGGCTGATGCCGGCGCCGACCGGCTGGGTGGCGGCATCCGAGGTCGAATCCGCCGCCGAGCGGCGCAGCGACGTGCGCCTCGCCGTGACCGCGATGCTGCAGTCGCTGTCACCGCTGCAGCGGGGTGCGTACGTGCTGCGCGATCTGATCGGTCTCTCGGCGACCGAGACGGCCGCCGTGCTGGAGGTGTCGGTCGCCTCGGCGAACTCGGCGCTGCAGCGCGCCCGCTCCGCGATCTCGGCGGGGACGCAACGCCCGCACGAGCTCGCTCCTGCCGCGGTCGAGCGCTACGCGCGGGCGATCGAGAGGGCGGATGTCGCGGCTCTCGCCGCGCTGGTGTCGGACGACCTCGTGTTCGAGATGCCCCCGGTGCCCGCGTGGTCGACCGGCCGCGACACCTACCGCGCATTCATGGCGGACTTCTTCGCGCGTCGGGGCACATCCTGGCGTACGACCCCGATCACGGCCAACAGCCAGCGCGGCATCCTGCTCGCGCGCGTCACCGCGGACGGGGTCGAGCCGCACACCGTCCAGCTGTTCGACGGCGACGCGTCCGGCGCGATCCGGCACGTGCTCGTGTACCAGGACGCCCGCCTGTTCGCACTGCTGGAGAGCGGATCCGCCGCGGTGCGATGAGTTCGCGGCATCCCATCCGTATATCCCTGTGAACCCGCCCGAGCGGGCGAACGAGGAGGACGACATGGGACGACTGATAGTCGTGCAGTACATCACCCTGGACGGCGTGGTCGAGGACCCGGACGGACGCGGCGGCACGCCGTTCGGCGGCTGGGCGATGGCCTACGGGCCGGAGGGGGTGGCGGGAGACAAGTTCCGCCTCGGGAGCATCTTCGACACCGGGGTGCTGCTGTTCGGGCGCCGCACGTGGGACCATTTCTCGACGCTGTGGCCGACGCGCGACAACCCGTTCGCGCAGGCGATGAACCGCGCCGAGAAGGCCGTCGTGACGAGTCGCCCGCTTCCCGAGGACGTGTGGGCGAACTCGCACGCGGTGACGGGGGATGCCGTCGAGTGGGTCGCCGCGACGCTCGCGTCGCGGGACCTCGTCGTGATCGGGAGCCACTCGGTGGTGGAGGCGCTGCGCGCCGCCGATCTCGTCGACGAGTACCGGCTGATCACCTTTCCGACTGCGGTCGGCGAGGGGCGCCGACTGTTCGAGGATGCCGTGCGGCTCGACCTGGTGTCGTCGGAGCTCACCGGGCCGGCGAGCCTCACTGTGCACCGGACGCGCCGCGCGGCCGCGTGAGCCCGCTGCGGCCGCGGCGGTGGCGACGCCCCGACGCGGCCGCAGCTGCTAGACGCCCATCCCGCGGCGCAGCGTCGCGAGGCCGTAGTCGAAGGCCGCATCGACGTCACCGCCGAGGCGGAACGATCCGGCGAGCTCCATCTGGACGAAGCCGGTGACCCACGCGGTCACGAGCCGTGCGGCATCCAGGGCGTGCTCCTGCCCGGCGAGCTCACCGGCGCTGTGCACGATCAAGAGCCCGGCGCGGTCGAGCGACTCCTGCGGCGCCGTCCAGCCGAACATCAGGCGGAAGCCCTCGGGCCGGTCGTGCGCGAACGCGCGGTAGGCGCGGGCGAGGCCTTCGAGCGAGCGATCGGATGCCTCCAGCCGGTCCGTCAGGTCGGCCACGGTGGCCTCGGCCACCGCTGCGACGAGCGCATCGCGATCGCGCACGCGCTTGTAGAGCGAGGGGGCCCGCACGCCGACGCGCTGCGCGACGCTCTGCATCGTCAGGCCCGCCAGCCCTGCCTCTTCGAGCAGGTCGCGGCCGGCGGCGATCATCTCGGCGTTCGTCGTGCGTTCCGGCGTCGGCATGAGGAATCCTCTCGATGGCTATTGACATTAGCCATGATAGCTAAGTACCGTAGCCATGCCAACCCCCACGGCCCCCGGCACCACCCGAGACATCAAGGACACGCCATGAAGCTCGCACCCCACCTGCACCGCATCGGCAACGACATCGTCGCCGTCTACCTCATCGTGACCGACGAGGGCGTCACCGTCGTCGACGCCGGCCTGCCCGGCCACTACGGCGACCTCGTGCGCGAGCTCAAGAGCCTCGGTCTCACGCCCGCCGATGTGAAGGGCGTCGTGCTCACCCACGGCGACAGCGACCACATCGGGTTCGCCGAGCGTCTGCGCCGCGACCACGGCGTGCCCGTGTACGTCCACGAGGCCGACGCCGAGCGCGCCCGCACCGGCGAGAAGGGCAAGGTCGAGACGCCGGCCATGAAGCTCGGCCCCACCGTCGGCTTCTTCGCCTACGCGCTGCGCAAGCGCGCGATGCCCACGAAGTACGTGACCGAGGTCGTCGAGGTGCACGACGGCGACGTCCTCGACCTTCCCGGCTCCCCCGTGATCGTCGGGATGCCGGGCCACTCGGCCGGCAGCATCGCCGTGTACTCGCAGGCGGCGGACGCCGTCTTCGTCGGCGACGCGCTGACCACGCGCCACGTGCTGACCGGCCGCGCAGGCCTGCAGCCCGCACCGTTCACCGACGACCCCGGCGAGGCCCTGGAGTCGCTCGACCACCTCGCAGGGCTGCAGGCGTCGTGGGTGCTGCCCGGCCATGGCACGCCGTGGCGCGGCTCTCCTGCGGACGTCGCCGCCGAGGTGCGCAAGGCCGCGGCTTAGGCGACCGGCATTCGGGGCGCGTCACGCCCGCTCGGGGCGTGCCCGGCGCGCCCCGGACCGGGGTTGTGCGCCCCGAACGGGCTCAGGATGCGCGCGGCGCACGTTCGTCGACCGCGACGAGGGTGCGCCCGCGCAGCGTGTAGATGACCCCCTCCTCGTCCGCGTTGAGGTGCGGCCCGCTGTACCAGCCCCCGTCGATCCCTGCCACAACGACGGTGACCTCGAACGACTGGGGATCGATGCGGAACAGCGTGGTGTCCGAGACGCCGTAGATCACCCCCCGTGCCGCCTTCATCGCCGCGAACCCGGGGCAGATCGCGCGGTGGTCCGCGGTGTGCACGATCGTCCGGCGAGGACGGTCGATCACGACGAGAGTGCCCTTGATGCTCCACGCGAAGAGAAATCGCCCGTGGCTCTCCAGGGCCGCGATCCCGTTGGGCAGCCCCGTCTCGATGCGCCACAGCTCGGAGCGCGTGACGGGGTTCCACGCGACGACCGTGCCCCGCGGACCCGTCTTCTGGGCGTTGTCGCCGCCGAGGTAGGCCACGCCGTCCACCGGGATCACGGCGCGCACGAGCTGCACGTCGTCGATCGGGTTGACGGCGATCGTGCTCGCGCGCGCGGCCGGGTCGTAGGTCCACAGGGACCCGCCGCCCTCGGTGTCGGCCTGTGCGGCCACGAGCAGCAGTCGGTTGTACGCGTCCCACGCGGTGTCGAGCGGACGGTTCTGCGCCGAGTCGAAGCGCGCGACCTGACGGATCGGCTCACCGGAGCGAGGATCGTACGACCAGATGCCCTGCGAGCTGTACTGGCCGGTGTAGAGCACGCCGTCGATGACCTCGGCGTCCTTGGCCTCTCCGGGGGCGAGGAGGTTCACCACGGGCGCACCCTCGAGCGAGTGGCGGGCGATCCCGCCGTTGCCGCCGACGTAGGCGTACCCGCCGCCGACGGCGATGCCCATGCAGGCCTGCGCGCTCACGGGCGCTCCGGCCGCGCCGAGGTCCAGCCGCGAGACGACCTCGCCCGTCGTTGCGACCTCCGCGACGAATCCGTAGCCGGAGGCGACGACCAGGGCGCCGTCTCGCGCGTCGACGCCCCAGATCTCGCCGAGGTCGACGCCGCCGAGCGGGAGCTGCGTCACCGGTGAACCCGGCCGCCACGCCACGATGCCGGTCTCGTTCGCCGCGAACACGGTGTCGTCCACCACGGCGAAGTTCTTGGCGGTCTTGCCGATCGATACAGCGAGCACGTAGGTCGCGGGCAACGCGAGCGGCAGGATGGCCAGCTTCGTCGGCTCGGTCGCGCCGGCGGTCGACACGAGCAGCCGATCGCCGTCGACGGCGAGGTCGCGGATGCTGGGGTCGGACCGCATCTCGGCCGGCGTGATGTCGGTGAACCGCCCGTTCGCTCTGTCGTAGGCGTACAGTGCGGCGCGGCTCGCCGATCCGCCGCCGCCCAGGGTGCTGCCGGCGCCGAAGAAGACCGTGTCATGGGATGCCGCGACCGCCCGCGCCAGGGTCACCGCCGGGTCGGGCACGCCGAGGCTGGTGATGAGCCCCGTCGCCGGCGCGTACTGCCACAGCGCGGGAGCGCCCGAACCGCCGCCGCCGACGGCGAAGAGCGTGCCGTCGGGTGAGACGGCCAGGTCGCGCACGTCGCGGTCGCCGATGGCACCGAGCGGCTCTGCCTCGCCGCTGCCGTCGATCCTCCAGCGGTAGAGGTTGGTCTGCGTCGCCGCCTTCTGCAGCACGCCCGCATAGACGAACCTGTTGCGCGGATCCACGACGAGGGCCTGGATGCTGTGTCCGGTCGCGAGCGTCGTCGAGCGCACGACGCGTCCAGACGCCAGGTCGACGGCGATGATGCCCGTCGGTTCGAGGTTGCGCGAGCCGATGTAGGCGATCGACTCGAACACGACGCCGCTCATGAGCGAGTACTGCTCGATGCCGGGGCCGATCTCGGTGATGACCGGCTCGTGTCGTGCGGAGGGGCGTAGCGCGCCCGCCGCCTGGGCGGCGTGGGCGGAAGCCGGCGACGGCGTCGACAGTGCGCCCGCGGCGACGAGCGCACCGCCGACGACACCTGCGCCCAGCACGGCGCGTCGCGAGAGCCCGGGGCGGGACGGGACAGATTCGGACATCGGAGCTCCTTCGGTCGATGCGGGGAGGGGCGCGTGCCGGCGGCACGCAGCGACGGCGGGGTCAGGCGGTGATGGCGAACCGGGCGGCGTCGAGCTCATGGGCGAGCGCGTCACCGGCGCTCAGCCGGCGCAGCTCGGCGAGGACCGAATGCGCCAGCCTTCCCAGTTCGGAGCCGAGCGATCCCGCGATGTGCGGGGTGAGCAGCACGCGGTCGGATGTGTAGAACGGGTGCCCGGCCTCCAGCACCCACGGCACCGTGACGTCGAGGATCGCGAAGAGCTCCCCCGCGAGCACCCGCCGCTCCAGCGCGTCCTGGTCGACGATCTCGCCGCGCGCGGTGTTGATGAGCGTCGCACCGCGGCGCATCAGAGCGATGCCGCGCGCGTCGAGCAGATCCGCCGTCGAAGGCAGCGACGGCGCGTGCACAGACACGACGTCGCTGGTAGCGAGCAGCTCATCGAGCGGCACCGACCGCACGCCCAGCCGACGGGCCTCCGGCTCGTCGAGGAACGGGTCGTAGACCACGACGTCGAGCGCATACGCCCGCAGCAGGTCGATGACGATCCGGCCGATGGTCGAGGCCCCGACGATGCCGACGCGCTTGTCGTAGTTGCCCAGGGCCGGGAACTCCGCCTCCGCGTCGATGTCGTCCTCTGCGCTGCGGTACCGTGCGGCGATCGGCAGCACGTTCTTGTTCGCCAGGACGATCATCGCCACCGTGTACTCGGCGACCGGCACGGCGTTGGCCGCGGCGGCGGAGCTGACCCGGATCCCGCGTTCCAGCACCTCCTGCGAGAGGTACGGCTTGACGGTGCCCGCGGCGTGCAGCACCGCCTCCAGGCGAGGTGCGGCCGCGAGCGCGTCGGGGGTCAGCCGGGGCGCGCCCCAGCCGGTGATGAGCACGTCGGTGCCGGCGAGCACGCGCTGTGCGGCACCCGACCCGTACTCGGTGACGAAGCCCTGGATGTCGGCGATTTCGGCGAACTCGGCGAGGCGCGCCGCCGGGAACACGCGCTCGCGCACCGACTCCTTCATCGCGAAGGTGATGCGGCGGCGATTCACTTGACGCTCCCGGCGGACAGGCCCGCGCGCCAGTAGCGCTGCAGCAGCACGAACGCCGCGACGAGCGGAATGATCGACAGGAACGATCCGGCGATCACGAGCGTCGAGAACTCGGGGTTCTGCTGCACCTGGCTCTGCCACAGCGCGATGCCGACGCTCGTCGGGAAGAGATCGCGGTTCTGCAGCATGATGAGCGGCAGCATGAAGTTGTTCCAGATGCCCACGAACTGGAACAGTGCGATCGTCACGAAGCCCGGTGCGAGCATCGGCAGACCGATCTGCAGGAAGCTCCGGATCGGCCCTGCGCCGTCCACGCGCGCGGCCTCGAGGGTCTCGTCCGGCAGGTAGCCCGCGCTGAACACGCGCGCCAGGTACACGCTGAACGGGTTGCACAGGGTCGGGACGATGACCGCCCACACCGTGTTCGTCACTCCGGCGGCTGCCGCGAGCAGGTACAGCGGGATGACGGTCGCGGTGTTCGGGATCAGCACCCCGACGAGCACGGCGGCGAAGAGCGTCTTCTTGCCCCGGAACGAGAACTTGTCGAACGCGTACCCCGCCATGAGCGACACGAAGCCGCCGACGACGGCGCCGACTCCCGCGTAGAGGATGCTGTTCGCGAGCCAGCGGAGGAAGATCCCGCCGTCCTTGCCGAGCAGCAGCCGCAGGTTGTCGACGAACGCGCCGCCGAACGTGAACGCGTCGCCGCCGTACAGGCCGCCGGCATCCTTTGTCACGGCGAAGACGAGCCACAGCAGCGGCAGCACCATGTACGCGGCACCGACGAGCAGCAGCCCGTTGACGCCGAGCACGGCCGGCAGCCGGCGCGCTGCGCGCCCGCGCCGACGCGGTGGAGTGGATGCCGCCTCCCGCCGCGTCCGGTCGGTCAAGGTCGAGGGCGTGGGGCGGTCGGGGACGGCGCCGGCGGGCGCCGGAGCATCGATCAGCGCGCTCATCGCGTGCGCTCCTTCGAGGTGAATCGGGTGACGGCCCACGACAGCACGCCGGCCAGCACCGCGAGGATGATCGAGGCGGCTGCCGCCTGCGGCAGGTTGTTGCGGTTGAACGCGGCGTCGTAGGCCCACATGTTCGGCACCCACGTGCTCGTCACGGCGGTCGTCGCAGACGACAGGATCTTCGGTTCGGTGAACAGCTGCAGCGAGCCGATCACCGTGAACAGCAGCGCCACGCCGAGCGCCGGCGCCACGAGGGGGGTCTTGATCGACAGGGCGGTGCGCAGCTCGCCGGCGCCGTCGACCCGCGCGGCCTCGAGGACCTCTCGGGGCACCGCCTGCAGCGCAGTGAACAGGATGATGACGTTGTAGCCCGCCCACTCCCACACCGCGATGTTGACCATCGAGGGCAGCACCAGCTGCACCGACAGGAAGTCGATCTGGATCCCGCCCGCGGCGAGCGCCTTGACGATGGGACTGACCCCCGGCGTGTAGAGGTACGCCCAGATCAGCGCCGCGATGACGCCGGGGACAGCGTGGGGCAGGAACAGCAGGAGCTGGAAGGTGCGCCGCGCATAGGTGACCACCGCCTCCAGCAGCAGCGCGAGGGCGAGCGCGACGACCAGCAGCGTCGGCACGTACAGCACGCAGTACACCGCCAGCCGTGCGAACCCCTCGAGGAACGTGCGGTCCGACAGCACGGCCAGGTAGTTGCCGGCTCCGACGAACTCGACCGTCGCGCCTCCGAACCCGAGGCCGCTGCGCTGCTGGGCGAACAGGCTCATTCCGATCGCGTAGACGACGGGCGCGATCATCGTGAGGGCGAACAGGACGAAGAACGGGACGAGGAAGATCGCGGCGGTGCGGCCTCCGGTGCCGGGGATCGGCCGGGCGCGTCGCACGGACGTGATGGCAGTCATGGGGTTCCCTCCAGGGAGGGCCGATGGCCGGCTCCCGCCGGCCATCGGCCGGTGTCACTCGGTGACGTCGAGGCCGAGCTGCTCGAGCCCGTCGACGGTGGCGGTCTGGGTCTGCGTCAACCCCTCGCCCAGCGTGGGCGCAGTGGTGACGGCATCCTTCATCGCGGTGTTCGTGATGTCGTAGCTCGGTCCCCACGCCCAGTCGCCGAGGTTCTGCGACGCCTCGTCGAAGACGGCGTAGATGTCGTTCGCGAAGTAGTCGGTCGGCGCGACCGACGCGGCGACGTCATTGAGGCCGGGGTATGCGAGGTAGGCGGTGCCCACGGCGCCGCGGGCCGTGACGGCGTCCGGCGACGTGGTGAGCCAGGTGAGGAAAGCGGCGGCGGCCGCGCCGTTGTCGCTGTTCTTCGTGATCGCGAAACTCGTGCCTCCGCTGAGTGCACCGGCGGGGGCGCCGTCCCACGACGGCGGCGCGGCCGCGATCCACTTCCCGGCCTGACCGGAGGCCTCGGTCCGGGTCTTCAGTCCCGAGGCGCTCCACGATCCGCCGACCCAGCCGGCCACCGCGCCGCTCGCGAGATCCGCGGTCCACTCGTCGCTGAAGCCGAGCTGCTTCTTGACGAGCCCCTCATCGATGAGCCGCTGCCAGTAGTCCGCGACCTTCATCGAGGGCTTGCCGTCGATCGCGACGTGCCAGTGGTCGTCCTCGACCTCGAACCACTCAGCACCGGCCTGCCACGACATCGGCGCCAGCTGCGGCTCGTTCGTGAAGAAGCTCGCCAGGGAGGTGCCCGGCAGTGCGGCCTGCACGGCGCGCGCAGCATCCTCGAACTCCTCCCAGGTCGTCGGGACGTCCACACCGGCCGCTTCGAGGATGTCCTGCCGGTACCACATGACCAGCGGCGGGGCGTCGTACGGCAGCGCGTACGCGGCGTCTGCGAACGACACCAGGGAACGCACCTGCGGGTCGTAGGCGTCGAGAACCTCGGGCGTGACGAGGTCGTCGATCGGCACGACCTGTCCGTTCGCGACGAAGCCCGGGAGCGCCTGGTACTCGATGCCGACGACGTCGGGACCCGTGCCGGACTCGATCGCCGCCGAGAGCTTCGTGTAGCCGCCGTTGGCGGCGTTGGGGATCTCTTCGAACGTCACCGTGATGTCGTCCTGGCTGGCGTTGAAGGCCGCCGCGACGTCGGCCATGCCGCTCAGCGAGGACCAGAAGGTGATGTCGCCCGTAGGTGCGGACGACGGCGCATCCACCGAGGGGGCGGCCGACTCGTCGGAGGCGCAGCCGGCGAGCAGCAGCCCCGCGCTCACGAGGGCGGCGAAGGCGGCGATCGGGGTTCGACGCAGGGACATGGACGGTTCTCCTTTGAATCTGTGACCGTGCGAGAACGATCATCCAGCGCGCCTCGGAGAACCACCAAGACAGAAGTGCTCAAACGCACAAATTCACTCAAACCAGCTCGAGGTCGGGATGGGGGTCCTGGAGGCGCACCGACGATTCCCTCACCACGAGCGCGGGGAGCAGCGTCATGCGCACCACGGTGTGCGCACTCCCCTCCGCCTGCCGCAGCCGGTCGAAGCACAGCCGCAGCGCGGCGTGCCCGAGCTCGTGCTTCGGCGGGGCGACGGCGGTGAGGGGCACGGCGGCGAGGGCTGAGATCTCGTCGTCGTATGCGACGACGGCGAAGTCCTCGGGGATCCGCAGCCCTCGCTCCAGGACGAGGTCGGTGAACGCCATCGAATCCGCGTCGCCGAGCACGATCGCCGCGGTGACCCGCTGCTCGACGCATTCCTCGACGAGGGCGCCGAGCTCTGAGATCGTGACGCTCTCGCCGATCACGGGCGTCGACAGGTCGCCACGCAGAGCGAATCCCTCGTCGCCGAGATCGCGCATGGCGCGGTCGAAACCCGCGGCCAGGCTCGCGAGCGTGACGGCGGGTCGTGAGACGAGCGCGATGCGCCGATGACCCTGCTCGACGAGGTGTCTCACCGCCAGCTCTGTGCCGTACACATGGTCGGAGCGCACCCATTCCAGGCGTCCGGCGTGGCGCTCGTCGATGGAGCGCTCCACGAGGACGACGGGGATGCGGGCGGTGGCGAGCACCTCCTGCAGCGGCGAGGCGTCGTGGATCGTGTCGTGCGGCGTGATCATGAGTGCGTCCACACCGCCCGCGATCAGGCGCTGCGCCTGCCGCAGCTCCTCCTGGGGCGAGTAGTTGGTCGCGCCGACGACGAGCCGGCAGTTGAGCTCGCGCGCCGCCTCGCTCGCTCCCCGGATGACCTCGGGGAAGTAGTAGCTGGCGGTGGGGACGATCATGCCGATCGTGGCGACCGGCCGCTCGGCGACCCGCCCGTGTCCGCGCGCCGACTGCTGCTGGCGCGCGACTGACGGCGACATCGCGCCGCCGTGCACCCGCACGAGCAGGCCACGCTCCTCCAGCTCAATGAGATCGCGGCGCAGGGTCATGGGCGAGATGCCCAGTCGTGCCGAGAACGGGGCGTTGCTCAGCGACCCCCGCAGCTCGAGCTCCCGCAGCACCGCGTCGTGTCGTGCCGCTGCGACCATCGCCCGCGCCATCGCCCCACCTCCCGTTCGTGGACTGTGCGTGTTTGTGCGCACACGGGATCAAACATAGCGGGGATGGGGTACCGCGAACCGGCGTCAGACCGGGCGCGCGGCGGCGAAGAGGTTCGCCGGGTCGTAGTCGAGCTTCAGCGCACGCAGGCGCGGCCGTGCCGCACCGAACCCGAGCGCACGGTCGGCGCCGGGTGCATCGATGAACGTGAGCGCCAGCGCGTCGGTCTGCCAGGCGGCCAGCGCCGCCACCGCAGCGTGCACGGCGGCGGTCGCCGCCGGAGCGGCCTCGGGCACGGGCACCATCGCCACCGCGTGGAGCGCGTACTGCCCCGCGAGCGAAGCGATCGCGCCGCCGCCCTCGGGACGACGGTTCAGCGCACCGCCCAGGTGGCGCAGTTCGTGCACGAACAGGCCGGGCTCGTCGGCCGCGGCCACGAACGCGTCGACCGCGTCAGCCGGCAGCTCACCCAGCATCGCGTGCCAGGTCGCCGACGGCGACGGCTCGGGCGGGTCCATGTGCACCTGCACGAGCGCGGGCGCCGGGATGCGGGCGAACGTGTCCATCTCGGGCTGCAGCGCACGCAGCGGCTCGAGCAGGGCGGATGCCGCGGCATCCGTCTCGTCGATCGCGCCGTCGATCACCACGAGCGACCGGCCCGACAGGAAGGGCGGCAGCTCCGGCAGGGGCGGGAGGTGCAGGATCCGCAGCGCGGTCGTGGCGGACTCGGGCGCTGTCGCGGTCCACCGCGCCCAGGCGCGGGCGACGTCGCTCGCGTGCGAGGCATCCCACAGCAGCATGCCGGCGAAGATGTCGGCGATCGGCATCAGGTCGATCTCGATGGCGACGACGACGCCGAAGGCGCCTGAGCCGCCCCGCAGTGCCCAGAACAGGTCGGTGTGCTCGTCGGCGCTCGCTCGCACGATCGTGCCGTCGGCGGTGACGACCTCGACGGCGCGGACCGTGTTGACCGCGAGGCCGTGCGCGCGGCCGTAGAACGACAGCCCGCCGTTGAGCAGGTAGCCGACCACCGACACGTCGCCCGCGCTCCCGTGCGGCGCGGTGAGTCCGTGCGGCGCGGCCGCCTCGAGCACCTCGTTCCACTGCGATCCGCCGAGCACGCGTGCGGTACGGGCCGCGGCGTCCACCTCGACGCCGCGCAGCCCCTTCAGCGACACGATGACGGTGTGGGTCAGATCGGTCTCGCTCAGTGCGGCGGCGGCGTGGCCGGTGGACTGCGGCGCGATGCGCAGCCCCGACAGCACCGCGGCACGCACGACGTCCACGACGTCGGCGGCGGAGCGGGGTACGGCCACGGCGAACGGGTCCTGCAGCACGGCGAGGTTCCACGGCGTCCGGGCGGCGTCGAACCCGGCATCGCCGGGAAGGAGCACCTTGTCGCTCAGCGCGGCGCGCAGCTCTGCGGCGGCGGCACCGGCGGCGGCGTGGGGGACGTCGATGGCGAGATCGTTCAACGACATGGGATGCCTTTCGGTCGGGGTGCGGCCACGCTCCCTGCGCAGCACACCCCGTGATGGAGCGGCATCCCCCGCTCCTGATACACGTCAGCCGTCGAAGTCCTCGGGTTCGACGTCGTCGAGGAACTTCTTGAACTCGTCGAGCCGTTCGGCCGCATCGGTGTCGGTGAGCACGTCGGGCACGCCCGCCTCGGCGATGACGTCGTCGGCGACCCACATCGCGGCACCCACGCGCGACGCGAGGGCGATCGCGTCGGAGGGTCGGGCGTCGACCACGCGGTCGCCGAGGGCGGTCGACAGGGTCACCTCGGCGTAGAACGTGCCGTCCTCGACGCGCGTGACCTCGACGCGGGTCGCGACGGCGTCCAGCGCGACGAGCATCGAGCGCATCAGGTCGTGCGCGAGCGGGCGCGGCACGTCGGCGTTCTCTACGGCCACGAGGATCGACGTGGCCTCGAGCTGACCGATCCAGATCGGCAGCACGTAGCCGTCGCCGGGCATCTGGTCGACGGGCTTGAGCAGCAGCACGTGCTGTCCCGAGGCGTCGAGCGCGACGCCGGCAACACGGACCTGGACCATGCTCACCCCCTCGCCGCGGCGGCTGTACACCCGCCTCCGCCATCGTATGCACGGCACGGCTCGGGGGGACAGGGGTCACACGCGAGAGATGAAATCGCGCAGCAGGAGGTTGACCTTCACCGGGTCGCGAGCCTGCGGCAGATGCCCCGCGCCGTCGATGACGACGAGGTCGCCGCCGGTGAGGTCGGCGACGATCGGCGCGCGCAACGGGTTCTGACATCGATCGAGCGAGCCGTTGATCACCAGAACGGGCCGCCCGGTCGCTCCGACCGCCCGGCACACCTCCATCGCCGTCTCGAGGTCGTTGCCGAGATACGGCGGCGAGTCGTACTCGAGCAGCATCAGCTCAGGCCCGGCGCCGAGGGACCATTCGACGCAATCCTCGCGCTGCTTGGTCGAGTGCGGCTCGGGGAACATCTCGCCGAAGAAGAACCGCGAGAACGCCGGCCAATCCTCACGCCAGAAGTGACGGTTCTGCATCTGCCAGCCGTCGTACGACTCCCGCGGCTCGTCGAAGTCGAACGCGATCCGGTGCGGCAGCGGTTCGGTGAGCAGCATCCCGGGGTTGATGGCACACACACCGAGAACGCGCTCCGGCCTCTCGGCGGCCATCATGAGCGCGTGACCCGCGCCGGTGCACACGCCGACCAGCACCGCCTGCTCGGCACCGACGGCATCGAGCACCGCCCATTCGTCATCGAGCAGCAGGCGGTCATCCAGCTGCCCGGGTGAGTCGGGGCGGCTGCTGCGTCCATTCCCGCGCGGATCGCTCACCACGACACGGAACTGTCGCGCGAGGAACGGGATCTGCCCCTTCCATGCGCGGCTGTGCACGATGACGTCCGGCATGAGCAGGTAGACGGTCGGCGAGCCGTCCCCGTACACCTCGTAGTGCACCGAGACGCCGCCGCGGTCGAGGTCGCCGATGAGAGTGGGCTCGAG
>Ga0160432_100344_pt1 | contig 35394 bp, 30 predicted proteins | sample HID1971M_E0MG_FD_108250 | JGI IMG/M metagenome (GOLD analysis project Ga0160432, IMG submission 108250) | Enriched millipede-associated microbial communities from UW Madison campus, WI, USA - HID1971M_E0 MG | ecosystem: Host-associated > Arthropoda: Insects > Digestive system > Unclassified ... | reverse complement strand
GTCGACGTAGTTGCTGTTCCACAGCGGCTCGAACATCTGGTTCGCGAACCGCAGGGCCAGCAGGTTCTGGACGGTCTCCTTGCCCAGGTAGTGGTCGATGCGGAACACCGACTCCGGGTCGAAGACCTGCGAGACGACGGCGTCCAGCTCGCGCGCGCTCTCGAGGTCGTGCCCGAACGGCTTCTCGATGACGACGCGGCGCCACGCGTCCGGGGAGGACTTGGACAGCCCCGACTCGGACAGCTGCCGGCACACCAGCGGGAACGCGCTCGGCGGCACGGACAGGTAGAAGGCGTGGTTGCCGCCGGTGCCGCGCTCGGCGTCGAGCTGCTCGACGGTCTGGCGCAGGCGCTCGAACGCGTCGTCGTCGTCGAACGAGCCCTGGACGAAGCGGATGCCCTCGGCGAGCTGCCGCCAGGTGGCCTCGCGGAACGGCGTGCGGGCGTGCTCCTTGACGGCGTCGTGCACGACCTGCGCGAAGTCCTGGTCGTCCCAGTCGCGGCGGGCGAACCCCGTCAGCGCGAACCCGGGCGGCAGCAGGCCGCGGTTCGCCAGGTCGTAGACGGCGGGCATGAGCTTCTTGCGCGACAGGTCGCCCGTGACCCCGAAGATCACCAGGCCGCTGGGGCCGGCGATGCGGGGGAGCCGCAGGTCGAGGGGGTCGCGCAGGGGGTTGTGCTCGGCGGTGATCTTGGCCGGTCTCACGAGGTGGGCACCGTTCTTCGTCGTGCGGGCGGGAGGTGGTGCGGACCCGGGGGCGCCGTGGCGCCCCCGGGGGTAGGGCTCAGGCGCCCTGGGCCTTCAGCCCGGCGGACGCGGTGTCCAGGAGCTCGGTCCAGGAGTCCTCGAACTTGCGGACGCCGTCCGTCTCGAGGTGGTCGGTGACCTCGGTGAGCGAGACGCCGAGGGACTCGATGGTCTCGATCGTGCGCCGCGCTGCGCCGGCGGTGCCGCGGACCGTGTCGCCCGTGACGACGCCGTGGTCGGCGAACGCCTGCAGGGTCGGCTCGGGCATCGTGTTCACGACGCCGTCCGTGACCAGCTCGGAGACGTACAGCGTGTCCGAGTACTCCGGGTTCTTCACTCCGGTCGACGCCCACAGCGGCCGCTGCGGGTGCGCGCCGGACGCCGCGAGCGAACGCCACTGGTCCGTGCCGACGAACTGCTCGAAGGCCTCGAACGCGAGGCGGGCGTTCGCGACGGCGGCCTGCCCGCGCAGGTCGAGGGCCTCGGGCGTGCCGATCTTCTCCAGGGCGGCGTCCACCGAGGAGTCGACCCGGGAGACGAAGAACGAGGCCACCGAGCCGATCGGGCCGAGGTCGATGCCGTCGGCGCGGGCCTGCTCGAGGCCGATCGCGAACGCCTCCATGACGGCGCGGTAGCGCTCGATCGAGAAGATCAGGGTGACGTTGACGCTGATGCCCTGGGCGAGGGTCCGCGAGATCGCGTCCAGGCCGGGCACGGTCGCCGGGATCTTGATGAAGACGTTCGGGCGGTCGACGGTGCGCCACAGGCGCTCCGCCACGACCACCGTCTTGTCGGCGTCGTAGGCGAGGCGCGGGTCGACCTCGATCGACACGCGACCGTCCACGCCGTCGGTGGCGTCGTAGACCGGGCGCAGCAGGTCCGCGGCGGCACGCACGTCGTCGGTGGTGATGGTCTCGACCGCGGCGTCCACGTCCGAGCCGGCGAGCTCGGACAGCTGCGCGTCGTAGGCGTCCCCGCTGGACAGGGCCTTGGCGAAGATCGTGGGGTTCGTCGTCACGCCGACGACGCCCCGCTCGGCCACGAGGGCCGCCAGGTTGCCGCTGCGCAGGCGCTCGCGCGACAGGTCGTCGAGCCAGATGGACACCCCGGCGCCGGTCAGGTCGGTGATCGGTGCGGGGACGGTGCTCTGCGTCATCGGACGTCCTTCCAGGTCGGAAGCCCCTGCGCGGGATGTCTCGACAGGGGCCGGGTGGGGCGCCGCGGGGCGACGCCCCACCCTGGGAATCTACGAGCGCTCAGGCGGCGTCGCCAGCGCCGCGCACGGCGGCGAGCGACTCGCGGGCGGCGGCCGCGACGGCCTCCGCCGTGATGCCGAACTCCCGGTACAGCGTCTGGTAGTCGGCCGACGCGCCGTAGTGCTCGAGCGAGACGCTGCGGCCGGCGTCGCCGACCACCTCGCGCCAGCCCTGCGCGACACCCGCCTCGACGGACACGCGGGCCTTCACCGCGGACGGCAGCACGGACTCGCGGTACGCGGCGTCCTGCTTGTCGAACCACTCGCGGCTCGGCATGGACACGACGCGCGCGGCGATCCCCTCGGCGGCGAGCTGCTCGCGCGCCTGCACGGCGAGCTGCACCTCGGAGCCGGTGCCGACGAGGACGACGTCGGGCGTGCCGGTCTCGTCGTTCGTGGCGTCGACCAGCGTGTAGCCGCCCTTGAGCGTGCCCTCGGCACCGGCGAAGCCGTCGGTGCCGCGCGGGAACGTGGGCACGTTCTGGCGGGTGAGCACGATGCCGGCCGGGTTGGCCGTGTTCTCGAGGATGCCGCGCCAGGCCCAGGCGGTCTCGTTCGCGTCGGCGGGACGCACGACGTCGAGGCCGGGGATGGCCCGCAGCGCCGCGAGGTGCTCGACCGGCTGGTGCGTGGGGCCGTCCTCGCCGAGGCCGATCGAGTCGTGCGTCCACACGAACGTCGTCGGGATCTCCATCAGCGCCGCGAGCCGGACCGAGGCCCGCATGTAGTCGGCGAACTGCAGGAACGTGCCGCCGTAGGGGCGCGTGAGGCCGTGCAGCACGATGCCGTTGAGGATCGCGCCCATGCCGTGCTCGCGGATCCCGAAGTGCAGGGTGCGCCCGAAGGGGTTGCCCGGGAACTTCTTGGTCGCGTGCTCGACGGGGATGAACGACGGCTCGCCGTCCATCGTGGTGTTGTTCGAGCCGGCGAGGTCGGCGGAGCCGCCCCACAGCTCGGGGAGCACGTCCTTGAGCGCGGTGAGGACCTTGCCGGACGCGGCGCGCGTGGCGACGCCCTTCTCGGAGGCCTCGAAGACGGGCAGCTCGTCGGTCCAGCCGGCGGGCAGCTCGTGGGCCACGAGGCGGTCGAGCAGGGCGGCCCGCTCCGGGGCGGCCGTGCGCCACGCGTCGTACGAGCGGTCCCACGCGGCGCGCTGGTCGGCCTGCCGCTCGGCGACGGACCGGGTGTAGGAGAGCACCTCGTCGTCGACCGCGAAGGTCGCCTCCGGGTCCAGGCCGAGCGCGACCTTGAGGCCCGCGACCTCGTCGGCGCCCATCGCGGAGCCGTGGATGCCGCCGGTGTTCTGCTTGGTGGGCGACGGCCAGCCGATGATGGTGCGCAGCGCGATGAACGACGGACGGTCGGTCTCGGCCTTCGCGGCCTGGATGGCCGCGGCGAGCGCGTCGACGTCCTCGGCGTAGCCGGTGCCGCCCTGCGTCCAGTCCACGCGCTGGGTGTGCCAGCCGTACGCGGCGTAGCGGGCGAGGGTGTCCTCCGTGAAGGAGATGTCCGTGTCGTCCTCGATGGAGATCTTGTTGTCGTCCCAGATCACCACGAGGTTGCCGAGCTTCTGCGTGCCGGCGAGCGACGACGCCTCGGACGTCACGCCCTCCTGCAGGTCGCCGTCGGAGGCGATCACGTAGACGTGGTGGTCGAACGGCGACTCGCCGGGTGCGGCGTCGGGGTCGAGCAGGCCCCGCTCGCGGCGGGACGCGAACGCCATGCCGACGGCGGACGCGAGGCCCTGGCCGAGGGGGCCGGTCGTGATCTCGACGCCGGGGGTGTGCCGGTACTCGGGGTGGCCCGGGGTCTGCGAGCCCCAGGTGCGCAGCGCCTCGAGGTCCTCGAGCTCCATGCCGTAGCCGGCGAGGAACAGCTGCAGGTACAGCGTGAGCGAGGAGTGGCCCGCGGAGAGGACGAACCGGTCACGACCGACCCAGTGCGGGTCGGACGGGTCGTGCCGCATCGTCTTGCCGAAGAGCAGGTAGGCGGCGGGCGCCAGGGAGATCGCGGTGCCGGGGTGGCCGTTGCCGACCTTCTCGACGGCGTCGGCCGCCAGCGCCTTGATGGTCTTCACCGCGCGGTCGTCGAGCGAGCTCCACTCGAGCGGGGCGACGACGGGGTCGAACGCGTTCACAGATGTGCCTCTTTCCTGCCCGGAGCGAGCCCCGGGTGATTGCTGCTGCTCTGCCGGTACGGGGCGCCGTCGCGTCGGACGCCGCACGGGGGTCCTCGGGGCGACGGCGGGGCACGGTGGCGAGGGGCCGACCGGGACGGGCGGCCCGCTGTTCACCGTTGTGCAGCACCACCCTAGCGCCGAGCATTCCCGGCACGCCCGTCCCGGTGCCGTTCGTCCCACCAGTTGAGCCGCGCGGCGCGCGCGCCGGAGGATGTCCGGGGAGATGACGCCTGCGCGGGCATTTCTCACAGCCGGGCGGCCGCCGTCCGGGCCGCCGGGTCGCTGACCTCGGCGTACGATGAGGCGGCGACCGTCCCACGTCGCCCGAGCTCCCCGGACCCCCAGCCGAGAACGGACAAGCACGCGCGTGAGCACCACGAGCACCACGACGTCCCACCCCCAGGCGCCGACCCGCGCGGCCGTGCGGGCCGAGCGGGAGCGTGCCGATGCGGACCGGGCGGACCGCCGCGGAGCGAACGCGGAGCAGGGTCGGGGGGCGAGCGGCGGATCGGACGGCACGCCGGCCACGGGGTGGCGAGACCGCCTCGGGGCGTACGTCGCGCTGACCAAGCCGCGCATCATCGAGCTGCTGCTCGTCACGACGCTGCCGACCATGATCCTCGCGCAGGGCGGCCTGCCCTCGCTGTGGCTGGTGCTCCTCACGCTCGTGGGCGGCACGCTGGCCGCCGCGTCGGCGAACGTCTTCAACTGCTACCTGGACCGCGACATCGACCAGGTGATGAACCGGACCAAGCGGCGCCCGCTGGCCACGGGCGAGATCACGCCCCGGGCGGCCCTGGTGTTCGCCACGGTGCTCGGCGTCGTGTCGTTGCTGTGGTTCGCCCTGCTGGTCAACGTCCCGGCGGCGTGGCTCACCTTCGCGGCCATCGCGATCTACGTGGTCGGCTACACGATGATCCTCAAGCGGCGCACGCCGCAGAACATCGTGTGGGGCGGGATCGCGGGCTGCATGCCCGTGTTCATCGGCTGGGCCGCGGTCACGGGGTCGCTCAGCTGGGCCGCCGTGGCGCTCTTCGGCGTGATCTTCTTCTGGACTCCGCCGCACTACTGGCCGCTGTCCGTGAAGTTCAAGAAGGACTACGCCAACGCCGGCGTCCCGATGCTGCCGGTCGTCGCGACGGACCGCCGCGTCGCGGTCGAGATGGTCGCGCACACGGTCGCGATGATCGCCTGCTCGCTCGCGCTGGTCCCGCTCGCCGGGATGTCGTGGTTCTACACGGCCGTCGCGGTCGCCTCGGGCGGCTGGTTCCTCTGGCTCGTGATCGCGATGCTGCGCCGCGCGGGCCACCCCGAGCGGGGCAAGCTCGGCGCGATGAAGGTCTTCCACGGCTCGATCACGTACCTCACGGTGCTGTTCATCGCGGTCGCGGTGGACGTCTTCCTGCCCTTCTGACCCTCCCGGTCGACCCTTCCGGGGACGCGACCCGTCCGGGGCGTCGCCGGCTCGGGGCATGATGTCCCGGTGCCCGACATCACGTCCGCCCCGCCCCTCCCGCCCGCGCTGGCGGCCGCGCTGCAGGACTACCTGGCGCACCTCGGCGTCGAGCGCGGGCTGTCGGCCAACACGGTCGCGGCCTACCGTCGCGACCTGGGTCGCTACGCGCGCCACCTGCACACGACGGGTCGGTCCGTGCTCGACGACGTGGGCGAGCGGGACGTCGAGGAGTACGTCGTGGTGCTCCGTCAGGGATCGGACGGCGGGGCGTCGCTGTCGCCGTCGTCGACGGCCCGCGCGCTCGCCGCGGTGCGCGGCTGGCACCGGTTCGCGCACGCCGAGGGCACCACGAGCGCCGACCCCGCGTCCCAGGTGCACGCCCCGAGCGCCCTGCGTCGGCTGCCGCACGCGCTGTCGATCGACGAGGTCGCCGGCCTGCTCGACGCGGCGGGGGCCGGCGACGGCGCCGTCCCGCTGCGCGACCGGGCCCTGCTGGAGCTGCTCTACTCCACCGGCGGGCGCATCAGCGAGGTGGTCGGCCTCGACGTCGACGACGTCGACGGGCTGCTCGACAACGGTGGGCACGACGGTGGTCACGACGGCGGCGGGCCGCGCGCGGGGTCCGTCCGCCTGCGGGGCAAGGGGGACAAGGAGCGCGTGGTGCCCGTGGGCTCGTACGCGCGAACGGCGCTGGAGGCGTACCTGGTGCGTGCCCGGGCGCCCCTCGCGTCGGCGGGTCGCGGTACGCCGGCGCTGTTCCTCAACACCCGCGGCGCCCGGCTGTCGCGGCAGAGCGCCTGGTCGGTGCTGCAGGCGGCGGCGGAGCGCGCCGGCCTGACGCAGCACGTGTCGCCGCACACGCTGCGGCACTCGTTCGCCACCCACCTGCTCGCCGGCGGAGCCGACGTCCGCGTGGTGCAGGAGCTGCTGGGGCACGCCTCGGTGACGACCACGCAGATCTACACGATGGTGACGCGCGACGCGCTGCGCGAGGTGTACGCCGCGGCGCACCCCCGCGCCCTGGGCTGAACGGGGCGGGGTGTCGGAGGACGGCCGACGGACGATGGGCGGCGCGCCCGGCGTGCCGCCCGGACCCCGGGAGGCCCTGGGGTAGCGTGACGCAGGTGAGCGAGGGACTCGGGAGCGACACCATGACGCAGACGACCACGAGCGACGCCTCACCGGCCGCGACCACCGCGACCAGCCCCGCCCCGGGCAGTCCGGTCGGCGGGATCGAGGAGCCGCGTACCGACGTCGTCGGGCGACCGCTGCCCGACTTCCGCGACCCGGCGCCGCTGGCGTCCCACGGGCCCGCGCGCATCGTCGCGATGTGCAACCAGAAGGGCGGCGTCGGCAAGACCACCACGACGATCAACCTGGGCGCCGCGCTGGCCGAGTACGGCCGCCGCGTCCTGCTCGTCGACTTCGACCCGCAGGGTGCCGCCTCGGTGGGCGTCGGCGTCAGCCCGCACGACCTCGACCTCAGCGTGTACAACCTGCTCATGGAGCGCGACGTCAGCTTCACCGACGTGCTGCAGTCCACGAACATCGAGGGCATGGACGTGCTGCCCGCGAACATCGACCTGTCGGCCGCGGAGGTCCAGCTCGTCGGCGAGGTGGCCCGCGAGTCGGTCCTGGCCCGCGCGCTGCGCCCCGCCCTGGACGACTACGACGTGATCCTCGTGGACTGCCAGCCGTCGCTCGGACTGCTCACCGTGAACGCCCTCACCGCGGCCCACGGCGTGCTCATCCCGCTGGAGTGCGAGTTCTTCGCCCTGCGCGGCGTGGCCCTGCTCGTGGAGACGATCGAGAAGGTGCGCGACCGCCTCAACCCGGCCCTGGAGATCGACGGCATCCTGCCGACCATGTACGACTCGCGCACCCTGCACTCGCGGGAGGTCGTGGCGCGGGTGCACGAGGCGTTCGGCGACACGCTGCTGCACACGGTCATCGGGCGCACGGTGAAGTTCCCGGACGCGTCCGTGGCGGCCGAGCCGATCACCAACTACGCCCCGACCCACGCCGGCGCGGCCGCCTACCGGCAGCTCGCGCGGGAGCTCGTCGCCCGTGGTGACGCCGCCTGACGTCGCCCCGGAGCAGGGGGAGGCGGCCGACGCCGTCGACGGCTCCGACGCGCGGCCGGGGTTCGAGGTGCACCTCGACAACTTCACCGGCCCGTTCGACCTGCTGCTGTCGCTGATCGCGAAGCACGAGCTCGACGTCACCGAGGTGGCGCTCGCTGCCGTGACGGACGAGTTCGTCGCGCACATCCGCGAGGCCGAGGCCGCGGCGCGCGAGGCGACGGCCCGTGGCGAGGAGCACCCGTCGTGGGACCTCGGGACGGCGAGCGAGTTCCTCGTCATCGCGGCCACCCTGCTCGACCTCAAGGCCGCCCGGCTGCTGCCGGGCGTCGTCGAGGAGGACGCCGAGGACCTGGAGCTGCTCGAGGCCCGTGACCTGCTGTTCGCCCGGCTGCTGCAGTACCGCGCGTACAAGGAGGTCTCCGGCCTCCTCGCCGAGCGCCTGGAGACCGAGGGGCGTCGCGTGCCGCGGTCCGTCCCGCTCGAGCCGCACCTCACGGCGCTGCTGCCGGAGCTGGTGTGGACCCTCGACGGCGCGCGCCTCGCCGAGCTGGCGGCCAAGGCGCTCGAGCCCAAGCCCCCGCCCGTGGTGGGGCTGGACCACCTGCACGCCCCCGCCGTGAGCGTGCGGGAGCAGGCGGGCGTGTTGGCGCGCCGGCTGCGGCGCGAGCACGTCGCGACCTTCCGCGCGCTGGTCGCGGGGGAGGTGCGGCTCGTGGCCGTCGCGAGATTCCTCGCCCTGCTGGAGCTGTTCCGCTCCGGCCGGGTGGCGTTCGAGCAGGCGACGGCGCTGGGCGAGCTCACCGTGCGGTGGACAGGGGGCGACGGCGGCGACCCGGGCGAGGACGACGACGGCGGGCTCGCGGCGGGCTTCGAGGAGTTCGACGGGACGCCCGGGCAGGACGAGGGGACCGGTGCACCCGCCGTGGGCGGTGCCGGCGTGACGGAGGTCGTGGCATGACGCAGCAGACGGACGAGCAGGGGGAGGCCGTCGCGCCGGAGCCGGTGGGCGGGGCCGAGTCGGTGGCCGAGGTCGAGGTGGACGTCGACGACCTGCCGGGCGGGCTGGCGGCGGCGCTGGAGGCGGTCCTCATGGTCGCTGAGTCGCCGGTGCCGGTCGAGCGGCTCGCGGCGGGCGTCGTGCGGCCCGTGCCGGAGGTCGCGGAGGTGCTCGAGGAGCTGGCCGCGGAGTACCGGGGCGAGACGGGCGGGCGCCCGCGCGGCTTCGAGCTGCGCGAGGGGGCGGAGGGGTGGCGCGTCTACTCGGCGCGCGCGCAGGCCGACGTGGTCGGCGCGTTCGTGCTCGAGGGTCAGTCCTCCCGCCTCAGCCAGGCGGCCCTGGAGACCCTCGCCGTCATCGCCTACCGCCAGCCCGTGACGCGCGGGCAGGTCTCGGCGGTGCGCGGGGTGAGCGTGGACGGCGTGGTGCGCACCCTGCTGGCCCGCAGCCTGATCGCCGAGACGGGCCAGGACCCGATGACCGGTGCCGTGCTCTTCGGCACGACGGGCGAGTTCCTCGACCGGATGGGCTGGTCGTCGCTCGAGGAGCTGCCGCCCCTGGCGCCGCACCTGCCGGACGTCGCAGAGGCGATCGCCCTGGACCCGTCCTCGGCCCTCCGTCGCGGGCTGGCGGAGGACGGGCCCGGCGCCTGAGGGTCAGGCGCCCCTGGTCGTCAGGTGGCTGTGGTCGTCAGGCGACTGTCGCGTCGACCGTCACGTCGACGTTGCCCCGCGTGGCGTTCGAGTACGGGCAGACCTGGTGCGCGGCGGCGACGAGGGCGTCGGCGGTCGCCTGGTCGACGCCGCCAAGCTCGGCGTGCAGCGCGACGGTCAGCGCGAAGCCTCCCTCGGGGGTCGGGTGCAGGGAGACCTCGGCCACGACGGCGGAGTCGCTGACGGTGGCCCGCTCGCGCCGCGCGACGACCTTCAGCGCGGAGTGGAAGCAGGCGGCGTACCCCGCGGCGAAGAGCTGTTCGGGGTTCGTGGCGCCGCCCGCGCCGCCCATCTCCTTGGGGATCGCGAGGTCGACGTCGAGAAGTCCGTCGTCGGACCGCGACCGGCCGTCCCGTCCGTCTCCGGTGGCGGTGGCGACCGCCGTGTAGAGCGCGCTCATGCTGGTCCTCCTGGATAGGCACCTAGTAGAGTTACTAGTTCGTCTACTAGATCACGCGGCGTCGGTTGCCGCAAGCGCCTCGGGGTGCGACCCGGAGCCCGGGAAGACGCCCCGACGTGAGAGGTTGGTGGGATGGGAACCAGGACGGCGGCCGCGGCCCCGGAGCAGGCGGCGGGGCGCGGGCGGGTCCGTGAGCGGATCCTGGAGGCGGGGAGCCGGCTGTTCTACGCGGACGGCATCCGCGCCGTGAGCGCCGACAAGGTGATCGCCGCGGCGGAGGTGTCCAAGGTCACGTTCTACCGCCACTTCCGGACCAAGGACGACCTCGTCGTCGCCTACCTGGACGCGATCGCGGAGGAGGAGCGGGCGCAGCTCGCCCGGCTGCGCACCGAGGACGAGGGCGACCCCGCCGCCATCCTCGCCGCCCTGGCCCGCGTGCTGGGCACGGTGGCGCGCGCCCCGGAGTTCCGCGGCTGCGCGTTCGTCAACGCCGGCGCGGAGTACGCCGATCCCGCGCACCCCGTGCGCCAGGCCGTGGCACGGCACCGCGCCTGGTACGCGGACTTCTTCGCCGACGTGGCGCGCGAGGACGGGGCGGACGACCCCCGGGCCGCCGCCGCCGAGCTGATGATGCTGCGTGACGGGGCCATGGTGTGCGGGGACGTGGACGACCCCCACGCGGTCGCGCCCCGCCTCGCCTCGGCCTTCGCGGCGGTGCTGGCCGCCCACCGCGGGGCCCCGGCCGGCGCCTGAGGGTCCGTGCCCCTCGGCGGCGCCGGCGGGGGGCGCCGTGCGGCGTCGTCGAGCAGGGCCGGCCCGACCTGAGAGAATCGGGCACCATGAGCACCGAACGCCGCGGCGGGAGCCGCCGCACCAGCCGCCCTCAGGGTCCCGCCGCACACCGCACGCAGCGCCCGCGGCAGGCCGCACCCCGTCGCCCCGCGCCGCGCTCCGGCGAGCCGGACCGCGACGTGCACGTCGCGGACGGCGTCCGGCTGCAGAAGGTGCTCGCCCAGGCCGGCCTGGGCTCGCGCCGCAAGTGCGAGGAGCTCATCGCCGAGGGCCACGTCGAGGTGGACGGTGTCCTCGTCACGGAGCTCGGCGTGCGCGTCGACCCCGCGACCGCCGTCGTGCACGTGGACGGCATGCGCGTGCAGCTCGACACCTCGAAGATCACCCTCGCCCTGAACAAGCCGCTCGGCGTGGTCTCCACGATGAGCGACCCCGAGGGCCGCCCCACGCTCGCCGACCTGGTCAAGGACCGGCCGGAGCGGTTGTTCCACGTCGGCCGGCTCGACGCCGACAGCGAGGGGCTGCTGCTCCTCACCAACGACGGAGAGCTCGCGAACCGGCTCGCCCACCCGCGGTACGAGATCCGCAAGACGTACCTCGTCACCGTGACGGGCGGCGAGTTCTACCCCCGCCACGCCAAGCAGCTCACCGACGGCGTCGAGCTCGAGGACGGTCTCGCGCGCGCCGACAAGGTCCGCGTGGTGGACTCCGTGCCCGGCGAGACCATGATCGAGGTGGTGCTGCACGAAGGCCGCAACCGGATCGTGCGGCGCATGCTCGACGCCGTCGGCTTCCCGGTGACGCGCCTGGTCCGTACCCGCATCGGCCCGATCGTGCTGGGGGACCTGCGGGTCGGGCGCTCGCGGGTGCTCGGGCGCACCGAGCTCGGCACCCTCATGCGCGACGTCGACATGTGACGCCGTCGCGCCTCGTCCTGGCAGTGCCTGGCAGTTCCTTCAAGGCCCAGCAGCCCCCGTAGTCCAGCAGTCCCGAAGTCCAGCAGTCCCGCGCGGCAGCCCGCGCGACAACAGAAGGTGAGCACACGTGGTCGTCATCGCCGTCGACGGTCCCTCCGGGTCCGGCAAGTCCAGCGTCTCCAAGGCGGTGGCGGCCCGGCTGGGGCTCGCCTACCTCGACACCGGCGCGATGTACCGGGCCGCGACGCTGTGGTGCGTCGACGGCGGTACGGACCTCGCCGACCAGGCCGCGGTGGCCGACGCCGTGCGGGCCATGCCGCTCGAGATGGGCGTCGACCCGGCGGCCCCGACGGTGCACCTCGGCGACCGTGACGTCGCCGCGGCGATCCGCACCACCGAGGTCTCCACCGCCGTCTCGCAGGTGGCCACCAACCTCGACGTCCGCGCGGAGCTCCGGCGCCGGCAGCGTGTCGTGATCGAGGCGGAGAGCGCACCGGGCGGCTTCTCGGGCGGCAAGGGGATCGTCGCGGAGGGGCGCGACATCACGACCGTCGTCGCCCCGGACGCCGACGCCCGGGTGCTGCTCACCGCGAGCGAGGAGGCCCGCCTGCGCCGCCGTTCGCTCGAGGTGCACGGCGCGGCCGACGAGTCGGCCGTGGAGGCGACCCGCGACCAGGTGCTGCGCCGCGACCGCGACGACTCCACCGTCAGCCAGTTCCAGGTCGCCGCCGACGGCGTCGTCACCGTCGACTCCTCGGACCTCGACTTCGACCAGACGGTGGACGCCGTGCTCGCGGTCGTCGTGCAGGTCACCGCCTGACCCGCCGCCGCGCAGCCGCGCAGCACCGCGCGGGGCCCGGTGACGCGGGTCTCGTTCGTGACACGCCGCTCGGCCTGGGAGAATGGTGCGCATGACCACTCCCGCCGACGGCTCCGTGCCCGCTGCCGAGCCCACCGACGAGCCCACCACCCCGCCCGCGCCCGGCGCCGCCGCGGCAGCCGCGGACGACGAGGGCCGTGACGCCGTGGCGGAGGTCCTCGAGTCCGACGGGGACGACGAGGCGCGCGAGCGCGCGCTGCGCGCCGGCCTGGAGGACTTCGAGCTCGACGAGGCAGACCGCGCGCTGCTGGACGCCGAGTGGGACGAGGAGGGCTTCGGCCCGGGCGAGGCGCCGCTGCCGGTGCTCGCCGTCGTCGGCCGCCCGAACGTCGGCAAGTCGACGCTCGTCAACCGCATCCTCGGCCGCCGCGAGGCGGTCGTCGAGGACACGCCGGGCGTCACCCGCGACCGCGTGAGCTACCCCGGCGAGTGGGCCGGCCGCGAGTTCACCCTGGTGGACACGGGCGGCTGGGAGGTCGACGTCGCGGGCATCGAGTCGAAGGTGGCCGAGCAGGCCGAGGTCGCGGTCGAGCTCGCCGACGCCGTCCTCTTCGTCGTCGACGCGACCGTGGGCGCGACGTCGACCGACGAGCGCGTCGTCGAGCTGCTGCGCCGCTCGGGCAAGCCCGTCGTGCTGTGCGCCAACAAGGTGGACGGCCCGTCGGGCGAGGCGGACGCCGCCTACCTGTGGTCGCTCGGCCTGGGCGAGCCGCACCCCGTCTCCGCGCTGCACGGCCGCGGCACCGGCGACCTGCTCGACGCGGCGATGAAGGTGCTGCCCGAGGTCTCGGAGCACGGCGAGCTGCGACCCGCGGGCCCGCGCCGCGTCGCCCTCGTCGGGCGCCCGAACGTCGGCAAGTCGTCGCTGCTGAACAAGATCGCGGGCGCCGACCGCGTCGTCGTCGACGAGACCGCGGGCACCACGCGCGACCCGGTCGACGAGCTGGTCGAGATCAAGGGCGTGCCCTACTGGTTCGTCGACACCGCGGGCATCCGGCGGCGCGTGCACCAGACCCGCGGCGCGGACTTCTACGCCTCGCTGCGCACCCAGGCGGCGATCGAGAAGGCCGAGGTCGCCGTCGTGCTCGTCGATGCCTCGCAGCCGATGACCGAGCAGGACACGCGTGTCATCTCGCAGGCCGTCGACGCCGGTCGGGCGCTCGTCATCGCGTACAACAAGTGGGACCTCATGGACGACGACCGTCGCCCGTACCTCGAGCGCGAGATCGAGCGGGACCTGGTGCAGGTGCAGTGGGCGCCGCGCGTCAACGTCTCGGCCCGCACGGGCTGGCACACCGACAAGCTGACGCGCGCGCTCGAGACGTCGCTCGAGTCGTGGGACACCCGCATCCCGACCGGGCGCCTCAACGCCTTCCTCGGCGAGCTCGTGGCCGCCCACCCGCACCCGCTGCGCGGTGGCAAGCAGCCGCGCATCCTGTTCGGCACCCAGGCCTCGACGCGCCCGCCGCGGTTCGTCATCTTCGCCACCGGGTTCCTCGAGGCCGGGTACCGCCGGTTCATCGAGCGCCGTCTGCGCGAGAACTTCGGGTTCGAGGGGTCGCCCATCGAGATCAGCGTCCGCGTGCGGGAGAAGCGGCGCCGATGAGCCGCCGATGAGCCTCCGATGAGCACCGGGCCGCTGGCCCGCCGCGGTCGCCTGCTGCGCCTGGGCGCGGCGCGCGACACGTCCGCGGTGCGCCACCTGGTGACGTTCCTGGTGGTCGCGGTGGCGACGGTGCTCGTGACCCGGTTCCTCCTCGCCGCCTCCGGGTACCCGCAGGTGGGCGGCGGCGGGCTGCACGTGGCGCACGTCCTGTGGGGCGGGCTCGGCATGGCGCTCGCGGTGGTGGTGCTGCTGTCGTGGGTCGGGCCGGCGCCGCGGTCGCTCGGGGCGGCGCTCGGCGGCATCGGGTTCGGGCTGTTCGTCGACGAGATCGGCAAGTTCGTGACCTCGGACAACGACTACTTCTACGCGCCGACGGCGGCGCTCATCTACGCGGTCGTCGTCGTGCTGGTCCTGCTCGTGGAGGCCCTGCACGGCCGGCGCGCCCACCATCCGGCGGAGTACCTGGCGGTGGCGACCGACCGCGCGGTGGCCGGGGTGGCGGGCGGCTTCACGGACGCGGAGCGCGAGGAGGCGCGGGCGCTGGTGGAGCGGGGCGGCGGCGAGCCGGCCGCAGACGAGGTGGCTGCTCTCGTCGAGGCCGTGCCACGCGACGACGTGACCGTGCCCGACCCGGTCCGCGCCTTGGCCGTCCGGGCGTCCGGGTGGTTCGCCGAGGCGATGGAGCACCGGTGGGCGGCCACGGTCGTGGTGGTGGCGGTGCTCGGCACGAGCGCCGGCTCGCTCGCGGTGGCGCTGCGGGTGCTGCTCGGCGACGTCGCGGTCCCGACCTGGGTCGGCGTCGGCATCCTTCTGGCCGTCACCGCGACCGTCGCGTGCGTCGTGCGGGCGCTCGTGGTCGGCCCGCGCGACCACCGCGCGGGCGCCGTGTGGGTGCGCCGCGGCGTCCTCGTCAGCCTGCTGGTGACCCAGCTGCTCGCGTTCCGCGCGGTGCAGTGGGTGGCCGTGGCAGGACTGGTGGTGGACCTCCTCGTGCTCGTCGCCCTCGGGGTCGCGCTGGGGCGGGACGACGAGCTCCGCACCGCTCGGCCGCGAGCGCGCTGACCTCCGTCTGCACCACGCTGGTCCCCGAGGACGCCGAGGGTACGTCTCCTGACCATCGGACGGCCGATGAGACGTGCGCCACTCGGGCTTGCCAGGCGGGCTCGGGCCGTGGCACGGTCGGCGGTGACGAGCGAGAAGCTCGCGTGCTCTGGGGTCGGTGAAATTCCGAGCCGGCGGTGAAAGTCCGCGACCCGGTCACAGCCTGTGACCGGTTGACCAGGTGGAACTCCTGGACCGACGGTCAAAGTCCGGATGGGAAGCGCACGCGACGGCTCCCCGTCCGGTCCGTCCACCGGCCCTCGCGGCCGGCGCCGTCCGTCGTGACGACGTCCTGGACCGGTCGGCGCGAGCACGTCCGACCCCGCCCTTCCTGCCCCCCGGGGTCCGCGACCGGACGACAGGGGCAGGACGGATGAGTGCCACCACGGCGGAGCGCGCCGCGATGCAGCGCGCGCTGGAGCTGGCCGCGCAGGTGCCGGCCCGAGGACCCAACCCGCGCGTCGGGTGCGTGCTCCTCGACGCCGACGGCGCGACGGTCGCGGAGGGTCTTCACCGCGGCGCGGGCACGCCGCACGCCGAGGTCGAGGCGCTGCGCCGGGCGACCGAGTCCCGCGGCCCGGGCGCCGCGCGCGGGGCCACCGCCGTCGTCACGCTCGAACCCTGCAACCATCACGGCCGCACCGGGCCGTGCGTCGACGCGCTGCTGGCCGCGGGGGTCGCGCGGGTCGTGCACGCCCAGCACGACCCCAACCCGGCGGCGTCGGGAGGTGCCGCGCGCCTGCGCGCCGCGGGCGTCGAGGTGGTCGGTGGCGTGCTGGACGACGAGGCCCGCGCCCTCAACGCCACCTGGACGCGCGCGCTGGAGCTCGGCCGTCCGCTCGTCACGTGGAAGGTCGCGAGCACGCTCGACGGCCGGTCCGCGGCGGCCGACGGCACGTCCCGCTGGATCACCGGCCGGGCCGCGCGGCACGACGTGCACCGCCTGCGCGCCGGAGCGGACGCCGTCGTCGTCGGCACCGGCACCGCGCTCGCGGACGACCCCGACCTCACCGTGCGGCACGCCCCTCTGACGGGGCAGCAGCCCGACCGGGTCGTCGTCGGGCTGCGGGACCTGCCCGCGTCGTCCCGGCTCGCGCGGGCCGCGGCCGCCGGCGAGGCCGTGCTGCACCTGCGCACCCACGACCCGCACGAGGTGCTGGACCTGCTCTGGTTCCGCGAGCACCGGCACGTGCTGCTCGAGGGCGGCCCCGCCCTCGCCGCCGCGTTCTGGCGCGCCGGGCTCGTCGACGACGTCGTCGCCTACGTCGCCCCCGTGCTGCTCGGCGTCGGCGCCGCCGCCGTCGCGGACCTCGGCATCGGCACCATCGCCGACGCCGCCCGCCTCGACCTGCTCGACGTCGCCGTCCTGCCCCGGGACTCGGACGACCCCACCGACACCCCCACCGTGCGGCTCGCCCTGCGGCCGCGGAAGGAGCGCTGAGCCATGTTCACCGGAATCGTGGAGGAGCTCGGTACCGTCGTCGCCGTGCGCGAGCACGCCGACGGCGCCCGACTCACCGTCGCGGCCGACACCGTGCTGGCGGGCGTCCGTCTGGGCGACTCGATCGCCGTCGACGGCTGCTGCCTCACCGTCGCGGGGACGGGGGAGCACGACGGCCGGACCACCTGGACCGCGGACCTCATGGCGGAGACCTTGACCCGCACGAGCCTCGGCGGGCGCCGGCCCGGCGACCCCGTCAACCTCGAGCGGGCGCTCGCGGCCGACGGTCGGTTCGGGGGGCACGTCGTGCAGGGGCACGTCGACGGGGTCGGCACGGTGCTCGCGCGCACGCCGGGCACGCAGTGGGAGGTCGTCGACGTCGCGCTGCCCCCGGAGCTGGCGCGGTACGTCGTGGCGCAGGGCTCGATCGCCGTCGACGGCGTGAGCCTCACCGTGGTGGGCGTGCGGGACGACGCGTTCACCGTGAGCCTCATCCCCGAGACACGCGCGCGCACGACGCTCGGCGCCCGCGCCGTGGGCGAGCTGGTCAACCTGGAGGTCGACGTGCTGAGCAAGTACGTCGAGCGGCACCTGGCGTCCGGCACCGGGCGCGGCACGGCGGCGGCAGGGGCGACGCGGTGAGCGCCGTCGGGCGGGTCGAGCGGGCGATCACCGACGTCGCGGCCGGGCGGCCCGTCGTCGTCGCGGACGACGCGGACCGCGAGAACGAGGGCGACCTCATCCTGGCCGCCGATGCGGCGACCCCCGAGCTCATGGGCTTCCTGGTGCGGCACACGAGCGGCCTCGTGTGCGTGGGCGTGGCGGGCGAGCAGCTGGACCGGCTCGGGCTGCCCCTCATGGTCGAGGCGAACCAGGACGCCTACCGCACGGCCTACACGGTGACGGTCGACGCCGCCGCGGGGGTGTCCACCGGCATCTCCGGCGCCGACCGGGCCCGCACGGCCCGCCTGCTCGCCGACCCGGCGACCGGGCCGGCCGACCTCACCCGGCCCGGGCACGTGCTGCCGTTGCGCGCGCGCCCCGGCGGCGTCCTGGAGCGCCGCGGGCACACCGAGGCCGCCGTCGACCTCGCGCGCCTCGCCGGGCGGGGCGAGGCGGGGGTGCTCGCCGAGCTCGTCCACGACGACGGCACGATGATGCGGCTGCCCGCGCTGCGGGAGTTCGCGGCCGAGCACGACCTCACGCTGATCAGCGTGGCCGACCTCGTCGCCTACCGGCGTGCGACCGAGCTGCTCGTCGAGCGGGTCGCCGTCACGACCCTGCCCACCCGGCACGGGGAGCTCACCGCCGTCGCCTACCGGGACACCCGCACGGGAGACGAGCACGTCGCTTTGGTGGCGGGGGCCCTGGACGCCCTGGCCGACCCCGGCCGCGGTCCCGTGCTGGCGCGCGTGCACTCCGAGTGCCTCACCGGTGACGCGTTCGGCAGCCTGCGGTGCGACTGCGGGCCGCAGCTCGACGAGTCGCTGCGCCAGATCACCGAGGCAGGCCGCGGCGTCGTCGTCTACCTGCGCGGGCACGAGGGGCGAGGGATCGGCCTGGCCGCCAAGCTCGCCGCCTACGCCCTGCAGGACGCCGGCCGCGACACCGTCGACGCCAACCTCGACCAGGGGCTGCCCGCCGACGCCCGCGACTACACGCCCGCCGCCCACGTGCTGCGCGACCTCGGCGTCGCGCGGGTGCGGCTGCTGACCAACAACCCGGCCAAGGTGGACGGCCTGGCCGGCGGGGGAGTGGACGTCGCAGAGCGCCTTCCGCTCGCCGTGCCCGCGCACCCGCGCACGCTCGGCTACCTGCGCACCAAGCGCGACCGCATGGGGCACGACCTGCCCCACCTGACCGACGCCCCGCCCGACACCCCGTACGACACCGGAGGAACGATGCCCACCGCACCTGTCACGCCCGTCACCGCGGGAGCAGCCCGATGAGCGGCGCCGGCGCCCCCGCGACCGCGCCCGTCGACTGCTCCGACCTGCGCGTCGCCGTCGTCGCGGCGAGCTGGCACCAGACCGTCATGGACGGGCTGCTCGACGGCGCGCTCCGCGCGTGCGCCGACCACGCCGTCGTCGAGCCGCGGGTCGTGCGCGTGCCCGGCTCGTTCGAGCTGCCCGTCGCCGCCCAGGCGCTCGCGGAGGCCGGGTACGACGCCGTCGTCGCGCTGGGCGTCGTCATCCGTGGCGGCACCCCGCACTTCGACTACGTGTGCGCCGCCGCGACCGACGGGCTGAACCGGGTGGCCCTCGACCACACCGTCCCCGTGGGCTTCGGCCTCCTGACGTGCGACGACGAGCAGCAGGCCCTCGACCGTGCCGGGCTGGACGGCTCGCACGAGGACAAGGGCTACGAGGCCGCCGCCGCGGCGCTGGCCACCGCGCGCGTGCTCGGCGACGTCCGGGCGACCCCCGTGGGTCCTGCTCTCGTCGATGCAGGAGCAGTGTCCGACCTGGGGTAGTATTTCGGTCGGCCCTGCGGGGTGGCACCACGGTGCCACGTTCGGGGTCGACGGGCTGTGGCGCAGCTTGGTAGCGCACCTGACTGGGGGTCAGGGGGTCGCAGGTTCAAATCCTGTCAGCCCGACCAGCACACCGCGAGAGGCTCGGACTGCACTGCGGTCTGGGCCTCTCGCCGTTCCGTACGACAATCTCGCTGAGCGTGTCGGATGCGCGACCTACGGTCCGACGCATGACACGAGAGCGCCGTTACACCGATGAGCAGCTTGTCGCCGCGGTCGCGAGCGCGCGCTCGTGGCGTGGAGTCCTGCGAGGTCTTGGGCTGTCGGGTACATCGGCGGGCGCGATGAGATCGGTCCGCGCGCGTACTGACCTGCTCGGTCTCGACCACGGTCACTTCACGGGACAGCGCAGCTGGACTGAGGAAGAGCTGCGGTCGGCCGTTGCAGGGGCTGCCACGTGGACGGACGTTGTCGAACGGCTGGGTCTGCGAAGCGGTTCTGGGATCGCCACGGTGAAGGGTCACGCGGTGCGACTGGGACTCGATACCGAGCATCTGATGACACCGACGTCGGCGAGGGGTGCCAGGACGGACGCGCGCCGACCGGACGTCGCGCGCCTCGATCGTGCGGGCTCGCTCCTCGCCGCCGCGTGGTTCACCCTCTGCGGCGACGACGTCTCGTGGCCGCTCGAACCCGCGAGGTACGACCTGCTCGTGACAACGACGACGGGGACGCGTCGGATCCAGGTGAAGACGACGACGGTCCGCGCCGGGGACACGTGGAAGGTCTACCTCTCGACGACCGGGCGCGGGCGCCGCACCTACGATCCGGACGAGATCGACGACTTCTTCGTCATCGACGGTGACCTGACGCAGTACCTGATACCTGCGACCGCCGTCGGTGGCCTGCAAGCGATTCACCTCGGCGCATACGAGCGCTTCCGCGTGCCGGCGCTGGCAGTACCGCGCCCGTCGACTCGGAGGTCCGCGAGCGTCGCTCCACGTCCGTCCCCGACGAGGCGATGAACGATTACGGCATCAGGTTGGCAACAAACGGGTGAGGTCGCCATGTGGACCGTCGAGCAGATCGACATGCCTCCGGGTGACTGACTCTCGTATCGAGACGGCGCTGGGCGAATAGGGCGACGAAGCCTCGTGGTGGCGCTGACGATGGCGTCGGGCGGAGCGCGACTCAACTCATGCGGGACGGAGGACTCGCCAAGTTGGCCAAGCAGATCGGCATCAGGAGCACAGCCGGGTGATGAACGCGGTCGTGCTGGTCACCACTGGCGTCAACGGCGACGGGCATGGGACTGCTGCACGGATAGGTGACGTTGATGATGTAGGGGTCCGCGTCGTCCGGCGCGCGTGACCCTATCGGTGACTGACGGCCCGCTGGCCTGTCCTGGAACTGATCCGTCCGCGCTCGGGCGGCGTGGGCGTGGTCCGACGCATGTCGGCCAGAGGCGAGCATGACTTCATACGAGCCTGGTCAGCCCCGTCAACGTCTTGTCTGCCCGACCCCTGGCCGACGTGCCCATCAGCGAAGGGCACAAGGCCATCATGACAACGTCCATCACTGAAGTCATCGGTGCGCCCGCCATCGTCGCGGGCGTCGATACCCATTCCGAGACGCATCACGTGGCCGTCATGTCGGCCACGGGGGCGAAGCTCGGCGACAGGGCTGTTCCGGCGACGTCGGCCGGCTATGAGGCATTGCTGAGCTTCGTGCGTTCGTTCGGCCAGGTCGGCCTCATCGGCGTCGAGGGCACCGGCTCCTACGGAGCCGGGCTCGCCCGCCACCTGAGCAGTGAAGATGTGCCGTTCCGAGAGGTCATCCGTCCCCGCCGCGCCCAACGCCGCCGGGGCAAATCTGATCCGATCGATGCCTACGCTGCCGCCGCCCAGGCGTTGGCCGAACCCGAGGCACTTCCGCTGGCCAAGACCGGCGAGGGCGCCGTCGAACAGATCCGCATGCTTCTGATCGTGCGGCGCAGCGCCGTCAAGGCACGCGTCGCGGTCATCCGACAGATCAGATCACTACTGGTCACGGCCCCCGAATCGCTGCGAGCCCGCTGGTCACGCTACCGAGAGTCCGAACTGATCGGGGCCCTCGCCGTCACACGACCCGGATCGGCGACGGACTCGGTGACCGCGGCGACCGGGTCCGTACTGCGCCGTCTCGCACGCCGCCACCAGTACCTCACCGCAGAGATCGACGAGCTCGAGGAAGACCTGCGCGCACTGGTCCAGCAGGCAGCGCCCGCCATGATCGCCACCAAGGGCTACGGCGTGATCACCACTGCGACGCTACTGGTCACCGCGGGGGCCAACCCCGACCGGTTGCGGTCGGAGGCATCGTTCGCCGCGCTGTGCGGGGCATCGCCGATCCCGGCATCATCCGGCAAGTCTCACCGTCACCGGCTCAACCGTGGCGGAGACCGGCAGGCGAACTGGGCGCTGCACCAGATCGCGCTCGTGCGCCTCTCCGCCGACCCGCGCACGAAGGACTACGCCGCACGCCTGCGCTCCACTGGAAAGTCGAACAAGGACGTCTTGCGATGCCTCAAGCGCGCCATCGCCCGCGAAGCGTTCCGACTACTCGTCCACCCCGACCCGGTCCCCGCGACCGACGACCTGCGCCAACTTCGACACGAGCGCGGCATGACCCTCGCCCACGTCGCGGCGCACCTCGCCGTTGAGCCCGCACGCATCAGCGAACTCGAACGCGGACGCCGTCCCAACACGGATCTGGCGACCGCCTACCGCGCCCTTCTCGCGGCCGCTTGACACCCATAGGAGCATCAGCGGTTGTCAGCCGGTGGGGGCGCTGGTACTCCAAGGTCTCCGAGACGATCTGGCCCCTGGCGCCCATCCCCTTGGGTTCGGCGACGAAGTGGGAGCCTGCTCCGACCGGCTCGTCGGTGAGCATCTCGGCGCGGGCGATTCGCGGGTTGTACCGGGGCTCGTTGCGCTCGTCGGCGACGGTGTCGAACACCTCGGTGATCGAGGTGTCGATGGTGACCTCTCCGGTGATGCGCGTCATCACGGCGCGCCCTCCGACTCTGAGTCCTCGCTCGGTGAGCGGGTGCCGATGCCCACCGCGCCCGGGGGTGATCTCCCGCACCAGAACGCTCTCGTCTCGCCGAGCGGTGTCAGTCATGCGGAAGACGGGGTAGCGCGGCGCCAGCTCCGCGAGCCGTTCCGGGGTCGCGGGGTCCTGAAGCCCGAAGTACCACCTCGCCTGCTCTCGCGCGGCCGGCTCGCCGCTGCGCCGCCGACCCGCATCGAGGTACGCCGCGAGCACCGGGGCTCGCTGTGCCACCGGCACCTCCTCCAGCCGGACCCGACGGGTGCCGCGCCGCCGCAGCGACGCCTCGCCGCCAGCCGCGCGGACGTTGCGCACCCACTGGGACTCCCCGGCCAGGGCGACCAGGTAGTCCGCGCCCTCGTGCCGGGTCACCAGGATCGGGATGCGACGAGGCTGGCCGGTGCGCCGACCCCGCACCTCCAGCGTCACCGCATCTCGCGGTGCCAGCCCCAGCATGGTCAGCGGCACCCCGACCGGGTTCAACCGGCGGTACCACTGTGCGGGCGGCCGGTAGGGCCCGTCCCTGGAGTAGTCCTGCGGGTGCAGCCACCGGGCAGCCGGCCGCGCGCCCCGACCCTGCTCGTCGCTGGTGGTCGACTGGGTGCCTCGTCGAGCTGTCACGTCGTCACTTGGCTCTCCGGTTCGGGCGGACTCCGTCCGGTGGCGCGAACGGGCACGTCGCCTCGGGTCCCACACCACGCTCGTCCTCCCCGCCCCGGCTGTCCAGTGCCGAAAGACCCCACGAGGCTTGTTTCGGTGTGATGAATCATCGGCGCGTGGTCGTAACGTTTCGATTTCCGGCGGCCGTCGGGCTGCGGACGAGGCCTAACGTCCGGGACATGACACCCATCGCGCCGACGTCTGCGTCGGACACCTCAACCAGCACGTCGACGACGGCCGGGGTATCGCGCCGTTCCTTCCTCGGCGGCGGCGCCACGGCCGTCGCGCTCGCCGGAGCGGCCGCGGTCGCGACGGCCGAGCCCGCGTCTGCCGAGGTGGCCGCCGACGCCGGCCGCCCGGCCGGGTCGGAGGTGCTCTCCCAGCTCCCGCGCGCCAACCAGGTCGCGCGGCGCCGCAGGGTGGTCGACTACGAGCTGGCCGAGATGATCGTCCTCCTGCGTGCCGGACGGCTCACCTCGACCGAGATCACGCAGGCCTATCTCGACCGGATCGACGCCCTCAACGGACCCTTCGAGGTCTACGGCGACAACGGCGGGTACAACGCGTTCGTCCGCATCGACCGGGAGGGGGCGCTCGCCGCCGCGGCCGAGGCCGACGACCGCTTCCGGCGTGCGCGGGGCAGGCGCGAGCAGGACGCGCTGCCGATCCTGCTCGGCATCCCGTTCGGCATCAAGGACTCGGTCGGCGTGAAGGGGCTGGAAGCGAAGAACGGCACCCACGCCTATGCCGGGAGCGTCGCTCTCAAGGACTCGACCGTCGTCGCGAAGCTGCGCGCGGCGGGCGCGGTCATCCTCGGGCAGACGATCGCCTCCGCGTTCTCGGGCAGCATCGCCGGGACCTTCGCAGGGAACGCCTGGGACCCCGAGCGGGTCCCGGGCGGCTCGAGCCAGGGGTCCGGCGTCGCCCCGGTCGCCCGGCTCGCGGCGGCCGCGATCGGTGAGGAGACCGGCGGGTCGATCATCATGCCGTCGTCGGCCAACGGCGCCTCCGGGATCAAGCCGTCGCTGGGCCTGTCGTCCACGGCCGGCGTCATGCCGCTCTCCCCGGGGTACGACGTGCTCGGGCCGATCGCGCGCAGCGTGCGCGACGCCGCGATCATCCTGTCGGTGATGCACGGCCCCGACCCGGTGAACGACCCGCTGACGCTGGCGGCGCCGATCCCGTTCGACGCGATCCCCGTCGCGCCCCGGCGTGGCAGGCGGCCCCTGGCGGGGCTGCGCATCGGGGTGCCGCAGACGGACTGGACGTCCGCGGGCGGGACGGGCAGGGCGCCGGCCGACACGTACGACGCCGACTACGGGGCCGCGTTCGAGCGCTTCAAGAACCAGCTGCGCGCGCTGGGTGCGCAGGTGGTCGACTTCGACGGCCTGGACGTGACCGTCGCGGAGAACGACCCCTACTTCCGCACCGCGGAGCGCATCCCGCTCCCGGACGGGACCGTGGTCTCCCCGGCCTCCGCGGTGCTGTCGCCGAACCGGTACGAGATCGGGTACTGGGAGGCCGTCAAGCGGTTCGCCGCGGACCATCCCGAGCAGGAGGCTGCCCTGCGCCGCCAGTTCGGCGACTTCGACGCCCAGACCGCGGCGGCGGGCAGCGTCACCGCGGCGGTCCGCGCCGAGGGCGAGCGACGGCGTCGGACGCTGCAGGCGAACTTCGCGGCCGCCCTGGACGCCGCCGGCATCGACTTCATGCTCGTGCTGCCGATCGGTGCCCACGTCGGCCCGCGGTTCGGCGGCACGCAGCTGCCGAACTACCGCACCTTCTACCAGCTCCCGAACGCGTTGACCTGGCCCATGGTGACCTTTCCGATCGGCTACGGCTCCACGGTGCGCCTTCCCGTCAACGCGGCGTTCTGGGGCCGGAGGTTCAGCGAAGTGCAGCTGATCCAGGCCGCGCTCGACTTCCAGTCGGCCCATCCCGAGTACCACGAGGCGGCACCGACGGACCCGACGTTCGCCGCGCCGCGCGCCAGGAGCAGGGCGACGGACGAGCCGGTCGCGCCCGAGCTCTCGAACGACCCGTTGGTCGCCGAGCAGGCCTGGGCGTGATCGCATGAGCGACGAGTTCCTCACCGTGGCGTACTCGCCCCTGCTCAGCGCCGGCTTCCCGCTGCACGACGCGCCGGACCAGGCGGAGCCCTTCCTGACGGTCGCCTGCACCCCGAAGCTCGGGACGTCGTACTACCCCTACCCGGACGAGGAGGAGGTGTGAACGCGTCGGTGACCACACGTGGGGATGGTCGACGGGGGACCCGGTGAACTGGAAGAGCAGCGGCCCGGTGACGGCGCGACGCGGGCGAGGGGCACCGGTGCTGGTCATGAGCCGCGTGTGGGCAGCGTGGTCGATGCACCTCCGTCGGGCATGATGAGCGGGTGCACGACGACGGAACCGGACTGCGCGTGACGGCAGGCCTCGTCCTCCCGGAGGCGGAGCTGTCCTGGCGCTTCTCGCGCTCGTCGGGGCCGGGCGGTCAGGGCGTCAACACGGCCGACTCGCGCGTCGAGCTCTCGTGGGACGTCAAGGCCTCGAGGGTCCTCACCGAGACGCAGCGCGCGCGGATCCTCGAGCGGCTCGAGCGCCGCACGTCCGGTGGCGTGGTGACCGTGGCGGCGTCCGAGCACCGCGCGCAGCTGCGCAACCGCGACGCCGCGCGGACCCGCCTCGCGGCGCTCGTCGCCGACGCGCTCGCGCCGCCCGGGCCGCGCCGCCGCCCGACGCGCCCGACCCGCGGGTCGGCCGAGCGGCGGATCGACGCGAAGAAGCGCCGCGCCGGCGTCAAGCGGATGCGCCGGCCGCCGCAGGACTGAACCGGACGTCGTCGCCCGCGGGCGGGTCGGCTCGACCGTCAGACGCCGCGGTCCGGCGCGCCCATGTCGCCCGTGGCGGGCACGCCGTCGGCGAGGCCGTAGTGGAGGTACACGGTGCCGCTGGGGCCGGCGGCGGGGGGCTCGAGGAGCCTGAGGTTCGTGGGCACCTCCCCGCCGTCGAACACCTTCTTGCCGACGCCCAGGACGATGGGGTGGACCCAGAGGTCGATGCGGTCGAACAGCTTCTCGTGCAGGAGCGTCTGCACGAGGTTCAGGCTGCCGACGACGCGCACGTGCTCGTGCCGGTCGCGGACCTCGCGCACGGCGGCGGGCAGGTCCGGGCCTAGCTGGGTGGAGCCCGCCCAGGAGAGGTCGGGGGTGCCGCGGGAGGCGACGTACTTGGGGATGCTGTTGAAGAGGGTCGCGATGTCGCCGTCCTGGCCCCCGCCGCTCTGGTGCGGCCAGTAGGCGGCGAAGATGTCGTAGGTCCGCCGCCCCAGCAGGAGCGCGTCCGTCCCCTCCCCGTAAGCGGCGTCGATCTGCTCGCCGGCGACCTCGTCGATGAGAGGGGCCTGCCAGCCTCCGAACGGGAAGCCCTCCGGGTCCTCGTCGGGGCCGCCCGGCGCCTGGGCGACCAGGTCGAGGGTGGCGAACAGCTCGAGGTGGATGAGTCCCATGGTTCTCCTCCTGAGGTCGTCCAGCCCCGGGACGGTCGGCCGGCTCACGGGGGAGACCGGGGCCGCCGGGAGAACTCATCGGCACAGAAACCTTCCACTGTGAGGTTTTGGGGGTAGGCTCGTCCCGGCTTCCGGCGCGGTGCGGCGTACTTCTGTACGGGCATCGACGGAAGTCGGACCGCAGACCACGCGAAGGAGCCCCAGATGCCCACCACGTCCGTGCAGCTGTACTCGCTGCGGGATGCCATCGCCGCCGACCTGGACGCCGCCGTCGCACGCGTGCGCGAGATCGGGTACGAGCACGTCGAGCCGTACGCGTTCGTCGAGCGCGTCGCCGACTTCGAGCGCGCGTTCGCCGCGACGGGCCTCGCCGCGCCGTCCGGCCACGCCGCCGTGATCGACGTCGCCGAGCCCGACGTCGTCTTCGAGGCCGCCACCCGCCTCGGGATCGGGATCGTCATCGACCCGTTCGTCCCGACCGAGCGGTGGCAGACGGCGGACGACGCGAAGAAGCTCGCCGACCGCGTCAACGAGCTGACGGTCCGCGCGGCCGGTCACGGCCTGCGGTTCGGCTACCACAACCACCAGTGGGAGTTCACGAACAAGGTCGACGGCCGGCCGGTCTTCGAGATCTTCGCCGAGCACCTCGACCCCGAGGCCGTGCTCGAGGTCGACACGTTCTGGGCCACCGTCGGTGGCGCCGACGCGCCGGCCGTGCTCAAGACGCTCGGCGACCGGGTCGTCGCGATCCACGTCAAGGACGGCGAGGTGTCCGGCGACATCGCGACCGTGCTGCCGTCCAGCGAGAGCGCGCTCGAGGTGCCGCCCGCGCTCAAGGCCGCCTACGAGAACCAGGTGCCCGCCGGCCAGGGCGACGTCGACGTGCCGTCGATCCTCGCCGCCGCGCCGCAGGCCATCCGCGTCGTGGAGTTCGACTCCTACGCGGGCGACGTCTTCGAGGGCGTCGCCGCGTCCCTCGCCTGGCTGCAGGAGAACGACAAGTGAGCCGCGTGGGCGTCGGCATCGTCGGTGCCGGGAACATCTCGACGCAGTACCTCGAGAACCTCACGAAGTTCGCCGACGTCGAGGTCCGGATGGTCGCCGACGTGCTGCTCGACCGCGCGCGTGCCCAGGCGGAGAAGTACGGGGTCGCGTCGTCGGGCACGGTCGAGGAGCTGCTGGCCCGCGACGACATCGAGATCGTCGTCAACCTGACGATCCCGGCCGTGCACGCCGAGGTCGGGCACCAGATCGTCGCGGCCGGCAAGCACGTGTGGAGCGAGAAGCCGATCGCGACCGACCACTCGTCGGCCGCTGCCTTGCTGGCGGCCGCCGAGGCCAAGGGGCTGCGCGTCGCGTGCGCCCCGGACACGGTCCTCGGCGCGGGCATCCAGTCCGCGCTGCGCGCCATCGCCCGGGGGGACATCGGCGAGCCGCTGACGGCGACGACGATGTTCCACGTCCCCGGCCCGGAGGCGTGGCACCCGGACCCCGACTTCCTGTACGCGACGGGCGCCGGGCCGCTGTTCGACATGGGGCCGTACTACGTCACGACCCTCGTGCACGCCCTCGGCGCGGCGTCCCGCGTCCAGGCCGTGTCGTCGAAGTCGCTCGAGAAGCGCACGATCGCGTCCGGCCCGCGCGCCGGCGCGACCTTCCCCGTGGAGGTGCCCACCCACCACGCGGCGCTGATCCAGTTCCGCGGCGGGCAGTCGGCGCAGTCGACGTTCTCGTTCCAGCACGCCCTGCCGCGTGCCGGGTTCGTCGAGATCAACGGCACGACGGGCACGATCGTGCTGCCCGACCCGAACGTGTTCGACGGCGACTCGACCCTCTGGCGGTACGGGCAGGAGGAGCCCGAGACGGTGCCCGCGACGGGCTCCACCTGGGGTCGCGGCACGGGCGTCGTCGAGCTGGCGCGCGCGATCCGCGAGGGGCGGCCCGAGCGGGCGTCCGGCGCGGTCGCGCTGCACGTGCTCGACGTCCTCCTGGCGGTCCGCGACGCCGCGGAGTCGGGGACGGCGGTCGACGTCGCCACGACGGTCGACGCCCCGCCGCCGCTGGCGGAGGACTTCGACCCGGCGGCGTCGACCTTCTGACGCCACCGCTGCGACGAAGGGCCGGGTCCGCGCGGACCCGGCCCCTCGTCACGTCAGGACGCGGCAGCGGGCGGGGGCGGCGGCACCAGCCGCTCGAGCAGCTCGAGCACCCGCGCGCCGTCCACGGCGTCAGGGTCGAGCAGCCACTGCACCTGGATGCCGTCGGACGCCGCGATCGCCAGCGCGGCGAGGTCCCCGGCGTCGACGGCGGGGTCGATGCGGCCGGCCTCCTGGTCGGCGCGGACCTGGTCGGACAGCTCGGCCCGCAGGCGGGCGAAGCGCTCGCGGAAGAACTCGCGCGTCACCGGATGGCCCTCGCCCGCGGCGTCGCCGGCGAGGGTCGTGTAGAGCTGGACGAGCCCGGGCACCTCGCGGTTGAGGACGGCGCTCTTGCGCATCCCGCCGACGGCCGAGGACGGCGGGCCCCCGGCGTCCCCGCGCTGGACCTCGTGCTCGTGGTAGACGGCGACGAGCAGGTCGTCGCGCGAGGGGAAGTAGTGCCGCAGCGTGGCGTGCGAGACGCCGACCGCGTCGGCGACGGAGCGCAGCGAGGACGCGTCGACCCCGTGCTCCGCGACCATCCGGAGCACCTGGTCCAGGATCTGCGCCCGGCGCGCCGCGCCCTTCGCGTAGCCGCGCCGGGGCGCCGCGTCGTCGTCTGCCCCGCCTGGTCCGCCCACGCCGCCAACCTACCCGGCGTGGGCGCCCCACCGTCCGGCGCTACCGGAGCGACCCGGGGGTCCATTCCGGGACGTGGGCCGGCGCCGGCCGGCCGTCGCCCGTGAAGGTGTCGCAGCGGACGAAGTGATGACCGACGCGTTCCAGCGGGCACGTGGGGGACGAGGTCGTCGGGCCGGCCCCGATCTCGTCGGCGTGGGCCGACGCGGGCAGGAGCACCGCGGCGAGCACGAGGCCGACGACGGGCAGGGCGGTGGCGAAGCGGTGAGCGGACATGAGGGGCCTCCGGACGGGTTCGTTTCCGTGATCGTCCGTCCCGCCGCACCGCCGGGGCATCGGGATCCGCACCTGAGATCGGGACTTCGCCCCCTGAGTCCCGCAGGGCGGTGCGATCCTGGAGGCATGGCCGGGACGGCCGGGACGTCGACGCTCGTCGGACGGGGCCCGCAGCTCGCCCGCCTGACGTCCCTGCTGACGGCGGCGGACGATGCCGCACGGGTCGTGCTCGTCGAGGGCGACGCCGGCGTGGGCAAGACCGTCCTCGTGGAGGCTGCCATCGAGGTGGCGGCCGAGGCGTCGTCGCCCGCCCGCCCGCTCGCCGCGCTCCGGGCGCGGTGCCTGCCCTTCGACGCGGTCTCGGTCCCCTTCCTGCCGCTGCGAGCGGTGCTCGGAGATCTCGGCGCCGGGGCCGGGCAGCCTGCCACGGGCGACGCCCTCCCGCTCCGGTTCGCCGCCTGGCTGGACGGGCTCGCGGGCACCGGGCGCACGGTGCTCTTCGTGGACGACCTGCAGTGGGCGGACGACAGCACGCTGGACGCGCTCCTGTACCTGGTCGCAGGGTCGAGCCGCGGGGCGTGCCTGCTCGTCGCCACGGTGCGCCAGGGCGAGGACACGCGGGAGCGGCGCGTCCGGCGCTGGCTCGCCGACGTCCGCCGGATGCCGGGCTGCACCGAGCTCCGCCTGGGACCGCTGGACCGCCTCGCCACGGCCGAGCAGCTCTCGACGCTGCTCGGTGCCCCGGCGCACGAGCCCCTCGTCGAGGACGTGTTCTCGCGGAGCCACGGGAACCCCTACTTCACCCGGCTGCTGGCGGACGGCCTCGCGCCGGACGCCCGGAACGTCCCCGACGCGTACTCCGACGACCTGCGCGACGCCGTCGTGGGGGCCTGGTATCGGCTCGGGCCGGAGGAGCGTGCGGTCGCCGAGACCCTGGCCGTGGTGGGCGCGCCCGCCCAGCCGGACGACCTCGCCCGGGTGTGCGGGACGGACCTCGACGCGGTGCGCGCCGCGCTGGACGACGGAGCCCGGGCGGGTCTGCTGGAGGCGGGGCACCACGGGGCCGTGTGGTTCCGCCACCCCCTGAGCGCGGAGGTCCTGGAGCAGTCGCTGGACGACGTGCGGCGCCACGGCCTGCACGCCGCGTGCGCGGCGCTCGCGGCCGAGGCGGTCGCCGCGGCCGACCACCGGCCGGGCCGCGCGGACGTGCGCGACGTCGTCTCCCTCGCCGACCACGCCTACCGGTCGGGGGACGAGCCGCTCGCCTACGCGGCCGCGCTCCGGGCGGCAGCGGTCCTCGGCGACCGGGGCGGTGCGGCCGAGCAGCAACGGATGCTGGCGCGGGCCCTCGAGCTGCACCCTCGCGTGCCGCGGGCAGCCGAGTCGCGGCGCGACCTGCTGGAGCGGTCACGGACCGCGGCGAAGGACGCCGGGCTGCTCGAGCAGGAGCTCGAGGCGGTCGACGCGCTGCTGGACGCCCTCGACCGCGCGGCCGAGCCCCTGGTCGCCGCCCGGCTGCTCGTGCGTCGCGTGCACCTCGAGTACTCGACGGGTCGCGGCTTCATGGACGTCGCCGCGATCCGCGAGGCGGTGCGCCTGTCGGCGACGGCGCCGCGCAGCGGCGCCCACGCCCTCGCGCTGGCGGAGCTGGTGCACGCCGGCACCTGGCACGGCGTCGAGGGCCTGGAGCCGTTGGTACCGCGCGCGGTCGAGATCGCCCGCGCGGCCGGTGACGACGACGCCCTGACGTTCGCGCTCACGGCGGACGCGATGCTCGCGGTCTTCGCCGGCGACGCCGTCACCGGCGTCGCGAGCGGGCGGGAGGCCGTCGAGGTCGCGGCACGGGCGCGCAACTGGTGGGCGTACGTCCACGCCGTCCTGTGGCAGCTCAACGCGATCGAGGTGGGGTCGTCGCAGACGTACGGCGAGGGGCTGCGCCGGCACCGCGAGCGGATGGTCGAGCTGGGGGCACCACACACCTACGCCGCGGTGATGTCCGTCGACGAGGCGGACAGCTGCCTGTGCGTCGGCGACTGGCACGGTGCCGTCGAGCGGCTCCGGGACGCGCTCGCGGCGGACCCCGGTCCCCTTGCCGACGTCAAGGCGCGCATCGTCGCCGCGCGACTGGCGGCGCTGCAGGGCCGCCCGGACGAGGCCGTGGCGCACCTCGCGCGCGCCGACGAGCGCTTCGCCGAGCTGGGGGAGTTCGTCGCGTTCGAGTTCGACACGGTCCGTGCGGAGGTGCACCTCGGCCGCGGGGACGCGGAGGGCGCGTACGACGCGGCGCTGCGCGGCCTGATGCGCGACGGACCGGTGCCGACCATGTCCGAGTGGCTGGTGCCGCTCGTCCTGCGCGCGCTGGCCGACCTGGCGGACGAGGCGGCGCGGACCGGGCCCGCGGGACGGCGCGACGCCGTGTCGCGGCGGCTGGAGGCGTTCCGGGCGCGCTTCCCGCGCGTCGTGCGCGACGTCGGGCCGACGACGCCCCTGGGCGAGACGCAGGTCGCCGCGCTCGAGGCGCTGTCCGCGGCGGAGGAAGCCCGGGCGCGCGGGGCCGACGACGGCGCGCTGTGGGAGGAGGCTGTCGCCGCGTCGGCGTCGGGCGAGCTCGCGTGGGAGGAGGCGTACGCCTGCCGGCGCGGGGCCGAGGCCTTCCTCGACGCGGGCGCCCGCGCGCCCGGGCTGAGGTTGCTGCGCCGCGGGCTGGAGGCGGCCGAGGCGCTGGGTGCCCTCCCGGTGTCCGACGCCCTGCACGACCTGGCCGCGCGCGCCCGCGTGCCCCTCGACGTGCCCGCCGCGGTCGACGTGCCGGAAGCACCCGTCCCCGGTCTCACGCCGCGGGAGCTCGAGGTCCTCGCGCTGGTCGCCGTCGGGCGGACCTACGCCGAGATCGCCCGCGCGCTCACCATCGGCGAGAAGACCGTCAGCACCCACGTCTCCCACCTGCTGGCGAAGACCGGGGCGCGCAACCGCGTCGAGCTGGCCGGGCTCGCGCGGCGCCACCCGTGAGCCGACCGGTCGGGCCGGCCGCGGGCGGCGCCGCGCGCGGCGCTCAACGGAGCGCGACGGACGTCCGGAACGGCGTGTCCTCCACCCCCGAGAGCCCCTGCAGGCGGTCGAACCGGGCCGTGCGCATCGCGATGGGGTCGTCGTCGGCGGTCCCGGCGACGCCGTCCGGGCCGATCGCGTAGAAGTGCAGCAGGTTGCCCGTGTTCATGACGCTCGTGCCGTCGTCGTGGTCGTCGGTGTGGAAGTTCCCGAGGAAGTGGCCGGCCTCGTGGGCCGCCACGTTCCCGAGCGACTGCGAGACAGCCTGGACGCGGTCGCTGTCCTCGGTGAGGAACGGGTCGAGGGAGATCGGGTGGTCGCCGGCCATGAGCTCCGGCATGACGATCGCCGTCTCCTCCCGGACGAAGTTCCCCGGGTCCACCGACTCGGACAGGCCCAGCGCGGGCAGGAGGCCGGCCTCCGCCACGGTGCCCCCGACGATGATCCGGCTGACCCCGGGCTCGCCGAACAGGTCGGGGTCCTCCAGGTCGTTCGTGACCCGGACGGCCGAGCCGGGGATCTCGTCGCGGAGCATCTCCCGGACGTGCGCGGTCGTGGCCTCGATGACGGCGCGCTCGTCGGAGGCCTCGAGGCCCCACCCGGGCAGGAAGTCGCGCATCGGGCTGATCTCGCGCACCCCGGGCTCGAGCGCGTTGGCGCCGAAGACGCGGTTGTCGAACGACGGCCCGCTGAAGTCGAGCAGGATCGTCTGCACGCGCTCGCCCGACGTGTCACCCCGCGTCGACGGCGCGCGGTGCGCGCCCACGGTGAGGGCGTAGTCGCCCGCGCCGTCGGCGACCGAGACGAGGTAGAGCCCCGTGCGCTCGACGACGTGGTGGGCGGTCGCGTTGCCCCCGCGGGCCAGGGGGGAGTCGTCCGGGTAGATGATCCCCGTGTCGACCGACGACCTCTGCACGAGGTCTCCGTCGAGCTCGTGCACCGCGACCTGCCGGGCCGAGCCGGTGACGGTGGCCCCCAGCACGTCGCCCTTGCGCAGCGGCACGGCGTACACGTCGGTGTCGGCCGCGCCGCGCGCGTGCAGGGTGACGTCGAGCGCGTAGGGGCCCTCGGTGATGACGGCTGGGCCCGAGGCCGGGTCGAACGGGTCGTCGGGGAAGTGGTTGCCCACCGCCACGTAGTAGGTGCCGCGCTCCTCGATCCGCTGGGAGAGGTGCACGGCGCCCTCGCCGGTCATGTCCTGCGCGCCGACCAGGAGGTTCCCCTCGGCGTCGTACAGGAGCGCGTTCGGCACCAGGTCGTCCTCGGGTGCGATGTCGACCGTGAGGGTCTCGCCCTTCGCGGCGTCGATGCGGTAGAAGTCGTAGTCGCCGGTGCCGGAGCCCTCCGAGCCGTGGGGCCCGTCGCCGACGACGCCGGTGGTCGAGACCCCGCGGAGGTCGGCGCCGACGCCGAGGTCGCGCGCCAGCGGGATGGCGCCGTCGTCCTCCTCGTTCGGGGCGACGGCCTCCGTGCCGACCGGCTCCGTGTCCAGGTCGCCGTCCACCCGCAGCTCCCAGCCGCTGACGGAACGGGGCGAGGGCAGGCGCTGGGCGCTGTCGCCCCCGTCGGCGACGGCGTCGCCGGCGTCCTTCTCCTGCACGCGCGGGGCGCCGTCGGCGGCGCGGAGTCCCGGCGCGTCCTGGTCGGGGGACTCGTGCAGGATCCGGTGCTGCATCGCAGCGCCGTCGATCCCCCCGGTGACGTCGGCGTGGTCGTCGACGGTCGGTCCGGGGAGGTCGCCCGAGGCGGCCGGCGGTGCGAGCCCGGACGCGGTGCGCGTCTCCGCACCGTTCGCCGAGGTGGCCGCCAGGGCGAGGGGCGCGGCCAGGGCGGCGGCGCCGAGCAGGGACGCCGCCCTGCGCGAGGATCCCGGGCGGGCGTTCGGTCGTCTGTTCCTGTGAGCAACCATGTGATCGAACGTACAAGCGCTCGACGGGGTCTGCAGGTCGTCGTGCCGGCCGCTGTGCTGGCCGCTGTGCTGCGCGCATCGGGGACCGCGGGTACAACCGGATCATGTCCTCCACCGGGAGCGCGCCGACGTCGCTGCGCACCATCACCACCGACGTCCCCGCCCGTCTGGACAGGCTGCCCTGGGCCCGCTGGCACTGGATGATCGTCATCGGGCTGGGCACGGTCTGGATCCTCGACGGGCTCGAGGTGACGATCGTCGGCAACCTGTCCGACGCGCTGAAGGGCGAGACGGGTCTCGGCCTGACCAGCGCGGACATCGGCCTCGCCGGCGCGGTCTACGTGACCGGCTCCTGCCTCGGGGCGCTGGTCTTCGGCCAGCTCACCGACCGGTTCGGCCGCAAGCGGCTGTTCATCATCACGCTGCTCGTGTACCTCACGGGAACCGTGCTCACGGCGTTCTCGATGAACCCGCTGTACTACTTCGCGATGCGGTTCGTCACCGGTCTGGGGATCGGCGGCGAGTACGCGGCCGTCAACTCGGCGATCGACGAGCTGATCCCCGCCAGGTACCGCGGCCGGATCGACATCGCGATCAACGGCTCCTACTGGATCGGTGCGGCCGGCGGTGCGCTGCTGACCATCCCGCTGCTCAACCCGGAGCTGATCCCCGCCTGGCTGGGCTGGCGGCTCTGCTTCGCCCTCGGCGCCGTGCTGGGCCTGTGCGTGCTGTTCGTCCGGCGCAACGTGCCCGAGAGCCCCCGGTGGCTGTTCATCCACGGCCGGGAGAAGGACAGCGAGCGGATCGTCGCCGGCATCGAGGAGCGCGTGACCGAGGGGGACGGCGTCGAGCTCCCCGAGCCCGAGGGCACCCTCACGGTGAAGCAGCGGCGCACCGTGAGCCTCGCCCGGATCGCCCGGACGGTCTTCACCGACTACCCGCGACGGACCGTGCTGTGCCTCGCGCTCTTCGTCGGGCAGGCGTTCCTCTACAACGCGTTCTTCTTCACGTTCGGCGACACCCTCCAGACGTTCCTCGGGGTCGGCCAGACCGGCGCGTACATCGCGCTCTTCGCGGTCAGCAACTTC
>Ga0160432_100335_pt1 | contig 36017 bp, 30 predicted proteins | sample HID1971M_E0MG_FD_108250 | JGI IMG/M metagenome (GOLD analysis project Ga0160432, IMG submission 108250) | Enriched millipede-associated microbial communities from UW Madison campus, WI, USA - HID1971M_E0 MG | ecosystem: Host-associated > Arthropoda: Insects > Digestive system > Unclassified ... | reverse complement strand
GACAGGGATTGATCAATCGAACTATGCTTTTTCATGGACTCGCCCTCGCTGCCGTTGGCTGTTTAGACTGCCACCGTGGCGCATTGACGCCTCGGCTGGGGCGAGTCCATCCAATTACAAGGTTTTGTGGGTCAGTCGGATATGACCTTGTAGGAGCGAGCTTGCTCGCGAAGGCGGTGTGTCAGTCAACATTGATGGTGGCTGATAGGCCGTCTTCGCTGGCAAGCCAGCTCCTACAAGGTTTTGTGGGTCAGCCGGATATGACCTTGTAGGAGCGAGCTTGCTCGCGAAGGCGGTGTGTCAGTCAACATTGATGGTGGCTGATAGGCCGTCTTCGCTGGCAAGCCAGCTTCTACAAGGTTTTGTGGCTCAATCGGATATGACCTTGTAGGAGCGAGCTTGCTCGCGAAGGCGGTATGTCAGTCAACATTGATGGTGGCTGATAGGCCGGATATGACCTTGTAGGAGCGAGCTTGCTCGCGAAGGCGGTGTGTCAGTCAACATTGATGGTGGCTGATAGGCCGTCTTCGCTGGCAAGCCAGCTCCTACAAGGTTTTGTGGGTCAGTCGGATTTTTTGCGGATCCAGTAGAGGTAGGTACCGGCATCTTCATGCTGCCCCACCAGTTCATGGTCGAGAAACACGCAGAACTTGGGGATATCACGACGGGTCGACGGATCGGTGGCGATCACCTTGAGCAGGCCGCCGGGCACCAGGTCACGGATGTGCTGGTGCAACATCATCACCGGCTCCGGGCAGTTGAGGCCGGTGGCGTCGAGGGTGCCGTCTACCGGCGTATCAAGCAATTCACTCATGATTCACTCCTGAAACTTGCCGGCATTGTCACCCATTGCCGGGTGTTCGGTCATCTGTGGCATTACGCCGGCCTTGTGGAATTACCACGGTCATGTGGGAGCGGGCTTGCTCGCGACAGCGGTGTGTCACCAGCGTTGACGTCGACTGACACGACGCCTTCGCGAGCAAGCCCGCTCCCACATGGGGCCGTTCGTCTCAGCGGGACTTGGTTTTCTTCACGTCCAGGCGGCGCAGGTGGCAGGTCACTTCTTCGCGGTCGTGGTACAGCTGCTTGCAGCCGATGTCGACCTTGATCCCCCGCGCCTTGAAACCATCGGCAATACGCTCCAGCAAGCGCTTCACCTCGGCATACCGCTGCTTCATCGGCAACTTGAGGTTGACCACCGCCTCGCGGCAATGCCCCTCGCCGATCCACTCTTCCAGCATCGCCGCATTGCGTGCCGGTTTCTCGACAATGTCGCAGACCATCCAATCCACCGGCTGCTTGGGCTTGAAGGTGAAACCGTCGGCCATAAGGTGCTGCACCAGGCCGGTGTCCATCAGGCTTTCAGCCATCGGGCCATTATCGATGGCGGTCACCAGCATGCCACGGTTGACCAGCTGCCAGGTCCAGCCGCCGGGCGCCGCGCCCAGGTCGACACCGGTCATGTCGCTGTGCAGGCGCTCGCCCCACTGGTCCCGCGGGATGAAATGGTGCCAGGCCTCTTCGAGCTTCAAGGTCGAACGGCTCGGCGCCTCACGGGGGAATTTCAGGCGCGGAATGCCCATCGGCCACATCGCCGAGTTGTTCGACTCCGCCAGGCCAACGAACACTTCACGGCCGCTCTTGAACGTCAGCAACAAGCGCGGCTTGGTCGCATCGTCCACCAGCTTGCCGGCGCCGGTCAGCGCCTTGCGCAGCGGGCCTTCAAACTTCTTGCAGAAATTCGACAGCTCCTTGCCATCATTGGTGTCGACCACTTCCAGCCACAGGCTGCCGCAGGTCGGGAAATCCGCCAGGTGCGCGAGGATCACGCTGATGCGATCGCTCTCCGGCAGGTCGATGAAGATCCCCCGGGCCCACTGGCGCGGGAAGATCAGATTGGTGAAACGCTGCCCGCGCATCAGGCGCTCGGCGCCGTCTTCCTCGGTGCAGACAAACTCGGCGCAGGCGCTGGCCGCCTTGGCCTTGGCATAACCGGCCACGTTCATTTGTGCGGCGAGGTCGGAAATCTCGGAACAGACTTCACCTTCGAAGCCCGGCCGGCAATGCATGAAAAGGGTGTTCATTCTTACTCCTGGGCAGATGGCGAGACATTCAACCACTGCGCGATGCCCAAGCTTGCGCTAACGCAAAGCCTGTCACGAAAACCGGCGCATGATAGCCGACTTCGGAACCTCGGACTTGCCCATAGAGTCCAGTTATTAGCCAGCTACTTAAAACAGGGCTAGGTTTAATGCTCTGCCCGTTCCCTCAGTCCGTACCCGTGCGGACTCCAAGGAGTGACCGTAATGCCGTCCCTCGATAGCCTGAAGACCCTTAAAACACTGCAAGTCGACGACAAGACCTACCACTATTACAGCCTGCCTGAGGCCGCCAGGAGCCTCGGCGACCTCGACGCACTGCCCATGTCGCTCAAGGTGCTGCTGGAAAACCTGCTGCGCTGGGAAGACGCCAAGACCGTCACCGGCGCCGACCTCAAGGCCATTGCCGCGTGGCTCAAGGAGCGCCGCTCCGACCGCGAAATCCAGTACCGCCCGGCGCGGGTGCTGATGCAGGACTTCACCGGCGTGCCCGCCGTGGTCGACCTGGCCGCCATGCGCGCGGCCATGGCCAAGGCCGGCGGCGACCCGCAGCGCATCAACCCGCTGTCCCCGGTAGACCTGGTGATCGACCACTCGGTGATGGTCGACAAATTCGCCACCAGCAGCGCCTTCGAACAGAACGTCGACATCGAAATGCAGCGCAACGGCGAGCGATACGCCTTCCTGCGCTGGGGCCAGAGCGCCTTCGACAACTTCAGCGTGGTGCCGCCCGGCACCGGCATCTGCCACCAGGTCAACCTGGAATACCTGGGCCGCACCGTCTGGACCAAGGACGAAGACGGCCGCACCTACGCCTTCCCCGACACCCTGGTCGGCACCGACTCCCACACCACCATGATCAACGGCCTCGGCGTACTCGGCTGGGGCGTCGGCGGGATCGAAGCCGAAGCGGCGATGCTCGGCCAACCGGTGTCGATGCTGATTCCCGAAGTGATCGGTTTCAAGCTCACCGGCAAACTCAAGGAAGGCATCACCGCCACCGACCTGGTGCTGACCGTCACCCAGATGCTGCGCAAGAAAGGCGTGGTCGGCAAATTCGTCGAGTTCTACGGCGACGGCCTGGCCGACCTGCCCCTGGCCGACCGCGCGACCATCGCCAACATGGCGCCGGAGTACGGCGCCACCTGCGGCTTCTTCCCGGTGGACGACGTGACCTTGAGCTACCTGCGCCTGTCCGGCCGCCCCGACGCCACGGTCAAACTGGTCGAGGCCTACAGCAAGGCCCAGGGCCTGTGGCGCCTGCCGGGCAAGGAACCGCAATTCACCGACAGCCTGGCCCTGGACCTGGCCAGCGTCGAAGCCAGCCTCGCCGGGCCCAAGCGCCCGCAAGACCGCGTGTCGCTGCCAAACGTCGCGCAAGCCTTCAGCGACTTCATCGGCCTGCAACTCAAACCCACCAGCAAGGAAGAAGGCCGCCTGGAAAGCGAAGGTGGCGGCGGCGTGGCCGTGGGTAACGCAGACATGGCCGGCGAAGTGGACTACGAGTTCGAAGGCCAGACGATTCGCCTGAAAAACGGCGCGGTGGTGATCGCCGCCATCACCTCCTGCACCAACACCTCCAACCCGAGCGTGATGATGGCGGCCGGGCTGCTGGCGAAAAAAGCCGTGGAAAAAGGCCTGCGGCGCAAACCCTGGGTGAAAAGCTCGCTGGCCCCCGGCTCCAAAGTGGTTACCGACTACTACAAGGCCGCCGACCTGACGCAGTACCTCGACGCCCTGGGTTTTGCCCTGGTCGGTTATGGCTGCACCACCTGCATCGGCAACTCCGGGCCACTGCCGGAACCCATCGAAAAAGCCATCCAGAAAGCCGACCTGACCGTAGCCTCGGTGCTGTCGGGCAACCGCAACTTCGAGGGCCGGGTCCATCCGTTGGTGAAAACCAACTGGCTGGCCTCGCCGCCGCTGGTGGTCGCCTATGCCCTGGCCGGCACCGTACGCATCGACCTCAGCCGCGAACCCCTGGGCGAAGACCAGAACGGCCAGCCGGTGTACCTGCGCGACATCTGGCCCAGCAGCCAGGAAATCGCCGAGGCGGTCGAACGGGTCAACACCGCCATGTTCCACAAGGAATATGCCGAAGTGTTCGCCGGCGACGAACAATGGCAAGCCATCGAAGTGCCGCAAGCGGCCACCTACGTCTGGCAGGACGACTCGACCTACATCCAGCATCCACCGTTCTTCGACGACATCGGCGGCCCCCCACCGGTGGTCAAGGACGTCAGCAGCGCGCGCATCCTCGCCCTGCTCGGCGACTCGGTGACCACCGACCACATCTCCCCCGCCGGCAACATCAAGGCCGACAGCCCCGCAGGCCAGTACCTGCGGGAAAAAGGCGTAGAACCGCGCGACTTCAACTCCTACGGCTCACGCCGCGGCAACCACCAGGTGATGATGCGCGGCACCTTCGCCAACATCCGCATTCGCAACGAAATGCTGCACGGCGAAGAAGGCGGCAACACCTACTACATCCCCACCGGCGAAAAACTGCCGATCTACGACGCCGCCATGCGCTACCAAGCCTCCGCCACCCCACTGGTGGTCATCGCCGGCCAGGAATACGGCACCGGTTCCAGCCGCGACTGGGCCGCCAAGGGCACCAACCTGCTGGGCATCAAGGCCGTCATCGCCGAAAGCTTCGAGCGCATCCACCGCTCCAACCTGGTGGGCATGGGCGTGCTGCCGCTGCAGTTCAAACTCGACCAGAACCGCAAGAGCCTGAACCTGACCGGCCGCGAAACCCTGGACATCCTCGGCCTGACCGGCGTCGAACTGACCCCTCGGATGAACCTGACACTGGTCATCACCCGGGAGAATGGCAGCCGGGAAAAAATCGAAGTGTTGTGCAGGATTGATACGCTCAATGAGGTGGAGTACTTCAAGTCGGGAGGAATCTTGCACTACGTGTTGCGGCAGTTGATTGCGTCGTAAGCGCGGGACAATCAGTGTTGAGGCTTCAGGCGCTGTTGCATCGGTAACGGCGCCTGAAGCCCTCCCTTACAACCTGCCATCCAAGCACCTTGCCGGCGAAGGCATCCTTACAACCAACTAATTACTTGCGAATGCACTCAATCCACTGTGGGAACCAGCCTGCTGGCGATAGCGCCCTAACAGCCCACCATTCCCTCGCAGCTGCATCCAATCCCCTGTAGGAGCCGGCATGCCAGCGATGGCACCCTCAAAGCCGACCATTCCCTCACGACTGCACCCACCCCCCTGTAGGAACTGGCTTGCCAGCGAAGGCGCCCTCACAGCCAACCATTCCCTCGCGACTGTACCCAAACCCACTGTAGGAGCTGGCTTGCCAGCGATGGCGCCCTCACAGCCAACCATTCGCCCCCGGGATGCACCCGATCCACTGTGGGAGCCAGCCTGCTGGCGATAGCGGCCTCACAGCCGACCATTCCCTCACGACTGTACCCAACTCCCTGTAGGAGCTGGCTTGCCAGCGAAGGCGCCCACACAGCCAACCATTCCCTCGCGACTGTACCCAAAATCCACTGTAGGAGCTGGCTTGCCAGCGAAGGCGCCCTCACAGCCGACCATTCCCTCGCGACTGTACCCAAAATCCACTGTAGGAGCTGGCTTGCCAGCGATGGCGCCCTGACAGCCGATGATTGTCTTCCAGGTGATCACCGCGAGTCAGAACGCCTGCGAGATTCACTGGACCGCCTGATATCTCAACCAAAAACGACTATCCAAGACCCAGCGCCCCACATTTACTCAAGAAATGAAAACCCCTGCCGATAGCCAGGGCAATACGCTGTGGTAGGGTATTTTAAAATTTGTCGGTACGGGTTTAGCGTATGAAAGAGATTTATCTATTGATCGAGCACGGAATCGATCAAGGCGAAGTGTATGTTCTTGGTTGGTTCGACGATGAGAAAAAGGCGAAGGAAATCGCCGAAGAAAAAGAGTGGGAAGCGTATCGCGAAAGCTTGAAAACAGGACACGCCTGGTCAAATCACAAGCCATTGGCACCAGACCAAACCGAATACCGTCGATTCTGGGTCAAAGAGGTTTCCAGGTTTGATCGCGTTCCCGCCCCAAGGTCCTCGGCCGTTCATTGAACCTCGACCCTGAGCTGATGCTCCTCAGCAGCGCAGTCACCACGCTTGGCGAACAAGCAAAAGCAAGGCGCCTACCGGCCGACCTGATTTCGAATGCATTCAGCCCCCTGTAGGAGCTGGCTTGCCAGCGAAGACGGCCGCCCAGTCGACAGATCTGCCAACAGGCGCGCAGCTTTGAAGGGAACAGCACTACGCACAAAATTCCATATTTGCGGGGGAACCACATCCCTGTGCTCAGTGTTAGCGCTCTTGAAAGGACCAGTACCTGGTCAAACCGCAACTAGTACTCGGTGTCGCCTTCAATTTTGAAATGCATGACCCACCCCCTTAACGAAGTAACAAGGGTCATAAGAGGCATCAACATCAACAACGTCACAGAGATCACGGACCAACTTGTCATATGCTTCCCCTTTTTCCAGCAGGATTCGGCAGAGCACCCCTCCAACGAATGTCAGGCACCTTTAAACATAGTCACACTCTCTGTTTTACGCACTAAAACACAGCACCACAATTGCAGACGCACGGCCATATCTGCCTAAATGCCCCACATTAAAGCGAGCTCACCTGAAACAAGGAAACGTTCATGCTCGTAATGCCCTGGCCATACCTGACACTCCTCTCTGCCGGCTATGTCCTGGCACTCACCTACGGGCAAATCACCGCCCAGGCGAGCATCGCCATTCTGCTGCTGCTGCTCGCCGGATTCGCCGTCCAGCAACAACACATCCGCTACGGTCGCTATCTTGGCCACGCCCTGTTCATCCTCCTGGCCCTCACCCTGGCACTGCATTGGTGGCCGGGATTTCACAACGCCAGGATGATCGACCAGGAACGCTTCACCGAGAACGCTGTGCCCTTCTCGATGAACCTCAATCTGGATAAACCACTGATAGGTTTCTGGCTGCTGCTCATATGCCCATGGATCATCGGCCGCCATTCGTTGATGCAAGCATTAAAGGCAGGCGCCCTGACCCTCAGCCTGACGGCAATCGTCACACTGGGAAGCGCATGGTTGCTGGGAATCGTCGAGTGGTCACCGAAATGGCCGCCGCAGGCCTGGCTGTGGATAAACAACAACCTGCTGCTGGTGACACTGGTAGAAGAAGCGCTGTTTCGGGGTTACCTGCAAGGAGGCCTGAGCCGACGCTTCCAGCATCTGCCCTATGGCGAATATCTTGCCCTGCTGATCGCCGCGCTTCTGTTCGGAATGGCCCATTGGGGCGCTGGCTGGCAATGGATTTTGCTGGCGACCCTGGCGGGCATTGGTTACGGACTGGCCTATCGATCCGGCGGACTGGCCGCCGCCATCGCCACCCATTTTGGTTTGAATCTGCTGCACTTTGGTTTATTCACTTATCCAATGATGGCCACCTGAGTCATCATCCGAGGAATAAGCCTAACTCCTGATCGACTGGTCAAACCCCGTCAAAATGCCCTCCCCGATGGCAAATACAGCCGGTTATCAGTAGGGAACTATGCAGCTTGACTCCTGTCCGGCCGAGCGTTTAACCTCCCGCCCCACGAATGGAAGCGATTTGCCCTACATTGGCAGATAGTCCTCTGAATATGAATTCAAACAACGCGTTTATCGCGCCGTTGTGCTGTGCGGTAAATCATGCTTAAGCCTCGCTCCCCCCTGCAAATCAAAAAATCGGTCATTTTTGCCTTGGTGCTGCGTGAAGCGCGATCGCGTTTCGGTGAACGGCGCATGGGTGCTATCTGGATGTTGATCGAGCCGATTTGCCACCTGCTGATTCTCAGCGTGCTGTTCGGCATGCTGCGAGGTCGGACCGTGGCCGGGATAGATTTCCCAGTTTTTGTACTGGTAGGCCTCGCACCTTTTCTACTGTTTCGCAACACCGCGTTGCGCCTGATGAACAGCCCTAAGGAAAACCGCTCGCTGTTTGCCTATAAACAGATAAAGCCCCTCGATGCCTTTATCGCCCGCGTGATTGTGGAATTCAGTATTGCGGCAAGTGTGTATGCCATTCTGGTGTTTGGCTTCGCTTGGTACGGGTTCGACATGTCGATCAAATCCCCGATTGAGTGGGTGCTTACCATTGTATTGGGCGTTTTGTTCTCCTTTGGTTTGGGCATGCTCCTGTCGCTGATTGCCCACGCAATGCCCGGTAGCACACTGTTTATAAGAATGATGTTTTTCCCGCTGTATTTCATGTCCGGCGTACTTATCCCCGCTGTCTACCTGCCGCACGCCATGCTGCCGCTGCTGCTGCTTAATCCGTTTCTGCACCTGCTGGAGCTGATTCGCGCTGAAATCTTCCCGCACTACGTTCCTGTCGACGGTGTTTCGGTGCACTACGTCATCGCCTTCACCCTAGTTTTGCTGTTCGTGTCCCTGGGTACTTATCGGGTTCGTCGACTGCATTTGATCTCCACCAAGAACGGCTAACCGCAGGCATCCCGTGTTCGAGCTAAGAAATATCAACAAGTCGTACCTGACACCCAAGGGGCGTCGCCACGTATTTCGCGAACTGTCGCTGAAGATTCCTGCCGACAAGAACATCGGCCTGATCGGCCGCAACGGTGCCGGTAAATCGACCTTGATGCGCCTACTGGGCGGTGCCGACGTTCCAGACTCAGGCACCATCGTCACCGACAAGAGCATCTCTTGGCCTGTTGGCCTGTCCGGAGGTTTCCAGGGCAGCATGACGGGTCGCGAAAACATCAAGTTCGTCAGCCGGGTCTACGGTGCAGTGGGTGACGCCATGCGGCAAAAGGTCAGCTACGTCGAAGACTTCGCCGAGATCGGCGACTGGATCGACGAACCCGTGAAGACCTACTCCTCCGGCATGCGTTCGCGCCTGGCGTTCGGCCTGAGCATGGCTTTCGATTTCGACTACTACCTGATCGACGAAGTGATGTCGGTGGGTGATGCGCACTTCAAACGCAAGTGTGCCGACGTCTTTGAAGAACGCCTGCAGAAATCCAAGGTGGTGCTGGTTTCCCACAGCATGACCGAAATCAAAAAGCTCTGTGACGTCGTGCTGCTGGTGCGCGATGGCGGGGTGCAGATCTATCACGATGTCGACGAAGGCATCAAGGCCTACAACACCTGATCGCCTGAACGTGGCGTGACTGTTTCATTTCAAGGATGCGTGTGCATATGAGTAGTACGGGTAAATTCAAGGGCTGGCGCCTGACACTGGGGCTTATCGTGCTTCCAATGGTACTGGCCATCGTCTACTACAGTTTTTTAGCCGTGGACCGCTATGTCAGTTCCGCGCAAGTTGTAGTCCGTCAAGAAGGCAGCAATCCGGGCGCTCAACTCCCCGGTCTGAGTATGTTACTCAGCGGTACCAACCCGGCATCTCGGGAGGAGACCCTGTACCTGCGCGAATACATCATGTCGATGGACATGATGCAACTGCTGGAAGACCGCTTGCACTGGGTCGAACAATACAGCCAACAACGCAATGACCCGTTCTTCTGGCTAGACGCTGATACTCAGCAAGAAGACCTGCTGGAGTACTACCAGCGTATGGTCTCGGCTCACTACGACGAAACCACCGGCCTGCTGAAAGTTGAAGTACAAGCCTTCAGCCCTGAACTGGCCGAGCAAATGGTCAAGACCATTCTCGAAGCCAGCGAGCACTTCGTGAACGAAGTCTCCCACAGCATCGCCCGCGAGCAGATGCGCTTCGCCCAAGGCGAGCTGGAAGGCGCGAAAAAGAGCTACACCCAACGCAAGGAAGAGCTGCTGAGTTTCCAGAACCGCAACAAGGTACTGGACGGTAAAAGCTCGGCCCAAGGCCGCGCCAGCATCATCGATACCCTGGAAGGTGAGCACTCCAAAGAGCGCGCCGTACTCACCCAGATGCTTTACAAACTTCGCCCGGACTCACCTCAGGTCAAGCAGCAACAACAACGCGTGAGCGCCATCCGCGAACAGCTGAATGCCGAAAAACGCCTGCTGGTGTCCGCTCCCGATGGTGACCAGCTCAACGTCGTTGCTTCGCGCTTCCAGCAATTGACCCTGGACGCCGGCATCGCAGAAGAAACCTACAAGACTGCCGTCGCCGCACTCGACAACGCCCGTATCGAAGCCAGCAAGAAGATTCGCACCCTGGTTACCGTGGTCAGCCCGAACACGCCACAGATGGCCATCTACCCAGAGCGCCTCTACAACCTGGCAACTATCTTCCTGGCCCTGCTTCTGCTCTACGGCATCACCCGCTTCCTAATTGCATCGATCGAGGATCATCGTGATTAAATCCATTACTGGCCTGCCCCTTCGCCCCCTGAACGTGAGCATGCGAAACAGCGCTGTAGCGGGTTTGATCCTGACGGCCCTGACCTTGGCAGGTTGCGGCGGCACCTTGTCCGGCGCCGGCCCTTACAAGGGCGATATCGAAAGCAAAAACCAGCCGTATAACCTGGTCGAGATCAACGCCAACACCATCGCCCCGTACATGCGCGGCGCGGTGCGTCCGGTACAGGCGAGCATCGCCAAGCCTGTCGCTCCCTCGGCGCGACTGATGGGCGGTGACATCCTCAACGTGCTGATCACTGACAACGCACCGGAAGGCTCGGCGCTGTTCGCGCCACTGTCCACTGGCGGCACCCAGCTCAAGACCCGCATCGACGACCAGGGCATGATCTCCCTGCCCTACGTCGGCCGTCAGTTCGTCGCCGGCATGACCCTCAACGAAGTTGAGAACATGATCCGCAAACAGCTCAAAGGCGTGACCACCGACGTGCAGACCCACGTTGAATTGGTCGGTGACCTGTCGGGCTCGGTACTGGTAGCCGGTGCGGTCAAATCCCCTGGCCGCTTCAGCACCCTGCAAGGTCCACTGACGCTGCTTGATGCCGTCAACCAGGCTGGCGGCCCGGTGATGGAGCCGCATCTGGTCAACGTCACCGTGCGTACAGGCAGCCAGGTTCAACAGTTCAACTATGAAGACGTATTGGCCGGCAACAACATGGTGCTGCGTCCTAACTCGGAAGTAGTGCTGGACCGTGCGCGTCAACGCTTCGTCGCCATGGGCGCGGTTGGCGAGCCAGGCCTCAAAGACCTGCCAGCACAGAACACCAGCTTACTTGATGCACTGGGCAGTGTCGGCGGGCTACGAGAAGCCAATGCAAACCCGGAAGGCGTATTCGTGTTCCGCATGGGTGAAGGGGCTAACCCGAAACCGACGGTCCTGCGACTGGACATGCGTGATCCGGCAGCGGTTTTCTACGCCCGCCAGATCATGATCAAACCGGATGACACCATCTATGTGACCAACGCAGCGATTTACGAATGGCAAAAAGTTATCTCGCCAATCGTACAGACCATGGTGCTGGGCCGCACAGTGGGCGCTTACAAGTAACCTTTGAAATTTGATCAGCGATAGGGAAATTACATGATCCCGGTAATACTTTCTGGTGGCTCAGGCTCCAGGCTCTGGCCGCTTTCGCGTGCCATGCACCCAAAGCAGTTCCTCACACTCAACGGCGACCAGTCGTTGTTCCAGGCGACGTTGTCGCGGTTGGCGGGCATCCAGGATGGACCGCTGACCCCGATCGTTGTGAGTAACGAAGACCATCGTTTCCTGGTGGCTGAACAGTGCCGCGCACTGGGCATCAACCCTCAGGCTATTTTGCTTGAGCCGATCGGTCGCAACACCGCCCCCGCCATTGCTGCAGCGGTCGTGAAGGCCTTGGCTTCGGGCAGGGACGAATTGCTGCTGGTGTTGCCTGCCGACCACGTCTTCAATGATCTTGATGCGCTGCACAAGGCTTTCGAAACAGGTGCCCCCGCAGCGCGTGACGGCCGGATAGTGACGTTCGGGATCGTGCCGAACAAAGCCGAAACCGGTTACGGCTACATTCGCGTCGCAGAGAAATCCGACGAAATTCAGGCTGTTCAAGAATTTGTTGAAAAACCGGACCTCGCCACTGCAGAGCAATACCTGGCTGATGGCCGGTATTACTGGAACAGCGGCATGTTCCTGTTCCAGGCATCAAGCATGCTCGCTCAATTGGAAGAACACGCCCCGCAAGTGCTGGATGCCGTGCAGGCGGCGCTGAGAAATGCCAAGGAAGACCTGGACTTCACCCGCCTGGACACCATGGCTTTTGCAACTGCAGAAAACATTTCCATCGACTATGCCGTGATGGAGCGATCCAACCAGGTGTCAGTGGTCCCTCTGGACGCCGGGTGGAACGATGTCGGCTCATGGTCGGCAGTCTGGGAAATCGCCGAAAAGGATTCTCAGGGCAATACATCCCGCGGCGACGTCATGCTCGAAGCCACGCGAAATGCCTATGTGCACTCAGAACACCGCTTGGTGTCAGTTCTTGGCCTGGACAACGTAATTGTGGTTGAGACGGCTGATGCCGTGATGGTTGCCAACAAGGATCATGCACAAGACGTCAAATTGCTGGTAGATCGCCTCAAGCAGAGCGCTCGTACAGAGGCAACCAATCATCGCAAGGTCTACCGTCCATGGGGTGCTTATGACTCCATTGATTATGGACCACGCTATCAAGTGAAGCGCATCACCGTTGCCCCTGGCCAAAAACTGTCTGTCCAAATGCACCATCATCGTGCAGAACACTGGATCGTTGTAACCGGTACAGCAAAAGTACAAATTGGTGATAAGGAAATACTGCTGACAGAAAACCAATCGACACATATTCCAGTCGGTGTCGTTCACGCCCTAGAGAACCCGGGGAAAATCCCTCTTGAGATGATTGAAGTGCAGTCGGGTGCATACTTGGGCGAAGACGATATTGTCCGATTCGAGGACCGATACGGTCGCGTGTCTGCAACAAACATTGAAGTAGAACCAGTTTAATTAATTACAGGTATGTTTAAATGAGAAATGGCGTTTACGAAATTCTGGCTCTTGGAGATCGTTTTTCTGCAGCTTACAAAAGCATTGAATCTACCATTGGTGATTTCGGCTCAATTACCTATCGTGAAGAATCATCCTTCGAGAAGGCTGAGGAGGCAATCACTTTTGTCCGCAACTCCTCCTTCGATATGGTATTGATGCCAAACCCATACGGCAATGAGCGTCGCCGTTGGATCTATACACATCTGAAAGGACTGGGCTTCCCAGTACTGACTTTTGACCGGGGGGCACTGCCTGGCTCCTGGTTCTTCGACCTGGGCTTCAATGCAGACAGTGCAACTTATCACCCGCTTAACTGGGATAAAGCGTTAACCGAAGACGAAGACAAGGCCATCAATGCTTATATTGAAGAAGCCAAGTCACAAGCCCCACTTGAGAGCCAAGCTCCAGCGGTCGGCGGACAACAACTTAAAGAAGACTTGGGCCTGACCGGCAAGAAAGTTCTTTTCGTTCCATTCCAGCGCCCATCCGATACCACAATCAAGTTTTTCAGCAGCCCTGTTGGAAATTTTGACAACTTTGTAAAACTGGTAACAAACACTAAAAACCTACTCCAGAAGGAGTCTGACGAATGGGTGATTGTTGCCAAGAAACACCCTCTGGAACCTAAGCGACCAATGGCAGATGTTATGTATGTCGACGACGACACACATATTCATGACTTGATCGAAATGTCTGAAGCCGTGCTATTGGTAAACAGCGGCGTAGGCGTACTGTCTGCGTTGTTCAATAAAAAAGTGCTTCACGCGGGAACAGCCTTCTACGCGCACCCAGGCTTGAACCAAGGTGTGAGAACGGCGGAAGATATCGTTTATTGGCTAAATAGCGATTTCACGCCAAGCGAAGTCACAAGAAACCGCTTCCTGCACCACCTCGTAAACAAGGTTTACTCTTTCGGTAAATTTGAGACTGAACTCGTCCCTCAAAAAGACGGTACGTTCCGAAATATCACGCGCAAGATTCATTTCGACACCGTGAACCTGCCTCAAGAACTGAAAAAAAAAAGAACGTACTGTTTGTAAGTCCTGTCATCCCGATTCCTATTAATCGGGGCAGCGCACACCGTACGGACCAAATGATCAGGGCGTTACTCGATTTAGGCAATCGAGTAACGCTTTTGATCTTGAATCAGAGTGAAGAAAAGACTACATCTGCCGAGCTCAAGACACGCCTTGAAAAACATTACAACAGCATAAACTTGAATGTAGAAGTACGTCGACACCCCAACTACACAAAACCAAAAGATACGTTCTTTTCTCGAATTGATAAAAAATTCAAAATTTCGGATCGCTACAGCGAATTAACCTATCATGATGCATTGATAAACAACAAAAAAATGCTTCCTGAAAACTTTAAAAAAGTAATCATGAGCAACATTAACTCGGGAGAGTACGATCTAGCTTGGTTCAACTACATGAAGGTGAAACCTTCTAACTTGAAGAAAACCAATACAAAAATCGTTATTGACATGCACGACATGCAATCTGCCCGAGTCAAAGTTGATGTATTACCTGAAATCCGTCCATCGCGCCGAAAAACATATCTCAAAAGATTTATTGCAAGCGAATTAAAAGAAATAAATAACTGCCATATCGCAATATCGATTTCTCCAGTAGAAACTGATGCCATCCAAGAAGTTTACAAACCTAAGGCCAAACTTGTCACTTTAAAAGCTACTGATGACGCTAAATTTGTCCTAAGCACAAAATTCAAGAACGACATTACATTCATTGGCTCCAACTCATCACCTAACGTTGACGGACTGGCCTGGTTCATAAATGATGTCCTTCCAATAGTTTTTTCTAAAAATAACAGCGCCACTTTTTTAATCCAAGGGAACGTCAATAGAAACAAAAAGATTAAAGAAGCAATCGCTAAATCCAGCTTCGCCCACAGAATTACCCAACAAGGCTTTGTAGAGTCTCTGTCACCAATTTATGAATCTTCGAAAGTTATTATTTGCCCGATCCGCTATGGCACCGGGATGAAAATCAAAGTTGTAGAGGGTATGGCATATGGAAAAGCCATCGTCGGCACCCCGATAGCCTTTGAAGGTATCGATACATCGCTAGGTTTAATAAGTGAAAGCACGGCAGAGGGCTTCGCTGAGCAAACACTAAATTTAATAAGAGATGATAATTATAGAAAAAATCAGGAAAAAATAGCTGCTAGGTCGTTCGAAGACCAGCACTCCTATAAGTCGCTTGTGAAAAAAATCAACGACGAAATATTATACGAAATGGCTTCGGAGCAGTAACAATGAATGTATTCAAGTTCATGGAATCAGCAGACAACGACTACAGGGCATTCATACCTGCGATTCAGGACACCGCGATACCTGATACTATTCAAAAGAAGATACCTGCTTTTTTATTTGATATTTTTTCGCGCAACTTAGGATGCATCCAGACATCCACAGAGACTCAAAAAAACTTACAAACTGCCATTGAGATATCTCCCTATTTATATATGCCGGAGTTTATAACTCCACAGACAATTAAAAATACTGCGCAAATATTCGATGCCGGATTTATAAGTAGCGAAGACGAGCTATACAAAATTATAAGTAAATTTCACACTTTAAAATATGACTGCCTATTTATTTGCGAAGGCCCATCGGGCGCTGTTTTTTTTGAGCGCTGGAAAAGTGCTTGCGCAGGAAAAATATTTATCGACTACAGCATTCAAAACAACCCAATGAGCTATGTCTCAACAAAGCAGTTTATGAAAGTGCTAGGAATGGAGAAGTAACCGTGGCCGTTTTGAAACTAGTAGATTTTTTTACCGACAGCTCCATAAAGAACATCTATAATCAATGTCGCCACGATTATAAGAGTCCAGCAAACCTACTTGGGGATTCTAACCATACACCGAAAGTAACGCTATCAAAGCTGATCCGGACCGAGGTTGATTTACCAGAAATAAATATTCACTCCATTACGGACGCCAAAATAATTGGCGAGCGTCTTATTATTTGCAATGGCGAAGCACTGAAGTCTTCATTTTTAAATAAACGAGTGGCGCACGAATCGGCAGTTAAACGCACAAAAGATGAAGATGTTGACGTCGACGATAAGTTTCTTTCCGACAAATTCCCAGAAACTAAATATGACAAAGCTTTCTGGCTTTGCGGTCAGTATGGCAGCTATCAGCACTGGTTTACAGAAACCTTGCCGATACTTTCGCTATATAATAAACATTATGATGATGTGAAATCTTCAAAAATAATTGTCGGCCATGACATAAAGCCATATCAAATCGCCGTCTTAAAAAATCTCGGCATTGAAGAGCAAAACATAGTCCGTAAAGATAAAAATACTAATCTGAAATTTAAAACATTGATTGCAGCGGATAATCTGTCTCTGAATTCGTTCTGGATACACCCAGAAATTAAGGACGCCTACTCTGAAATTTTTTCTTGGATCAAAGAAGAGCCAGCAGAGTATGCAGAAAACATAATTCTTGGCAGGAAGCAACTTGGCAACGTGAGACAAGTTTTTAACTTTGACACCGTTGAAAAAGCTCTGGCAGACAAGGGCTATCAAATTATTTTCCCTGAGGACATGTCATTTAATCAAAAATACAACTGCTTTAGAAATGCAAAAAAAATTGTATCCCTTTCCGGCGGAGGACTGTGCAACGTTATATTTAGCAAACCCGGCACAGCGGTTTTAGCTATATCCCCGGACTCTTTCCCGATAAACTCATTCCGGGATTTTGCTGATATATATGATCTAAAAATAACATATTGCCTTGCACGTTCATTTCTAAGATTTGACGATATGAACCTTAACGCTAACTCATTTCTCACGAATGAACTGATAAAAAAAATCACGGAAGAGATCTGGACTCACTAAAATGATAGACAAAAAATCTTTTGTACACAGCGGCGCCCAAATAGAACTACCCATCGTAGCTTCAGCTCATTGTGAAATACACAACAATACCAAAATAGGTAAGTACAGCGCCCTTGGAAGAAACAGCATTGTATACACAAACTCCTCTATAGGAAGATTTTGTTCGATAGGTCGTTTCGTTGAGATTGGTCTAGCTCGCCATCCAGTAGACTGGTTGTCTACTCATGTATTTCAGTTCAACACCTCTAGTTTCAAAGGAAATCCGGATCTAGACCTTATCAATAGAAGAAAACGAAATGAACTAATGCACCCTCCTACAAACGTAGCCCATGACGTTTGGATAGGTACGAAGGCGAGCGTTGCTAGCGGAGTCAATATCGCCTCAGGAGCAATAATCTTTGCTAACGCTGCAGTAACAAAAGACGTCGGACCTTATGAAAAGTTTGCAGGCATTCCTGCAAAAAAAGTTGGCCAGCGATTTAGCGATGAAATAATTGCAGACCTAATGGATCTCGAGTGGTGGGACATCCCTCTCAAGCACTTGAAACACATTCAGTTTGAGAACATTGAAGTAGCTATTGCACAACTTCAAGACATCAAAAAACTCTTAACCTTAAGAACGGACAATTCATAATCATGATCATTATTCCTATGGCTGGGTTAAGCAGCCGTTTTTTCAAACAAGGCTATACCAAACCAAAGTATCAACTTGAGCTTCATGGTAAGAGTGTTTTCGCGCACTCTGTAAACTCTTTCAAAAACTTCTTCAATCAACAAAAAATCGTATTCGTAATCCGAGATATTTTCGAAACCAAATCATTTATCAATAATGAACTATTGAAGATTGGCGTGACAAACTTCGAAATCATTATTTTAGACGCTGAAACTCGTGGACAAGCAGAAACCGTCTATCTAGCATGCCGCAATTATAAAGAAGACTGTCCAATTACTATTTTCAATATTGATACATTCCGACACGATTATGATAAGCCTTCTTTCATCGACCAATGCGACGGATATCTTGAAGTCTTTGAAGCGGAAGGGGAACACTGGTCCTTTGTTGAACCTTTAGATGAAGTGAACGTTTTAAGAACTACTGAGAAAGAACGCGTATCCAATCTTTGTAGCGACGGGCTTTATTACTTTAAAAGCAAGAACACTTTTGAACAGATATTCCTTGACGCCGTTGAAAACGACGAGACGGTCAAAGGCGAATTTTATGTCGCACCGCTGTACAATAAATTGATACGCAGCGGCGGAGTTGTGAAGTACGAGAAAATCGACACCTCGAAAATTGATTTTTGCGGTACACCTGAAGAATACGAATACCTGGTATCAAACATTTCTAAAGCTTAAGGACTTACACGTGAAAAGACTCATCATGGACTTGGACGAGACTATCTGCTCTACACAGAACAGCGACTATTCAAATTCGACGCCTAAAACTGAAGTCATTGAAAAACTTCGCGAGTTCAAAGCGCTTGGATTCGAGATTGTGATAAGCACAAGCCGCAATATGCGAACGCATGAAGGAAACATTGGAAAAATCACAGCAAATACCTTGCCTATAATAATAGAATGGCTAAACAAACACGACGTACCTTTTGATGAAATCTATGTAGGTAAACCTTGGTGTGGGCACGAAGGATTTTATGTTGATGATAAATCAATTCGCCCAGATGAGTTTACCAAATTATCGTATGAACAGATTAAGGTGCTGACAGGGATTAAGGCATGATCATTATCAATTCGGCAGCCTACGTAATACCTGAGTTCCGTGCGGAATTCGGGAAAATTCCTCCATGCTTATTGCCAATAGGCAACAAGAAGCTGGTTGAATATCAGGTTCCCATGCTGCGCAAAGCATATGATGAACAGATTATCGTATCGCTGCCTGAAGGCTACGAATTGACTATTGATGAACAGCAACTGTTCACTGCCCTGAAAATTGATTTTACCTACGTACCTGAACGTTTTACTTTGGCCGAAGCTTTGCTTTATGTAATAAACACGGTTAGCTACGCAGTAGCTGAACCGTTGCGGTTGTTGCACGGTGACACCTTACTAGACGGCATTCCACAGGGGGATGATTTAATCGCTGTCGCAGCCACAGAGGATGATTATAGTTGGGAGTCAGAGTCCAACAAGCTCGGCCACCCTTTAGTTTGGTGCGGTTATTTCGCTTTTTCATCACCTAGAGAGTTCGTTAGAGCCCTAGCTTTATCTCAGGGAAATTTTGTAAGGGCAGTTCGTGCCTATGGTAACCAATCGCCTTTATCGCTGCCTGAGGTGACTGGCTGGCACGATCTGGGACATGTAAATACTTACTTCGTTTCCCGTTCAAAAATCACAACTCAACGCGTTTTCAACTCATTACGAATTGAGAACGGAACAGTTTGGAAGTCTGGCGCACCTCACAAAAAAATCATTGCCGAAAGAGAGTGGTTTGAAAATCTTCCGGTAATCCTTAAGCGTTATGCTCCACAGCTAATTAACAGCGGCGTAGATATCGAAACAGATGCGCCCTTTTACGTGCTTGAATATTTGCCTTGCAGCCCGCTTAATGAAGTATTTGTGCACGGTCGTAATCCGGACTTTTTTTGGCGACGAATTTTTAAATTGATGGGCGATTTTTTGCGGGATGCACGCAGCAGCTTTCATGGCGCCGAAAAATCTTTTCAATCAGAAGCTATTCTAGCTGACGCACAAGATCTATACGAAAACAAGACGTACGCTCGCCTGGAAGAATATGCCGGCACCACCGGAATTGATCTGGATGCTCCTTCGGCATACGGCGACCGGAAACTCGGTAGTCTCCGTGAAGTCGCAGAATGCTGCATCGCACGAACGATGAAGCTTCCTATCGTTGCAACCGTACTGCATGGGGATTTTTGTTTTAGCAATATTCTTTTTGATTCTCGTGGCGGGGCGATCAAAGTTATTGATCCTCGCGGACTGAACCAAAAACAAGAGCTCACCTTATTGGGCGACCAAAAGTATGATTTGGCAAAGGCAAGCCATTCTGTAATAGGCCTATATGACTTTATTATAGCTGGGCGCTACCAGATTGAGCGCCAAGATAGTCAGGCTCCTAGCATTCGCTTTCGTGTCGACGATCGTTTACTCGGCATCCAGGAAGCTTTCATGGGCGCAGATCTACTCCCGGGCATCACAAGTAAAGACATTATGCCGCTGACGGTTTTGCTGTTCCTTTCCATGTTGCCACTTCATGCAGATAGACCCGATCGTCAGGAAGCAATGCTCATCAACGCATTAAGGCTATACAGCGAATTCATAGCCTGACACACCCATTTCTATCTTTTAAAAAGTTGAATAACCATGATCAAAATCAACAAAACCATTGAATGCTCTAATAACTCCCCTTTCGTTCTTTTTGGCGGAATCAATGTACTGGAGTCTCGCGATCTGGCCATGCGTGCCTGTGAAGAATACGTGCGTGTTACCAGCAAACTGGGAATTCCGTATGTGTTCAAGGCAAGCTTTGACAAGGCTAACCGCTCATCCATTCACTCGTACCGCGGCCCTGGCATGGAAGAAGGCCTGCGTATTTTTCAGGACGTCAAAGCAACGTTCGGCGTCCCTGTGATTACCGACGTCCACGAGATTTATCAGTGCGCACCTGTCGCCGAAGTGGTTGATGTATTGCAGCTGCCAGCATTCTTGGCCCGCCAGACTGACCTGGTGGTGGCCCTCGCCAAAACCGGCAAACCAGTGAACATCAAGAAGCCTCAGTTCCTGAGCCCATCCCAAGTGCAAAACATCGTGCACAAGTTCAAGGAAGCCGGTAACGAGCAATTGATCCTGTGCGACCGCGGCACATGCCTGGGTTACGACAACCTGGTGGTGGACATGCTGGGCTTCGGCGTGATGAAGCGCACCTGCGCGAATCTGCCGATCATTTTCGACGTGACCCATGCCCTGCAACAGCGTGATCCGTCGGGCGCTGCATCGGGTGGTCGCCGTGAGCAAGTCGTTGAATTGGCACGTGCCGGCATGGGTGTTGGCCTGGCCGGTCTGTTCCTGGAAGCTCACCCGAATCCGGATCAAGCCAAGTGTGACGGTCCAAGCGCCCTGCCGCTGGATCAACTGGAGCCGTTCCTGGCGCAGATCAAGGCACTGGATGACCTGGTCAAGTCGTTCCCGCCGCTGAACATTGCTTGAAGCCAAATCTGTTGAAACAAGGATTGTGAACATGGCAAGTACAGAACAACGGGTCGCGATTGTCATTCCGGCCCGCTACGGCTCGACCCGCCTGCCGGGCAAGCCGCTGGCTGATATCGCCAGCAAGCCGATGGTGCAACACGTTTACGAACGCGCCCTGCAAGTTGCCAATGCCCATGTGGTGGTGATCGCCACTGACGACGAGCGCGTTGCAAAAGCAGTGCGGGCGTTCGGTGGTGAGTGCGTCATGACCTCGCCGGATCACCCCTCCGGCACCGACCGGCTGGCCGAAGTCATGGCGCAGATCGACGCCGACATTTACATCAATCTGCAGGGTGATGAGCCACTGGTTCGTCCGGCGGACATCGAAGCGCTGGCTGCGGGCATGCTCGCTGATGCGAACGTGAAGGTCGGCACTTTGTGCCACCCGATCGAAGCGCATGAAGCCGGCAACCCCAATACCGTGAAAGTGGTGCTGGCCAATAACGGTAACGCGTTGTACTTCAGCCGTTCGCCGATTCCCTACCCACGGGACGGCGAAGTCGCTCACTACCTCAAGCATGTCGGTGTCTATGGCTATCGTCGTGACGTGCTGGCCGATTACAGCAGCCTGCCACAGCCGATGCTGGAGCACGCGGAGAAACTGGAGCAACTGAGGCTGATGGCCGCGGGTTACTGCATCCGGGCGTATCAGGTCGAACCGACCGGCCCGGGCGTGGACACCCCAGAATGCCTGGAGCAGGTGCGGGCGTTGATGAGCGGCCAGGCACCTGTCCCTCGGCCGACCCTTAACGACATTCGCCTGGTGATCACCGATGTGGATGGCGTGCTTACCGACGGCGGCATCTATTACGATGCTACCGGCGAATGCCTGAAGCGCTTCCATGTGCGTGATGGCATGGGCATGCGGTTGCTGGAAGAAAACGGTGTACGGGTGGCGGTGTTGTCGGGGCGTGATTCGGCGACACTGCGCAAGCGCGTGGCTGACCTGGGCATTACCCTCTGCCAGTTCGGCGTGAAGGACAAGCAGGCGGCCTGCAACCAGTTGATGGCCGAAGCCGGTGTCAGCGCCGCGCAAACGGCGTGCATTGGTGATGACTGCATCGACCTGCCAGCTTTCGCGTCCTGCGCCTTGTCCTTTGCGGTTGCGGATGCGCCTGTTTATGTCAAGGCAGCGGCGACTCAAGTGTTGACGGCTGCTGGTGGAACCGGAGCATTCCGTGAAGTAGCGGATGCTATCCTAATGGCGCAAGGCAAAGATGCGGTTCTAGGCACTGCAGCAGGTTATGCGAAAGTGATGGCGAAGATGGCCCAGTAACAGCTGGTTGCATGAATAACGGGGCCAATGTTAGGCCCCGTTGTCGTTCGCGCAGATCAAAAAAATTACCAACAACTAGCGCTTTAGAAAAACTCATACCACATCTTTAATGACCCCAAGCAATATTTGATTTCACGAACTAATAGAAAGCATCTCCCAATTTGAAGCTTTTAACTCCCTATCAAATCTAAACCCTGAAGAAAAATTATTTGTGACTCTCATATATTTATGGTTATTCACAAGTGAAAAATAACCATTGCTATGACCCTCAATTAAAAGAGGCGCGCTATTTCGTTCGCCTAACCTTCTCTTATCAAAATTAATTTTTCTGTAAGAAAACTGTGGATTGGCCGCCACTCCATAATCATACAATGACAAGTAGGACACATCGCCCGAATCGTGATAATAGAAATTAACAGAACCATCAGGTGAAACCATAATGCGAACCGAATATAATTTATTAGGGTAGACCGGTGTGAATCGCTCAGGTAAAAACACACAAAAATTTAAATCCTTATCATAATACATAAATGTATTATGATACGAACGAATGACCCCACTTATAACTGAACAATATTCTTTTACTCTCATTAAAATCAAATATCTTTCAACTTTCCTTTGCATCTCACACTCGTCATAGTAAATATCATGACAAGACACATCAACATTCAATAGATCATGACCAGACCTAAAAATAAAATCAGATATTGACACTTCTGGACTTTTAACACATTCAACAGGCCAGTTCATCATCAACGGAGAATGCACCACACCCTCACAAAATGGAATAATATCTATTCTCTTAATTTTTATTCCATTAGGGATCGGCACAAAAACCTTCAGGACCTTCTCTCTGACTGCAGCTTTAAAGTTCATATTGAGATATGTCTCTACCCCGTCTACCGAGGTTACTCTTAAGTACCCCGTGCATCGATGAAAATTTGCATAAAACCCCAAACAGCGGTATGAACTAAGGTCCTCTTTAAATATAATACTTGACTCTTTGTGCCCGTAAAAAACAGCAGTTAATATTGAATTATTAACCTCAACCTTCTCTCCACCCTCTATAAAATCAGCACTTTTGACAATATAGTTACTTGAATAATCAAAACCACCCCCGTCGTACGCGCCAATCTTATCGGTGGTTAAAAGCTTACCAAGTATAAAACCAAATTCAAAAAGTAAAAAAGGCATCGGATGCTGGAGATTTTCATAAGACAAATTCACATCTACATCCAAGTACGAACAAATCAAATATAAAAAGCTTTCCACATCTAGAAACTGAGCACCTACTACTTTTGCCAAGTACTGCCTTGACCTCATAACTTTTGTGGACTTACCTAAGTTATCTATCAGTGGTATCCCCAATACAAAAAGCTTGCTCTGGCTACTAATTGTCGCAAGAAGCTCGTACAAAATACTGTTTAAGTAGCTTAACTCACTGTAATTGCATCTCTTATACTCGTACTCCTCATCGTTAGGCACACTATCAAAAAAAACGCAATCATATTGCTTGAAATCGAGATGAATCAAAGCGGTGAACTGAATTCCTGGGGATCCACCAATAGACTTGTTATCAATTTCAATTCCTGGAATGGACTTTTTCATCCCGTCAACCCAAGAGTCTTTTCGTAGGGAGTTTGAAGTACCCAGTATCAAAACTTTCATCACTATATCCCTTTAGAATTTTTATAGTCCACCAGATCACACCTCAATTGCGTACCAGCCAGAAAGATGTAACGCTGAGCACCCCAACTATCCGCCTCAGTAGATATTCACTTCCCACTCGATAAATGCCATATCGAATAACAACAACTTAATCATACAATATTAGCAAATCGAATTTTATAGGCGCAGCTCTCAAATTAAGAAGTCCGAAAAAATCGCACACTGGAACATGCTACTTAGCCTTCATCGGCCACTGGAAAACAACGCCCATTACATTAGCTCTTAAGAACCCACAACAATCAATTCGCCAGTGCAATTGAGACTATCATTTGCCTCCTCAAAAAATTGAAGCTACTAACCTCTACGAGAGCCAAATCGAACTATCTATTCGTTAGAATTCTGAAATTCACTTCTTTCCCCAAACAAAATAATCCGATCTAGCTCCTATATTTTCTAAACTGCTCTAGCTATTCATTGTTGTACTGTTTTAGCTTGGCTATCGTTGAATGGACTAATCAAAAATCTCAACAACACCCACAACCTCGTCACTCCCATCCGCAGTAACTGGCAACGCCCGAATTTTGTGATCCAGCATATAAGCCTCTGCCTCGGATAACTGAGCTGAAGCCTTTACCGTGTGTGGATTCGGCGTAAGGAAGGTTGATACGTTTTCATTCACAACACCTGGGTTGTCCAGTAACGCACGGCGCAGGTCGCCGTCGGTGACGATGCCGACAAGTTTGTCGTTGTCAATGACCAAGGCAAGACCCAGGCGGCTAGACGTCATTACCAGCAAGCAATCGTGAAATGAAGTTTCGCGGCTGACTTTGGGGATGTTGGTGTGCATCACGTCGCTGACGCGAGTGAGAAGTTTGCGGCCGAGGCTGCCGCCGGGGTGGTAGCGGGCGAAATCCATCGGTTTGAAGTCGAGAGCGCTGATCAAGGCTACAGCCAGTGCGTCCCCCATGGCCATGGTGGCCAAGGTGGAAGTGGTCGGTGCCAAGTTGTTCGGGCAAACCTCGCGCTCAACCGAGATGTCGAGCCAAATGTCGGCATGCTTGGCCAAGGTGGACCGGCCATTACCGGTCATGGCGATGATCTTGTTACCGAATGACTTCAGGCTCGGGATCAATTTGATGACTTCTTCAGTTTCGCCGCTGTAGGAAATCAGTATCAGCACGTCGATTGGCTTGAGCATGCCAAGGTCACCATGGAAGGCTTCGGCTGGGTGCAGGAACAAGCTCGGCGTGCCGGTGGAGGCAAAAGTGGCAACCATTTTCTGGCCGATCAACCCGGATTTGCCCATACCGCAAACTGCTGCTCGGCCTTTGCAACCGAGGATCAGTTCGACTGCACGCTGGAATTCGCCATCCAGGCGCTCCGCCAGCTGACTGATTGCTTGCGCCTGGGCAAAGAGCGCTTCTTTGGCAATTGGTAGGTGATTCATGGGGGGACCTTATCGTTCCTTGATTTTGAAGGCGCGTATGGTAACGGCTCAATGGCAGTGAGGGAACGAAGTTGTCCATCCGTCTGTAGGAAATATCCTAAACCATGATAAACAAATCATTGAATGCCACGTAGTTGGCAATCATGGGACGGAATCCGTACTATCGCGCCTCTTCTGGTCAACTGTTATAGAGAGTGGGCAAGGATCGCGCCGCCGTCACGGGATGTGTCAGGCAGAAAATGGATGGTTGCTTACAGTTGGAACACATGGGTACCGAATCAAACACCGCAACACTCGCCAGCGGCAGGACTGTATTTTGGTTGAGCCACGCCACACTGGAAAAACGCTTGAGCTTTCTCCTGCCAGGGTATCGTGCTGATGGGTTCAGCATCGTCACCACCGACCTGGCGTCCAATGCCTCGTTCGTCAGTTACGTGCGTCATCACCGACTGACCGATCTCGCCACCGGTGCCACGCAGGACGTGATCGAGAAGTCGATTCGCAAAACGCTTTTTATCACCAGTCTGGAGTCACGCTTCTATCGAGAGCGCAACGTGCTCAACGCAAGCGTTCACTTCAAGCACCCATCTTGCCTGGGCGTGATCGAAACGCCGTTGGAAAGCCTGATTTTTACCGGCTACGTACAAGGCCGTCCGCCAGCCATGTCGACTATCGCAAAGACCGTGGCGCCGGGCATTGCCGAGATCGAGACGCTGTCCAGTCGTTATCTTGGCTTCGCGCCTTGGTGGCAGGCGCCCAAGTTCTGGACCATGGATTTTTTTCGGCCTTGGTATCTGCTGCGATCGCGCTTTAATTACGAGCGCTATCTGCACACCCTTGTAGAGCTGGCCCGAGACGAAGACCGCTTTGCCGACCTGCCCCGCCGACTTCGCGCGTTGCGGCCAATATTGCGCCGTGAGGCCAATGGGGCAAAAAAGGGTCAGCGCTGTTTTTGCCACATGGATTATTTGCGCAAGAATTTTTTCCTGTCGCCTGATGGCCTGCAGATGATCGACTGGAGCGAGTTCAAGGTTGGACGCGTCGGATTTGACGGTGGCTCCTACCTGAGCGCGGTGTTCAGGCGTAGCGATATGGAGCGCTTTGTCACAGTGCGCGAGGAGTTCCTGGCGACCTATCTAGAGGCTCTGGACACTCGAATCGACCAGCAGCAGGCGTTGCGCAACTTGAATTACTTTTTCCTGCAGAATTCCCTCTGGCATTTCCTGCGGCCCAAGACCATTGCTGACTATCAGCGACGGGGCAAGCTGGAACTGTTGCATCAGAAGTATGAGTATTTATTGGCGCTGCCTGTGACGTTAGGTCGTTAGGCGAGTCGATACGGATGTTCGTTGTATTAGGTGAGGACGCCTTCGCTGGCAAGCCAGCTCCTACAAGGGGCTTGATTGTCGGGAGGGCGTCTCATGCCTGAAGCTTTGCGTGCCTGATCACCCTTGCGGATCGAGATTATCCAGTGCGCGATTCACCGCCATATCGGCCAGCATGATCACCTGCTGGATGCCCAGCAACATGCTGCGCTGAGGGCCGTCGACGAATGTTGCGAAATCGTGGCCATGACACTGGCTGACGCCAGGGATTCACAGGCGTGAGCTAGAAGGGTTTCGGTGTCGATTCCTGAAGCGATGAGGAACATCGAGCTGGGGTTATGGGACGCGCTGGATTTTAGGATCGCGGGTTTGAGGTGCGGGTCGATTTCTGATTCGGGGGGATTAGGGGAAGGTTTGGGCATGGTGGAACTCCGTTTGATGATTGGAGCTGCCCCATCCGTTTCCAGGCGAAAGGGTGGCAGCTGTACGCAGGCTGGAAACCCGGGGAAACGGCAACCCGGTAGACCCGAAGGTCTCCCGCGCACAGCCGCCATAACGGAGTGCACACATTAAAAGCGCGCAAGCATACGTTATGAAGGGCGCTTTTGCGCCATTTCCACTTCGGGGTTTCCAGTCCCGGCCGCTGATTTGGCAGCGGCGGACAAAGGTTAGGGATGCTGGTTCCGAGGGACAACCTGAAAGGGTTGTGGGAGGTTTCTTGGGTAGTTGTGTGAATCTGGGTGAGATGGGTTGGCTGGGTGGACGCCTTCGCTGGCAAGCCAGCTCCTACAAGGATGGGTAAGGCGTTGGCTTGGTTTATTTGCGGTTGTCAATCGCACTGTGAGAACTACGGATGCCGCTCATCGGGCCGTTGGGTGGACGACCTGCTGGCATTTAATCAAACCTCGATTTATGTGAAAAAGTCGCCAGATTCTTCGTACTATTGTGAATGGCTACCCTCCATTTGTATTATCATTCGAGTCAAATTTCATTGAGCATTTCCTCCAGGCACACGCACTGATGCATGCCTGGCTGTTGATTGCGCCCGATATGGATATCCGCTGTTTTTTATGGACTATGCTGCTCCACTGCGTCGCTCTTTGCTGATTCTGTCTAAAGGTGCGCAACAGATCTCTACCCTCCCCGTCTTGCTGCCCGAGTATCGGCTGCTGTGTGGAACGGTGGGCGACATTGCCCAGGCTGATGAGGTATTGGCGTGGGGACGCAAACCCAGCGCGCTACGTGCAAAGGCGGCTGCCGATGCTGCCGGGTTGCCGCTGATTACGGTCGAAGACGGTTTTTTGCGCTCGGTGGGCCTGGGGGCTGAAGACCCGCCGCTGTCGCTGATTGTCGACCCGCTGGGCATCTATTACGACGCCAGCGGTCCTTCTCGCCTTGAACAACTGATTGCCCTGCCGCTGACCCAGGCACAGGTGCTGCGTGCCCGTGCATTGCAGGCGAGTTGGTGCGAGGAGCGAGTGTCGAAATACAACGGCGCGCGGATCGATCGTTGTGTGTTGCCGCAGCCCTGCGTGCTGGTGGCCGATCAGACCCGCGGCGATGCCTCGTTGCAAGGCGCCACTGCTGCCGATTTCCAGCGCATGCTCGACGCCGCGCTGACCCGCCACCCGCAGAGTACGGTGGTGGTCAAGGTGCACCCGGACGTGGTGGCCGGGCGCAAGCAGGGGCACTTCGACCTGGCGGCGTTGCGCAAACATCCTCGGGTGCAGGTGATCAGTGACAACGTGCACCCAGCCGAGCTGCTCTCTGCTGTCCAGGCGGTGTATGTGATGACCTCGCAATTGGGCTTCGACGCCCTGTTGTGGAACGTGCCGGTGCACACTTTTGGCATGCCGTTCTATGCCGGCTGGGGTTTGACCCTTGATGCGCTGCCCGCGCCTGAGCGGCGCCGACCAGTCAGTCTTGAGCAATTGCTGCATGCCGCGCTGGTGGAATACCCGCGTTATGTCGACCCGGAGACGGGGGCGCCGTGCCAGGTCGAGACTGTGTTGGAGTGGCTGGGGCTGCAGCGAAGAATGCGCAGTCGATTGCCCCATGACTTGCAAATGGTCGGCTTCAGCAAGTGGAAACAACCCTTGGTGCTCGACTTTTTCAATGGGTCGTCCATTCGGTTTCTCGGGCGTTTCTCCCGTCGTCGCGTGGCCGCTCCGGTCATCACATGGGGTTGCCAGCACGACACGCCCCTGTCCGCAAAAGCGGGTAGCCACCTCGGCCGCGTCGAAGACGGCTTCCTGCGCTCCGTCGGCCTGGGCGCAACTAAAACCCGCCCATTGTCCTGGGTGTTCGACGACCTGGGCATCTACTACGACGCCACCCGCCCTTCCCGTCTGGAACACATCTTGCAAAACGAGCCTTGCGCACCGGGCTTGTTGCAGCGGGCAGCGGCCTTGCGCGAAGCGATCTGCGCGGCCGGCGTGACCAAGTACAACTTGCCCGGCACGCCGTGGAAACGCCCTGCCGGTGTCGAGCGGGTGATTCTGGTACCGGGCCAGGTGGAGTCCGACGCGTCGATTCGTTATGGCGCGCACCGGATCCGCCGCAATCTGGATTTGCTCAAGGCGGTGCGCGAGCGTCATCCGATGGCGTGGCTGTTGTACAAGCCGCACCCCGAAGTACTGGCCGGCACTCGCGAGGCCGGCGTAGATGAAGAACGCACCAGCGACTGGTGCAACCAGGTGGTGGGCGATGTGCCTTTCCACTCACTGTTGTCCGAGGTCGACGAGGTGCATGTGCTGACTTCGCAATCGGGCTTCGAAGCTTTGTTGCGCGGCGTGCCGGTGACCACTTACGGCCAGCCGTTTTATGCCGGTTGGGGGTTGACCGAGGATCGCGACCTGAGCCCGGACGTCCAGGCGCGCCGCACGCGGCGCCTGAGCCTGGATGAGCTGGTGGCCGCGACCCTGATCCGCTACCCGACTTATGTCAGCCGCATCACCCGAAAATTTACGACTCCTGAACGAACGCTTATCGAGATCCAGAACTGGGATGAAGTACCAACGCAAGGAAGAACTCCAACATGGCGAGAGATGATTCAGCGTTTGCTCCTTACGGTTTTGAAACCACGCCTTCGCAAATCCTAGTTCCCCTGCAGCGCTCCCCACGCCCGGTACGGGTGAAGCCGCGTAACTCGTTCCTGTTCCTGCAGGGCGTCAGTTCGCCGTTTTTTTCGCGCCTGGCCCAAGCCCTGCGCAACGAAGGTCAACGGGTCAAGTCCGTCAGCTTCAACATGGGCGATACCCTGTATGGCACCGGTGCGCGCGTATTTTATTCGGCGCGCCCCGAGCAGTTGGCGGATTTCTACAGCCACTGCTTCAAGGCGGAGCACATCACCGACGTGGTGCTGTTCGGCGATTGCCGTCCGGTGCATCAACCGGCGGTGGAGCTGGCCAGGTCGCTGGGCATTCGCGTGCACGTGTTCGAGGAAGGTTACTTCCGCCCCTACTGGATCACCCTTGAGCGCAATGGCGTGAACAATCACTCGCTGCTGCCCCGGGATCCGGAGTGGTATCGGGAGGTGGGCAAGTACATCCCGCGTTACCACAACGGCAATGCATTTCGCCTGTCCTTTGCCTCCCGGGCCCTGCACGACGTGATGTATCACGTCGGCGGCGCGCTGAACAAAGTGGTGTTCCCCCATTACAAGACCCATGCGCCGTTCAACGCGGCGGTGGAGTATGCGGGCTACGTTCGCCAGGGCATTCGCCTTTTGAGTGCCAAGGGCCGCGACTCCGAGGTGATCAGTGAGGTGGCGCGCAACCGCCACCGCACCTTCCTGTTGCCCCTGCAACTGGACAGCGATGCGCAGATCCGCGACCACTCGCCGTTCCGGCACATGAAGGATGTGCTCAAGCACGTGATGGGTTCGTTCGCCCGCCATGCCGGCAGCGATGCGCGACTGGTGGTGAAGAACCATCCGCTGACCCCCGGTATTGTCAATTACCAGCGCATCACCCGGCGCATTGCCCACAAGCTGGGCATCGCCGACCGCGTGGACTTCATCGAAAGCGGGCACATGCCGACGCTGCTGTCCCACGTCGCCGGCGTGGTCACGGTCAACAGCACCGTGGGCGGCTCGTCGCTGATGCACAACGTGCCGACCATCGCCCTCAGCGACCCGATCTACAACCTCAAGGGGCTGACCCACCAGGGCGGCCTCGACGAGTTCTGGAACCACCCGGAACCACCTGACTCCACGCTTTTTCAACGCTTTCGCAGCACGGTGATTCACACCACGCAGGTCAACGGCGGCTTCTATACCCGCTGTGGCATCGACATGGCGGTGAACAACTCCCTGGAAGTGTTGATGGCCAAAACCTCGAAAATCGAACAGTACCTATGACGCTGCACAAGTCTCCACGCTGCATTCTCATCACCGGTGCCACAGGCGGCATCGGCGGTGCCCTGGCGCCGGCCTATGCGGCGCCGGGGGTAACCCTGATCCTGCAAGGCCGGCGCCTGGACCGCCTGGAAGAAATGGCCGCGCAATGCCGCGCCCTTGGCGCCCGGGTGTTGCTGCAACCGCTCGACGTGCAGGACCTGGAGGCCTTGCGGCGCTGGATCGGCGAGATCAGCGTGAGCGAGGCACCGGACCTGATCATCGTCGGCGCCGGGGTCAACACCTCCACCGGCGACAATGGCGAGGGTGAAATTTGGGAGCTTTCTCAGGCGCTGATCGAAATCAACGTGCTGGCGGCATTGGCCACGGTGCAGGCCGCGCTGCCGTTCATGCGTGCGCGCAAGTCCGGGCAGATCGCCCTGTTCAGTTCGCTGGCGGGCTGGCGCGGGCTGCCCGCCACCCCGAGCTACAGCGCCAGCAAGGCAGCGATCAAGGCCTACGGCGAAGCCATGCGCGATCTGGTGGCGGCGGACGGGGTGAAGATCAACGTGATCATGCCCGGCTACGTCGAATCGAAAATGTGCTTTGAAATGCCCGGGCCCAAACCCTTGCTCTGGGTCCCGGAGAAAGCCGCGCAAAGGATTCAGCGGGGCCTGGCGGCGAACCAGGCGCGGATCAGTTTTCCGTTCCCGCTGAACCTTGGATGCTGGGCCCTGGGGGTTATCCCGCCACGGCTGTCGTCGATCATTTTGCGGTGGCTGGATTACGGTGCCTGATGTGTTGAGTAGTGCGTTTGGTCTGGTGGTGGTGTTCGGTTTTGTCCTGTCGTGCGCCTTCGAAAAACTTATGGTGCCCTGCCCCGGCTGGCGTCGTCCGTTGCGCGCGTGGCTGTTGCATGCCGGCGCCTGGGCGTTCGCCGTCGGCTTGCTGTACCTGATCACCGGCCGCGCCTGGTTCAGCGCGGTGAACGTGCTGGCCCTGTGGCTGTTGATCGTGCTGGTGAGCAACGCCAAATACCATTCGCTGCGCGAGCCCTTCGTCTGCGCCGACTTCGAATACTTCAGCGATGCAGTGCGCTATCCGCGTTTGTATCTGCCGTTCTTCGGTATTGGTAAAGCTATTGGCCTGGCCTTGCTGTTTGTCGTCTATCTGGCTTGCGGGCTGTATTTCGAACCGGTTGGCGCCAACGCCCGCGCCGTGGCGACGGGCACCTTGCTGGTTGGGTTGGCACTGCTCTGGCTGGGCGGATTGAAACCTCTGCAACCGACCTTCGACGCTGCACTTGACCTGGGTCGCTGGGGCCTGGCGGGCAGTTTGTGGACGTACTTTTTTGCTGCCCGGCGTCCGGTGGCGCTGGCGTCATTGAACTCGCCGTTTCTTGGCGAGGAGGCACTCCCCATGGCCGATGCCACCCTGGCGGACCTGGTGTCGGTACAGAGCGAATCGTTTTTCGATGCGCGCCGACTGTGGCCCGGCATTCGTGGGCAGGTCCTCAGCCAGTTCGACACCTTGCGCGATGAAGCGCTGGCCCAGGGCCGGTTGCAAGTGGCGGCCTGGGGGGCGAATACGGTGCGTACCGAGTTTGCCTTCCTGACCGGGATCAAGGTCGACCAGCTCGGTGTCCACCGTTTCAACCCTTATCGCCATCTGGCGCGCCAAGGCGTTGCCAGTATCGCCCTGGAACTCAAAAGCCGAGGCTACCGCACGGTGTGCGTGCATCCTTATGTGGGCAGTTTCTACGGTCGAGACAAGGTGTTGCCGGCGCTAGGCTTCGACGAATTCATCGATGTGCGCAGCTTCACAGAGCAGCAGAAGGCCGGGCCGTTCATTGGTGACTGCGCGGTGGCCGACAAGATCAGCGAGCTGCTCGATGCCCCGGGTCGCACGCAGCCGTTGTACATCCATGCCATCACCATGGAGAACCATGGGCCGTTGCACTTGGAAAGCGTCGCGGCAGCCGATCTGGGGCAATGGTTCGACCGTCCCCTGCCTGAAGACCTGCGCGACCTCGCCCCGTATGTACGCCACCTGAGCAACGCCGACCGCATGCTCGGCCAGTTGCGCGAACATTTGCTGGCGCGCGGCACGCCGACCGGGCTGTGTTTCTTCGGTGACCATGTGCCGATCCTGCCCGACGTCTATGGCGCCCTGGGTGAGCCGGATGGCGATACCGAGTACTTCATCTGGTCCAATACCGCACGTAGCGGTAGTGCCCCTGCGAACCTGGGTGTTGAGCACCTGGCCAAAGCGTTCATCGACCACCTGGCGGCGGCGCGCGATGCAGCGTGAGCCCGTGCAAATCGTCCTTGCCTCCAGTACCTCGGAGCACACGCCTGCGATTGCACGCTGGATCACCTCGGGGCGCGGCTCGCTGGCGTTCATCCTCGGCGACGAAGATTGCCGTTTCCGCCTATTGGCGGACGGGATCAATTGGGACCGAGTGTTGCTAGCCTATCGCAGTGATGGCGCCGTCGGTTATGCGACGTTTAAACACCATCGACGCGGGCCGTTTTCACCTGGGTTGCGGCCCTTCGTGCGTGAGTTCGGCCGGTTGGGCGGCACGCTGCGCTACGGGCTGTTCATGATCAGCGAGTGCCGCGAGTGGTCCTACGGGTTTTACCTGTACGGCTTGCGCGTGCACAAAGTCGCTCGCCGCCAGGGCGTCGCCAGCACCTTGTTGCAGGCGGTGTTCAAGCAGGCGCTGGGCAGCGGCCATGAAAAAATCGAGCTGGAAGTGCAGGCGAAAAACCTCGCCGCCCGGGCGTTTTATGTCCACCACGGCTTTGTGTCGATACGTACCAAGAGCTGGCTCAGCCGCCTGATGCCGATCCCCACGGTCATCAATCTGCGCCGCAGGTTGTCGCCCCGCCCATGAGTGCCCACGAAATGCATCGACCCGTCGCCCTTGAGTCCCTGGTGGAAGGCCCCGGCTGGGTGGGCATCATGTCGCAGTGGGTGATGTGGAAGGTCTTTCACCTTAGCGAATTCCTGGACCCTGAAGGGACGCCGCAGTGGCTGTGGCGACGCGGTCAACAGCGGCCGGCGGGATTGAAGGCGATTTCCGGGATCGGCTACAAAAGCTCGTCCGACCATGCCCGGGTGTTGTGCAAGCGCTGGGGTATTCCCTATGTGGCGCTGGAGGACGGCTTCTTGCGTTCTTCGTCGCTGGGGGTGGAAGGCGATACGCCGATGTCGATGGTGGTCGATCCGATCGGTATTCACTACCTGGCCGATCGGCCTTCGTTGCTGGAAAACATTCTGCAGGCGCCTCACAGCCTGAGCGCAGAGGATCTGGCCACCGCGCAGGAGTTGATTGCGCTGATGCGCAGCAGTGGCATCGGCAAGTACAACAATGCGCCGGACCTGGGCGATGACGATCCGCTGGGTCGGGATCGACCGTTGGTGCTGGTGGTGGATCAGACCTACGGCGACTTTTCGATTCCCGGTGGCGGGCTGTGTGAAGCGGACTTTATTCGGATGCTCGATGCGGCCCTGGCGGAAAATCCCGAGGCGGATGTGCGGGTGCGGATTCACCCGGATTGCGTCAACGGCCATAAGAAGAGCTGCCTGCTCGATGCCGCACTCGAGCGCGGCCTGGTGCTGGAGAGTCGTCATGTGTCCTGGGCCTCCCTGGCGCGCCGGGCCCAGCGGGTGTATGTCGGCACCAGCCAGGCTGGGCTTGAGGCCTTGATCCAGGGCATCCCGGTGACCTGTTTTGGCTTGCCGTTCTATGCCGGCTGGGGTTTGACCGATGACCGCTTGGCCATCCACCGGCGCCAGGCACGCCCGACCCTGGAGCAATTGGTGGCAGCGGCGTATATCCGCTATTGCCGTTATGTCGACCCTTTGACCGACCAGCGCTGCGACGTCATGACTGTGGCCCGGCAATTGGCTCGGCAGAAGCAGCAGGACAGTCAATTTGCCGGGAGCGTGACGGTGGTTGGCGTGCCGCGGCGTGAGCGGTTGGCGATGCGCAGGTTGCTGAATAGCCGCTGGGGGGTGTTGACGTTTGCTCGCGATAACGCCGAGTTGCTCCCGGCGGTGGCTCGTGAAACGGGCAAGTTGTTGGTGTGGCATACCTTTGAATCGAGCGACCTGAAAGCCCGGGCCGAGGTCCATGGCGTGCCATTGTGGCGTATTCGACCGGACTCGCTGCAGTTGCCGTGCGGTAATGAACAATCCCTGGCACAGATCCGCGGTTTGCCCTGCAGCCCGCAACAAGCCCAAGCTCACAACGCCCGCCCGAAAACCAGCCTGCTCGAGGGCTGTGCACGGTATCGACAGGTTCGTCGGTACCTCAAGGGTATGCTCTGACGATTGTCGGCTGTCTTGATTCTTGTATCGGGCTTGAGGGCCCCTTCGCTGGCAAGCCAGCTCCTACAAAAAACATCGTGGCATTGCACGGGACCTGTAGGAGCCGGCTTGCCGGCGAAGGCGGTCTTGAATTTTGTGTTGGGCTTGAGGGACCCTTCGCTGGCAAGCCAGCTCCTACAAAAAAAATCGTGGCATTGCCCGGGACCTGTAGGAGCCGGCTTGCCGGCGAAGGCGGTCTTGAATTTTGTATTTGGCTTGAGGGCCCCTTCGCTGGCAAGCCAGCTCCTACAAAAACATCGTGGCATTGCCCGGGACCTGTAGGAGCCGGCTTGCCGGCGAAGGCGGTTTTGAATTTTGTGTTGGGCTGGCGGGCCCCTTCGCTGGCAAGCCAGCTCCTACAAAAACATCGTGGCATCTGGCTTAGTCATATCCGGAACCAAACCTTTTCAATGGCAAATTTCCTGCGCACTAGCCTTACCTTTTTCGACTGATCAAG
>Ga0160432_100329_pt1 | contig 36556 bp, 5 predicted proteins | sample HID1971M_E0MG_FD_108250 | JGI IMG/M metagenome (GOLD analysis project Ga0160432, IMG submission 108250) | Enriched millipede-associated microbial communities from UW Madison campus, WI, USA - HID1971M_E0 MG | ecosystem: Host-associated > Arthropoda: Insects > Digestive system > Unclassified ... | reverse complement strand
CAGATCGTGCCGAGCGAGGTCGCCGCCGCCGCGCTGGTGATCGTCGGTGCCATGATGATGGCGCAGATCCGCGACCTCGACCTGGGCGACTTCTCGATCCTGCTGCCGGTGTTCCTCACGGTCGTCGTGATGCCGCTGACGTACTCGATCGCGAACGGCATCGGCGCGGGCTTCGTGGCCTGGGTCGTCATCCGGTCGCTCTCGGGCAAGGCGCGCGGCATCAGCCCGCTGCTGTGGGTCGTCGCCGCCGGCTTCGCGATCTACTTCGCGCGCGGGCCGATCGAGCAGCTCCTGGCCGGCTGACCGGACCGGGAAAGACCGGGTGGATGCCGGCGGCCGAGGCCGCCGGCATCCACTTCTCTTTCTGGAGTCAGCGCAGCGGCGTCCAGCCGAAGGGCAGCGGGCCGTCGGGGTCGGCCCGCTCGGCGTCGGCCCGTGCCGACCAGCCCTGCGCGGCCCCGTCGCCGTCGAACCCGCCGCGGGCGACGCGGAAGCCGACGTCGTCGTGGTGCGACCGCGGCGGTCCGCCCCGGCGGGTCGAGGCGCGGACGCTCCAGGCGTCATCGGCGAAGCCGCCGCCGCGGAACACGCGGTAGTCGGCGTAGCGGGCGGGGTCGAGCAGGTCCCAGCACCACTCCCACACGTTGCCGAGCGTGTCGAACAGTCCGTTGAGGTTGGGGAGCCGGCCGCCGACCTCGGCGGGTGCGGTGAGGCCGTCGGCGCTCGTCCACGCGACCTCGGCGAGGGGACCGTAGTGCGGGCCGGTCGAGCCGGCGCGGCACGCGTGCTCCCATTCCGCCTCGGTGGGCAGGCGGTAGCCGTCCGCGTCGACGTGCCACGTGACGTCCTCGCCGTCGAACGTGTACGCAGGGTCGAGCCCCTCCCACTCCGACGCGGCGTTGCAGAAGCGGATCGCCCGCTGCCAGCTGACGTCGACGGCGGGGCGTCGCGGGTACCGGGCGGTCTCGCCCAGCAGCTCGGCCAGCTGCGCCTGCGTCACGGCGTACACGCCGATCTCGTAGGGCTCGAGCTCGACATCCCGGCGCACCTTGCGACGCGCGTCGTGCAGGGTGACCGTCCCTCCCGCGATGCGGGCGAGCTCGAGGTCGGTCACGCGTCGCGGGGCTCGAGCACGAACACCGCGATCAGGCGGTCGGTCTTCGTCTGGTAGTTCGCGTAGTCCGGCCACACGGCCGTCGCGCGCTCCCACCACGCGGCCCGCTCGTCGCCCGACAGCTCGCGGGCGTCGTAGTCGCGCTTCAGGTCGCCGTCCTGCAGCTCCACGTGCGGCCGGCGGCGCATGTTCTCGGCCCACTTGGGCTCGTCGTGCGAGCCGCCCTTCGAGGCGACGACGGCGTACCGTCCGTCATGCTCGACGCGCATGAGCGCCGTCTTGCGCAGCGCGCCCGTCTTCGCGCCGACGGTCGTCAGCACGATGATCGGTACGCCGCGCAGCGTGCTCGCCTTGGCGCCGTCGGACGCCTCGTACGCCTCGGCCTGCTTGCGCGCCCAGTCGGCGGTGGACGGCTTGTACTCCCCGGTCAACGGCATGGCACCAGCGTAAGCCGCCGCGACGCGGCGAGGGCCGCTCCCCTATCGTCGACGTATGCCGAACATGAGAGTCGAACTCCTCCCCGGGCGCACCGTCGATCAGCGCCGCCGCTTCGCCGAACTGGTGACCGATGCCGCCGTCGAGGCGCTCGGCGCCCGTCGTCAGGACGTGCGCATCATGTTCGAGGAGGTCGCCGCCGACTTCGTCGCGAACGGCGGCGTGCTCGCGAGCGAAGACGCCGACCGCGCCGGTCAGGTCTCACGCTTCGGCGGTGCCGCCGCCGACTGATCCCGCCGCGTCTTCTCAGGCCCGGCGGCGTCGGCGCAGGACGAGGAGCAGCAGGCCCAGGAGCAGGATCCCGAACCCGGAGAGCAGCCAGCCCTCGATGCCCGCGATTCCGGTCGCGGCCAGACCGCCGGCGCCGCCGCCCGCCGCCGCTCCCGGCCCGCCGGCGCCGCCCGGCTGCGCGGGCTCCTCGGGCTCGCCCGGGTTCCCCGGCTCCTCCGGCACGTCGGCCGGGGCGTTGATGTAGACGTTCCGCGCGGCAGCGCCGTCGTAGATCGCATCGTCGCTGACGACGGTGTGACTCACGGTCTCGACAACCATGCCCGGCCCAGGTTCGTTGGTGGGCGCGGCAGTCAGGAGCGACGGGAACGGGTGCGGAGAGGTGGTCGGCAGCAGCCGCACGATCACGGTCTTGGGTCCGGTCTCGCCGATCTCGAACACGAGCACGACCTGATCGTGGAAGGTCAGCCCTCCGTCGATCGAGACCTGCGCATAAGGGATGCCGCCGCCATAGGCCGCCGAGATCGTGATGTAGACGCGCGCCGTCGGCGGGCTGGACAGCGCGATCGTGTAGCTGTCGGTCTCTTTGACACCGCTCTGCAGCGTCGTGGTGCCGTCGGACTCGACGATGACGACCTCTCCCGCACCCGGGACCAGCGGCGGCACGGGGATGACCAGCGGCACCGGCGGCACGGCATCCTCGGCGGGCAGCACCACCGGCGCCGCCATCACCACGGGCGCGACCACGAGCGTCGGAAGTGCGACGTGGTGCAGCTTCGCCAGCAGCCCGGCGCCGACGATGGACGTGAGCGCGACGGCGAGGCCCGGTGCCGCCGCCGTCGCGAGCACCTGCACCGTGGCCGTGCCCGCGCCGCCGTCGAGCGACAGGAACCCGTTCTGGCGGTAGCCGCCGGCGAGCAGACGCACCACGAGCAGGTGGAACGCGTCCGCCCCCGCCGTCCCCTCGACCCGCAGCTCGGCGCGGTGGCCGTTGATGACGAACCGGTCGGCCCCCTCGCCGCCGTACAGCACGGTCGGGAACGTGACGCCGGCGCTCGCTTGGCCGAACTCGGTGTCGACGGTCTCGAACGCGCTGCCCGGCTGGACGTCGGGCTCGATGCGCGGCGTCGCGAAGAACTGCCCGACCACGAAGGTGTCGTCGCCGTCGCCGCCGTACACCGTCGTGATGGCGCTGTTGTCGTCGAACACGAAGACGTCGTCGCCGTCGTAGCCGTTCACGGTCAGGCGCGCGTTGATCCCCTCGTCGTAGACGACCGTCTCGGCCGTCGAGGCCGCCAGGTCGAGCTGCGCGACGAACGCCGCACGCCGGGCGTCGGGATGCTCGGCGATGCCGGCGAGCGCGCGGAACAGGAACAGGTCCGCGGCATCCGTCCCATCGATCGTGAGGGTGTTGAGACCCGTGCGCGCACCGCCGCCGCGCACGATGATGCGGTAGTCGTGGCCGAGGGCGTCATCGCCGCCCCAGGTCTGGATGCGGAAGTCGTTGTCGCCGCCGTGGCCCCACAGCACCAGCGCGTCGCGCACCGGGGTGCCGGCGAAGTCGTCGCCGGCCGCGGCGACGTGCGTGCCGGTCATGGTCCGCAGCCACCACACCTCGAACGTGTCGTCGCCCTGCAGCGCGAGCGGGTCGCCGGGATCGTCGCCGAAGACCTCGGTGTGGCCACCCAGGAGCGTGTCGAGCAGGAAGAAGTGGTCGTCGCCGGCGGCGCCGAAGATCTGCATCGGGCCGTTCATCTCGGCCTCGGTGAAGAAGAACCCGTCGTCGCCGGCCGCGCCGAACAGCCGCGTCGGGCCGTTCACCTGTGCGCGGTCGAAGAAGATGCCGTCGTCACCGTCGTCGCCGAACACGAACAGCGGCCCGTTGACGATCGTCGCGTCGAAGAGGAAGGTGTCGTCGCCGAGGCCGCCGTGCATCCGGATCGGGTCGCCGGTGACCGTGCCGCCGAAGTACAGCAGCGAGCCGCCGTCGAGCGCCGAGGTCTTGCCGAACGAGGCGCGGACGGTCACGGTCGATCCCTCGATGAGGGTGAGCAGCGGCGCGATCACGTCCTGACCCACGAGGAGGGTGACGTCGCCGCCGGCGACGACGCGCCCCTCGGTCATCGTCACGAGCTCGTCGATGGTGCGGCCCTCGGTGATGACGAAGAGGCTCTCGTCGTCGCCGCCCGCCACGAACGGCACCGTCAGGCGCACGTCTCCGGTGGCCGCCTCGGCGCGCAGCACGATGAGCGACCCGGTCGCCTCGGTGACGAAGACCCCCGTCGGCGGGACGAATATCACGGCGTCGCCGGGCAGCGACAACGCGTAGAGCCGTGAGCCGGTCCCCGTGTCGACCACGAGGTCGGCGGAGCGGTCGGCGCTGTCGGCGCCGATGGTCCCGCCCACGGCGATGAGGTCGATGTCGCGCGCGACGACCCGCACCACGCCGGTCGGGGCATCCGCCTGGATCCCCCCGGCTCTCGTGCGCAGCGCCACGTCCGCCGTGAGCGACTGCACGAGGGCGACGAACAGCGTCCCCGCCACCTGGTCGAGGAGGATGTCGCCGGCGGCGAGCGCGATCACCGATCCGCGCGACGACAGCGACGAGCGGATCTCGAGGAAGTCCGGCGCGGTGTCGGTGGGGTCGGTGCCGGTCGGGTCGAGATCGGGCCCGCCGATCCGGCCCGACACGAGCCCCGCGATCATCACGATGCTGCGTCCCGCGACGCGCGGCGTGCCGTCGTCGATGGTGCCTTCGTCGAGGATGGACGCGGTGTCCTGCATCGTGCGCAGGAAGACGTCTTCGGCCGTCGAGGTGATCGTGCCCACGCGCAGGTCCGAGATCGTCTCTTCGTCGCGGATGAAGCCGTTGGTGTGGAGCGTGATCTCGCCGTCGCCGTCCTGCGTGGAGTACTGCTGCGCCGGGAACCGCATCCCGAACAGCGTCGCGTCGACGTCCGAGAACACGACGAGCGAGATGTTCGTGGCGGTCGACGGATGCCGCACCACGATGTCGTCGCCGGCGCTCAGGTCGCTGAACGTGTAGTCGCTGTCGGCGAGCTGGTTCACGGTCCCCCACGCGACGAGCACGGGATCGTCGAAACCGCCCCACGGGCCCGGGTCGGGGTGGAAGTACGTGTGGTACAGCCCGGTCGGCGGGACCGTCGTGTTCGACGGCGGGTGGGTGACGTCGACCTGCACCCAGTACGACGACATCGCCGGGGCGTCCGAGCCGGAGAGCGAGTCGTTCACGAGGAGGTCGGTGTCGTCGCCGGCGTGGATGGGGCCGAGCACCGGCGCGAAGGCGGTGCCGGCGTACGGCGACCCGAGCGGCATCCGGGCGACATAGGTGAGGTCGAGCACGACATCGTCGCGCGCGTCGGCGATGAGCGCGACCGGACGCGTCGGGTCGACGTCGTCGACGAGGTAGTCGCTCTGCACCAGCACGACGGGGATCGGCAGGCGGATCGCGATGCCCAGGAAGGTGAAGCTCGCGCCGATGGTGCCCTGGTTCGCGTGCAGCTGGGCGATGTTGGTGCGGATGCTGCCGCTGCCCTCGGCCCAGATGTCGCCGTGCTCGTCGATCACCCGCGTCGTGCCGATCGGGTTGTCGATGTAGCCGTTCAGGATGATGTCGGGCGTGCCGGGGCCTGCCCAGTTCGCGATGTCGACGAACGTCGGGAGGAAGAGGGGACGCCCGATGTGGAACCGGAAGGCGGACGAGTCCTCGGCCTGCACCTCGACCGTCGCGCCGACGTCGTCGAGGTTGACCACGCTGATGCCGTTCACGCGGAGCAGTCGGCTGGAGAAGTTGTGCAGCCGCACGAAGTCGAACGTGTTCTGGACCTGCAGCGTGCCCTGGTCGCCGGTGAGGGTGCCGATCTGGGATCCCGCCGGGTTGTTCACGAAGTACGTCGCCGAGCCGCCGCCGTTGTTCTCGATCGGGTCGACGATGATCTCGCGGCCCTCCGGGATGATCTGGCCCAGGGTGTACACGACGCCGAGGTCGTCGCGCACGGTGACGGCGTACTTCTTGACGATCCTGCCGCTGCTGTCGACCACGAGCGTCGGGTTCGGTGCGTGCAGCACGACGTCGGCGTTCCAGTCGATCCAGCGGTGCCGGTTGTCGTCGGCGCTGTCGTCGTCGCCGCCGAAGTCGATGAAGCCGCCGTCGGTCGAGGCCCGCGGATCGACGACCACCTGCAGGTGCAGCGCCTCGACCCGGAGGGTCGCCGTGCGGATCCGCACTCCGGCCTCGCCGGTCACCGACGACGTGGCGTTGTAGCGGACGACCGCGTCGGCGTCGCTGTCGCCGCCGAAGCAGCCGCACGAGGCACGGGCGTCGGCCACGAGGCGCACGTCGAGGTGCTGGGCGCGGATCGTCACCGTCTGGTAGCCGATGATCTTCGCGCCGCTGATCAGCTGGACGTGGGCGTTCGAGGTGAGCGTGACCTCGGAGCGGGCGTCCGAGTCCTCGAACGCGCCGTCGCCGTTGGACCGGTTGTGATCGAGCAGGCTCGTCGTGATCATCTGCGCCTGGAGCGTCACGTTGTCGGCTTCGAGGTGCGCCGCGCCGCCGACCGTGAGGGTCGCGTCGTTGTTCGCCACGATGTGGCACGGGTCGCCGCCGCAGTCGCCCGACGTCGAGCTGCCCGCGAACGATCCGCCCGAGGCTCCGGCACGGAGCTCGGACTGCATCGCCGTCGACGACGACGCCGCGATGTCGTTCCACGCGGTGATGCGGCCGTCGAGGGTCACATGCGACGTGGTGCCGAGATCGGCGCGCGTCTGAGCCTCGGTGCCGTGCCCGAACCCGCCCGCGTCGGAGTACGCGTACGCGTTGCCGCTGGCGAGGGTGAGCGGGTCGATGGTGACGCTGCCGCCCGTGGTCGAGAGCTCGGTGCCCGGCCGGACCGACACCGTCGTCGTCGCCGTGGCGCTCACGACCGCTCGCGCGTGGGTGATCGAGATGAATCCGAGGCCGCCCGACGTGCCGTCGGCCACGGCGGCGGCCGTGTTGAGCGCGTGGACGCCGATCTCTCCGCCGGCGAGGATCTTGGCGCCGTCGCCGATCGTGAGGTCCAGGGCAGCGTCGACGACGACGCGCGGGCGCGTCGCGCCGACCTGGATGAAGCCGCCGCCGTCGCCCGCGACCTTCGCCTCGGAGTAGGTGCCCGACGGCAGCGACGGCGCCATCGTCGCGACCTGCAGGTGCTGCGTGCCGCTGCCCGCGGCGGTCAGGTCGACGACGAGCTTGCCGCCGCCGAGCGCCGGGCCGAGATCGACGATCGCCGGGACGAACCTGCCGGTGCCGACACTGCCGTTGGCCGTCAGCGGGCGGTTGATGCACACGCCCAGGAACTCGACGAGCTTCAGCCCGAACGAGGTCGGTGTCGCGTTGCACACCTCGTACACGCCGCCGTTCTGGAGGCCTCCGACGGGCTGCTGGCCCGGTGCGAACAGCTGGTGGATGATGCTGCGGCCCGTCTCGGACACGTCGGGGGCGAGCCCGAGCGCGGTGACCGGGATGAAGCCGCCACCGCCGTCGTCGCAGGTGCCCAGAGCATGGCACTGGCTGTCGGCGAGCTGGATGCGGTTGCCGTCGATGCGGATGACCCAGTACGTGGTGTCCTGGGCGAGGCCGCCCAGCGCCCCGCCGGTCGAGCGGTAGACGACGGCGTCGCCGGTGCTCAGTCCATGCTCGCGGACGGCGATGACGTTGTTGTCCTCGGTCTGGAACGTCGGCGGGCTGCCGACCTGGATGGGGCTCCCCTGGGCGTCGACGACGATGTCCACGCGCGTGCTGTAGAACGAGGCGCGCGCCACGGCCGCCAGGTACTGCACCATCTGCCCGTCGCTGTACGAGTTGGGGGCGTTGATCACACCGGTCGCCTCGTCGACGTCACCGCCGTCGAACTCGACCGGCGCGGACGGCGTGTCGGCGTCGATGAGCTGGACGCGGAAGTCGTCGAGCACGCGGACCCGGTACGCATGGCCGTTCACGAGACCGGCGACGCCGAAGCCCGACGCGGTGTAGAAGACGCGCTGCCCGTCGACGAAGCCGTGCTGCCGGGTGAAGGTGATGACGTCGTTCGCCGGGTCGATCTGCGCCGCCTCGAACGCGGCGCCCAGCTGGATCTGCGTCGGCGAGACCACGATCACGCCGTACTTGGCGCCGTCCGTCAGACCGCCGACGGCCGTGCCCCCGCTGCGGTCGTACCGCACGGTGGCCGAGTCGTCGAGGGTGTGCGCGCCCGAGAGCGTGATCGTGTTCGTGCCGAGATCCACGCCCGTGACCGCGTCGAACGCGTAGACCGGCAGCGGCGGCGGGGTCGCCGAGTTCTGGTGCGCCGTGAGCGTCACCGCTCCCCCGGCCCACAGTGTCGTGCCGTTCGCGACCGACAGGCGCACCGTCGGGTAGGTCTCGGCGAGCGCGCTGTTCGACGACACGGCGAGGGCGGCCGCCGAGAAGTTCTCGGCGAACGAGCGCGACACCGGCTGGGCCGCCGCTCGGACGTCGATGTCGCCCGAGACCACGATGGGCGTGCCGGCGCCGATGACGGCTTCGGCCACCGGGCGCACGCGGGCCCACGCCGCGCCGGAGTCGATGGTGATCGCGCCGATGGCGGTGCTGGCGAGCTTGGCCGTCGCCGTGTCGGAGGTCACGGCGTGCACGCCGAGCGAGGCGGCGCTCGCGACGGTGGCGGCGAAGTGGGCGAGGGTCGAGGAGTCGACGAACGCCTTCGGCTCGGCGACGCCGACGGTGATGGCTCCGCCGTTGACCCCGCCGCCCGCGGCGGTGGCCGCGTTCGTCGCGGTCGCGTCGACCGAGATCGCCGCGGCCGGGGCGTGCACCGTCGCGCCGTCATGCACACGAGCCCGCGTGACGGCCGCGTCCGTGATGAGCGCTTCGGCGCTGGAGATGCTCACGGCGATCACGCCGAGCGCGAGGCTGCCGGAGGTAGCAGAGACGGCGCGATCCGCGGTGGCGCGGACGGCGAGCGACGTGCCGCCGACCTGACGTGGTGCGGCATCGGCCACGGCGGCGGCGGCGATCCTGGCCGTCGGCACCGAGACGCCCACGACGAGCAGGCCCCCCGAGACGAGGTCGCTCTCAGCGGTCGCCGTCGCGGTGAGCACGGTCTCGACGAGCACGGCGCCGCTGGTGACGAGCATCCCCGCACCGTAGCGGGACGAGACGGCGGCCGAGCCGTACACCTCGGCGTCGACGACGGAGCCGGTGATGCCGACGAGGGCGATCCCCACGGCCTCGATCGTCGCATCGGCATTCGCGTTGCCGACGGCGCGGACCGACACGCCCGTCGAGCCGATGATCGTGCCGTCGAACGCGGACGTGACGGGTGCCGCGATGACGGCCTGTGCCACGACGACGCCGGCCTTGACGGCTCCCCCGCCGGCGCTGTCGATGCCGGCCAGCGCGTGCGTGCCGTCGCGGCTCTCGGCGAGCAGTGCGACGGCGCCCGACGCGGCGAGCATGACGCCCGACGCGACGGAGGCGGTGGTCGCCGCCGACTCGGCGATCGTGGCGGCGGCCACCGTGCCGCTCACCCCGATGATCGCGATGGAGGTCAGCTCGGCGGTCGCGTCCGCGGCGTTGCGCGACGACGCGGTCACCGCGAACGAGGCCGACGTCGCCGGACCGGCCGTGAACAGCGCGCTGGTCGCGGCGGCGACGGTCGCCCGCGGCAGCAGGCCGTTGATGTCGAGGCCCGCGACCGTGACCTTCTTCATGTCGGTCTTGGCGGTGTTCGCCGACCACGCGGTCACCGCCACGGAGCCGTTGCCGCCGCGCACGTCCGCGCCGCCGGCGGCGACCTCCGCGGTGATGCCCGCGGCGTCGGTGACGATCGCGAGGGCCGACCCGAACCCGCCGTTGTAGAGGCCGGCCTCGATGTACGCGGCAGACGCTGTCGCGAGGTTGGTGCCGCGAGCCTCGACGGTGAGGCCGTTGCCGACGAGTCCCGCGCGGAGCTCGGCGCGGGTCGCTGCGGCGATCGTGGCGCTGATGATGCGGACGTTGGCGTTGATGAGGCCGATGGTCGCGGCATCCGAATCGACGTCCGCCGTGTTGTCGGTGGTCGCGGCCACGGTCGTCGCGCCACCCGACCACACCGGCGAGAAGATCGAGGCGCGGGTGGCCGCCGACGCGGCGATCTCGGACTCGGCGTACGCGACGCTCACCTGGAGGATTCCGCCGAATCCGGCGGTGAACGTCTCGGCCGCCGCGCGGTTCGTCGCGGTGCTGCGCACCTCGACCGAACCCGAGCCGCCGATGACGCTGGAGACCTCGGCGGTCGTCCCGCCGCGGAGGAACGCCGTCGCGACGTAGCCGCCGCCCGACACCAGACCGCCGGATCCGGCGGTGATGCCCGCGCTCGCGACGTTGCCCGACCCGCCGTCGGTGAGGATGCGGGAGCGTGCCGCCACGAGGCCGTCGCTGAAGACCGTCCCGAGCTCGATGACCGCGCGCACGACCGCCGCCGCGGTCACCTCGGCGCTCGCCTCGACGCCCTGCCCGCTGCCGAGGAGTCCGATGCCGATGACGAACGCCCCCGCGAGCGCCTGGTTCTGACCCTCGGCGTCGACGGTCAGGGATCCGGATGCCGCGACATCTGCCCGGAAGATCGCCTCGGTGCGGCCGGACACGAGCGCCTCGGGGTTCATGAAGCTCGCCGAGATCGCCGAGAGGCTGCCGCCGGGCGTGTAGGCGTCCGCGCGGTTGCGCGAGGTGGCGCGCATCGCGATGGCGCCGCCGGCCGAGATCCACGAGCCGTCGACGGCTGTCGCGGTCGTCTCGCGCGTGATGGTGGCGTGGGCGAGCGTGACGCCGATCGCGACGGCGCCGACCTGCACGTTGACCGTGTCGGCGTCGATGACGTTGCGGGCGTCGGCGGTGATGGTCGCGCCGCCGCTGAGGTGCGCGACACCGGCGAACTCGGCGGCGGTGCGCCCGGTGATGTCGGCGATCGCACCGGCCCCGATGCCGCTGCCCGCGAGGCCGACCGAGACGGAGAAGGCCGTGACCGGGACCGAGATGTCAGAGACGGCGGTGACCCGCAGACCCCCGGCGGAGGCGGCGGCGCTGCCGATGAATACCGAGCCGATGCGTCCGACGGTGTCGCCGCGGACGTCGGCGGTGGCCACCGCCGCACCGGCGGCGGCCAGGGCGATCGCGAGGCCCAGCGACAGCGGGCGCACGTCGCGGTCGGCCGCGGCATCCGCCGAGACGACTCCGCCGGCGACGGGGATCACCACGCCGTCGTCGATGTGCGCGGTCTGGCGCGCGTCGGTGTCGAGCACCAGGATCTGCCCGCCGACCGACACGGCCCCGACCTGCCCGGTGAAGGCGATGGCCTCGGTGTCCTCACCGTAGGTCGCCCGCACCGCCACGTCGCCGCCGGCGCGGACCGCGGTGCCCGTCGCGATGCCGGCGTCCACGGTGGAGCGCAGCGTCGCGACCAGGATGGATGCCCCGACCGCGACGATGCCGCCGGTCGCAGACCCTGCGAGCCCGAAGTACGTGTCGCGGGCGTCCGCGGTCACCGCGACCGAGCCGCCGGTGACGATGAGCGCGCCGACGCCGATGCGGCTCGTCGTGCCGCGCAGCGGCGGCGGCGACGAGAAGGCGCTGGAGGCGAGCGTCGTGCCCGGCGCGGCGGCGGCGACGCCCGCGGCTGCGGCGTCGATGCCGGCCTGCTTGCGCTGGGCGGTGTTCGTGCCCGACGAGTCGTTCGCTCCGCCGAGGATGGAGAGGTACCCGTCGGGACCGGTGCCCGACGCGTGCTGGTCGGCCTGACCCTGCGGCGTGCCGTCGGAGGACGACAGCGCGTCCTTCGGGCCGCTGCCGTCGTCGTAGCCGCCGGTGGGCCGGCCGCCGGCCGTCCACACCGAGACCGATGCGGTCACGCCGACCGCGCCGCCGCCGGCACTCACCGCGTACGTCTGGATGTGACGCACCGACAGCGCCTGCACCCGCAGGTGCGAGCTGGCCTGGATGGTCGCGTAGTCGCCGACGACCGCGTTGGCGGCGACGTCCACGACGCCGATGTCGATGCCGCCCGCGACGCCCACGAACCCGCCGGCGACGCCGCCGCCGATCGTGAAGGTGTCGGTGAGGTCGGTGGCGGTGACCGAGACGCTCTGCGGCGCGCCGGCCCCGGCGCGATCGCCGTTCACCGATGTGCGGTCGGCAGACGTGCTCTCGATGGCGGCGACCGTCGTGCCGTGGATCAGGGTGACGTTCACCGCGCCAGAGACGCCCACGAAGCCCGCACCGCCCGAGATCGCCATGCCGAAGACGTGCTGCGACGACGACGCGAGCACCGCGAGGCCCGACTGGCCCGCGGCGGGGAAGGTGTCGCCGCTGATGGTGCCCAGCGGGATGCCGCCCAGCGCCCAGCCGCGCGCGGCGCGCGCGTCGACGGTGCTTCCCACGCCGATGGTGGCCGCCGTGTCCTTCACGGCAGACAGCACGGCGACGCCTGCGCCGACGCCGACGAATCCGACGCCGAGGCCGCCCGAGACGACGGTGAACCCGGTGCGGTCGTCGGCGGCGACGAGGATGTTGTTGCCGGCATCGAGCGTGACGTGCCGTCCGACCCGTCCGTGCGTGTGCGTGTCGAGCACGACGGTGGCCACCGCCGCGGCGACGCCCGCGACGCCGGCGCCGAGGGCCGCGGCGATCGCCGTGATCTCCTGGCTGCCGACGGCCGAGAGCAGGATGTCGCCGGCGGCCCGCACGACGGCGTCGTCGGCGATGGTGGCGTCGACGTCGAGGGTCACGATGTCGACCGTGGCGTTGGTGGCGACGCCCGCCATGCCGCCGCCGACGGCCGCCGAGACCATGAGCTGGCGGAATGCGCCACCGGCGGCCACGGTGACCGACTGCCACGGCGCGGCGCCCGCGTTGTCGTCGTTCACGCGCGCCAGACGCCCGATGAAGGCGTCGGTGTCGGCGTTCACGACGTTGACGTTGCCTGCCACTCCCACCCCGGCGGTGGCCGCGACGGCGGCGCTGGCGCCGACGGCGAGGATCTCGTCGCTGTTGTTGGCCACGACGGCGACGCCGTACATGGCGCCGGTGCGGGGAGTGAGGATGCGGATGCCGGTGACCTTCGCCGGGTCGCCGGGCGACTGCATCCCCTGCCGTACGAAGCTGTGGGCGCGCCCCGTCGCCGCCGCGGGGTCGAGATCGATGATCGCGAACGGCGTGCCGCTGCAGCCCGAGGCGGACGGGTCTGCCTGGCACTTCGTGCGTGCCAGCTGGAAGCTGTGAGCGCCGGTCACGACCACGTAGTACGTCTCGCCGTCGACGAGTCCGCCGATGGGCGCTCCCCCGTTGGCCGTGTAGGTCACCGCGTCGCCGGTGACCAGGGGCGTCGCGGAATCGTCGGCCTTGTCCTTGGGCATGTCGTACGGCAGGTTCACCGTGTTCGAGCCGCCGTCGACGTCGCTCGCCGGCGTCAGGTACGGCGCACTGCGCTCGGGCACGGTGGCCTGATCCGTCGGGAAGATGCGGTGCGACTGACCCGGCCGGGCGGGCGACGCCAGCGCGATCGGCGCGCCGCCCGACGTCGCCGTCAGGCGCAGTCGCGTCGGGAACGCCGCATCGACGATGGCGAAGTACGCGGCACCGGGAGTCAGCCCCGCGATCGCCTGGCCTCCGCCGGTCTCGTACGAGACGCGCTGCCCGTCCTCGATCCCGTGGACGTAGCCGAGCTCGAGCTGGTCGCCGCCGATGATCGCCGTCTGCGGGTTGAACCGCGTGTCGATGTAGTGGACGTCGTAGCCGCCGAGCGTCCCCATGAGCCCCGAGCCGCCGGCGAGCGCGGTCACGCGGGACAGGTCGCCGATGAAGGCGGTGGTGGTCTTCGTGAGCACCGGCACCGCGGCCGTGAGGCCCACCGACGCCGTGCCGCTGACGGCGACGGAGCCCGCGACGATGTCCATCGACAGCACCTCGTTCGCCGAGATACGGGCGCTGCCGCCGGCGACCACGACGGAGCGGGATGCCGCGCACGCCGCTTCGCTCGCGACCGAGGCGCCGCACACCTCGCCGACGAACGCCTTCGTCACGATCGTGTAGACCGAGACGGTGGCGTTGGCAGACACTGCGGCGGTGCCGCCGACGCTGCCGCCGGCGGCCACGCTCGTGACCTTCTCGCCCGAGGTCGCATCGACGGTGACGTCGCCGCTCACGGTCACGAGGGTCTGCGGGGCGATCCACGCCTGCGTGGACTTGTTCACGACCTGCACGTCGGCGCCGAGACCGACGCCCGCGGTGCCGCCGACGGCGAGCTGGCCGGCGATGCCGCGCAGGATCGTGTCGTCCGCGGCGGCGAGGCGCACGCCCGCGAAGCCGCCCGCCGTGACGCCGTCGACGGTGACACTGCGGTCGAGGTGCGCGTGGGTGGTGTTGTTCTGCACGCCGACGGTCGCCGCTCCTGCGAGGCCCGCCGTGCCGCCCACACCTCCGCTGACCGCGACGAGCCACAGATCCTCGCTCTGCGTCGCGGTCACCGTGAGGCCGATGCCGCCGCGGGCCCACAGCTCGGCCTCGGGCCCTGCGAACGCGTCGACGATGCCCGTCCGGACGAAGACGATCGACGAGAGGCCGAGACCTGCGGTGCCGGCCGCGCCGATCGCGCCCGCGAAGAGGGTCATGGCGACCGGATCGGCGGCCGAGATCGTCATCGAGCCGAGCGCGCGGACCGCGGTCGGCGTCTCGGCGGTGCTGTCGACGTAGGCGCGCGTGCCGGGGGCGCCCGACCCCTGGTTCACGACCAGGACGACGAACGAGCCCGCGATGCCGGCATCCGAGGCGACGCCGCCGCCGGCGACGATCTGCGTGAACTTCTCGCCGGCGGTCGCCAGCAGCCAGGCGGAGCCGCCCAGGTCGGCCGTGACGCCGCGGCCGATGTACGCGCGCACGTCCTTGTTCTGCACGCTGACGATGAGGGCGAAGCCGACGCCTGCGCTTCCCGTGCTCGCGCCCAGCGCGCCCGCGACGTCCACGAACTCGGTGTGGTCGGAGGCGGTGAACGACAGGTCCTGCGCGGCGCCGGTGGCGATCCCCTGGTTCACCGACGCGGCATCGCCGAGCCACGCGCGCGTCGCCCGGTTCACCACGTTCACCACGAGCGATCCGCCGACGCCCGCGTCGCCGCCGCCCAGCGCCGCGCCGAGGGCGACGCCGGTGAAGGCGGGCAGGTCGATGAGCGGCACGTCCGGCGCCGCGAGCGGGACGAGGGATGCCGTCGCCCGGCCGATGATCGCGCCGCCGGCCTGGATGGTGGTCGGGCGGGCGAAGGTCGAGTCGGTGTGGGCGAGCGTGGCCGACTCGACGAACTGCACCACGATGCCGGCGCCGACGCCGCTGCCGTTCGTCGTCAGTGCCGCGGATGCGGCAAGGCCCTGCAGGCCCATCGGGGCGGAGGCGTCGAGCGAGATGCCGCCGGTGACGACGAGCGTGGAGCCGTTGCCGATGACCGCCTCGTTGACGAGCACGAGCACCTGCACCGCCACGGATCCGGCGACCGCCGCATCCCCCTGCCCGGCCGCCGCTGCGATCGCCCACGCCTGGAAGTCGTTGCGCGCGTTCGCGGGTGTGAGGCCCGTGACGGCGACCGACCCGGCGGTCACGTCCGCGCCCGCGCCGATCGAGCCCCGGTTGGTGACGGTCGCGACGTTGAGCCCGACGGCGGCGCCGACGGTGTTGGTGTCGTTCTCGATGCTCCACGAGGTGCCGAGGGCCTTGGCCGCGGCATCCGTCTCGTTCGAGGCGAGCACCGCGAAGACGCCGTCGACCACGATCGTGAGGGCGGGGGCGACGGTGGCGAGGCTGTCGACGGTGACCCAGTCCACGGCGACGGCGGCGGCGACGCCGACTCCGTCGCTGGACTGACCGGACTGGCCGCTCGCCTGGCTGTTGCCCTGCGCGACGCTGTCGCTCGACGACGGCAGCGTGCCGCCGAAGCCGCTGGTGGCGGGCGTGCCGTTCACCTGCTGCTGCGCCTGCTGATCGGCGTTCCCGGCGTCGCCGCCGCTCTCGGATCCGCCGAGCGTGCCACGCGCGCTGGCCTTGGCCGAGGCGCTCGCGTGCAGCTCGGTCGCGGCGATGAGCCACAGGGCCCCCGCGGTGATGTCGCGGACGACCGTCGCGCGCACGTCGATGTCGGCGACGTTCACGACGATGATCGCGCCGATCGCGACGCTCTCTCCCGCCGCATCCGCGTCGCCCTCGACGGTGACCGACCCGGTGTGGGTCGCCCGCACCATGACGGTGCCGGTCGCGACGAACGGCCGCGGGCCGGGCGTGCCGATGCGCGCCAGCACCACCGGGAGCACCACGTTGATGCCGACCGCCGGGCTGACCGCGGTGCCACCCTCGGAACCGGCGGTGACCTCGTTGAGCACGGCGTCGGTGTGGTCGGCGCGCACCGTGACGTTCGCGCCGCCGGTGACGTCGGCGGCATCCTCGATCTCGGCGCGGGTCACGTCGTCCGAGATGACGTTGATCGCGACGGATGCCCCGACCCCGGTGCTCGAGCCGCCCGCGGTGGCGTCGGCCTTCGCCTTGGCGGTGTCGGTGCGGCGGTTCTCGGCCGCGATCAGCACGTCGCCGGTGCCGAAGTCGACACGGGCGCTCGACGGGATCCAGGCCTCGGTGCTGTCGAACACGATGTTGAGGGCGACCGCGCCGGCCACGCCGACGTCGTCGGAGCCCGCCCCGGCGTCGGCGATCGCCGAGAAGTCGTGCGTCGTGTCGGCGCCGAGCGTGGTCATGAGCGCCGCGGCGGTGAAGCCGTCCGCGGCGATCACCGCGTCGTCGCCGACCCATGCGTTGTTGACGAGGAACACGAGGTTCAGGGCGACCGCCGCGCCGACGCCGGCATCGTCCTGCGCGAGCGCGGTGCCGCTCGCCTCGGCCCTGCCGTCGACCTGGGCGGACGAGGTGAGCCACACGTGGCCGCCGGCCGTGAGCACGAGGGCGTCGGGCAGCCACGCCGTGAAGCTCACGTCCGAGATCGTGAGCGCGACGGCACCGGCGACCGACACACCGCCGTCGCTCGTGGAGGCGGACGGGCTGTCGCTGTTCTGGACGCCCGCGCCGCCCTGTCCGAGGCTCGCGGTGTTCGCGTAGTCGCGCTGCTCCTGTACCTGGCCGTCGACGCCGCCCGAGGGCGCGTCGCCGCTCGACTCGCCGGGCGCACCGCTCGCGGAGGCGCTCGCGGTCGCACCGTTGAGAGAGGAGCCGGAGGCCGAGAACGCCATCCAGCCGCCCGAGGTGACGCTGCGGCGCGTGGTGGCGAAGACGCTGTCGAACGCGAAGTTCAGGGCGATCGCCACGCCGACCGCGGCATCGCCCGCGTCGGTGGCCACCGCGTTCGCCGTCGTGAGCGCGGTGGTGTGCTGCATGGCCGAGACGAGCACGTTGCCCGTCACGACGATCGGGCCCGATGCGAGCGACCCGATGACCGCGCTGGTGCTGATATCGGACACCGTGATCGCGATCGACGGCGTGACGGTGACGTCGCCGCCCTTGGCACCCATGCTGGCCTCGGTCGTGGTGCGGCTGACGGACGAGGCGGCGACGGTCAGGTCCTTCGCTCCAGTCAGCGAGACCTCGTCGTCGAGGCGCGCGTGCGTGTCGCTGGTCACCAGTGCGAGGGCGAACGATGCCCCGACGCCGGCGTCGCCCGTGGCGACGACCCCCTCGCCCGCCGCGAGCGCCTTGACCGTGGTGTCGATCTTGCTGCCGGCGCCGAGCGTCGCATCGCCGCCGGTGAGGATCACCGTGCCCGAGACGGCGGCCAGCGTGTCGAACCACACCAGGCCGAGCGCCACGGAACCCGCGACCGAGACCTTGCCGCCGCCGGCGCCCGACGAGGCGACCGCGCGGATCGTGGAGGTGTCGTCGGCCCCGTCGAGGGTGATCGTGGCGAGCACCGCGAGGGAGGTCGCGCGCAGGGTGAGCGTGGCCGGAACGATCGAGCGGTTCACCACGTCGACGTAGGTGATGGCGACACCGGCGCCGATGGCGGCGTCGCCGCCGCGCGAGGCGGAGCCGTCGCCGCCGGAGGCCGCGTCGGTGTTCTGCGAGGACGAGAGCGTCGCGGTGCCGCCCGCTGTGAGGTCGGTCACCTGCGGTTCGACGATCGAGCGGGCGCGGATCGTCGCGATCACGATGCCGACCGCCGCGGCGAAATTGACGGGTCCGGAACTGGTCTCTGCGCTGGGCGTCTCGGCGCCGCCCGAGCCGTCGACGCCGTAGTCGCCGGCGACCTGGTCGGCGTAGTCGCGCTGACCGCCCACCTGCTCGTCGACGCCGGTGCCGGCGGCGCCGCCCTCGTTGGCCGGGTCGCCGGTGCCGGCATCCTCGTCGTTCTCGGGGGCGCCGGCCGCGGACGCGGCCGCCAGGGCGCTGGAGCGCGACCAGCTGAAGGCCTGCATCGTGAGATCGCCGCCGGCGGTGGTGTTGCGGCCGAGCATCGCCGTCACCGAGTGGTTGGCGATCGTGAGCGCGAGGCCCACACCGACGGCCGCGTCGTCGGAGGCGATGGCGGCGGCCGAGGCCGCATTCTCGGCCGACGCGTGCTGAGTGGCGCGGATCAGCACGTCGCCGGTGGTCGAGAGCACCCCGGTGCCGATCCGCGCGAGTGTCGTGACGTTCGAGAGCACGATGGCGACGGCCGGTGCGATCGCGACGCCGCCGCCCTTGGCGCCCATGCGGGCCTCGGTCGTCGTCGCGTCGCGGGCTTCGGCGGTGAGGCTCACGCCGCGGGCACCGGTCACCGACACGTCGTCGGCGATGAGCGCCGAGGTGCGATGCGTGTCGAGCGTGAGGGCGAAGGATGCCCCGACCCCGGCATCGCCGGTGCCGGAGGCGCCGTCGCCCACGGGGAGCGCGGTCACCGTGCCGGCGACGGCGCTGCGGGCGAGGAGCGTGAGGTCGCCGCCGGTGAGGACCAGCGTGCCCTCGACCGCCGCGACGGTGTCGGTGGTGACGATCGCGATGGCGACGGACCCCGCGACCGACACGTTGCCGCCGGCGGCGCCCGACGAGGCGGCAGCGCCGAAGGTGGAGGTGACGTCCGCGCCGTCCGCGGTCACGGTGGCTGTCAGCGTGACGTCGTGCGCCGTCACCGTGAGGAACGCCGGAACGGTGGCACGGTTGGTCGTGCGCGAGAAGGTGAGCGCGACACCGGCACCGATCGTCGCGTCGCCGTCGCCGGCGGCCGATCCGTCGCCGCCGGAGCGGGCGTCGGTGTTGACGCTCGCCGCGAGCAGCACGGCACCGGCTGCGGTGATCGCGTCCACCGTCGGCTCGACGATCGTCTCGGAACGGACCGTCGCCACCACGATGCCCACGGCGGCGGCGACGCTGACCGGCCCGTCGCTCGTCTCTGCGCTCGGGTTGTCGGTGGTGCCGGAGTCCGCACCGCCGTTCGCGGTCGAGACGCTGTCGGCGTGGTCGCGCTCGGTCTGCGCGAGCTGGTCGACGCCGCTGCCCGATCCGCCGCCCGGGTTGCCCGGCTCTCCGGAGTCCTCGTTCTCGGGCGCACCCGCCGCAGAGGCCGACGCCAGGGCGCTGGACGCGGAGACGCTGGACGCGCGCAGCACGACGTCCGCACCCGCGGTGACGCTGCGCGCGAGCGCACTGGTGGCGCCGTGGTTCGCGATCGTCAGCGCGAGGGCGACGCCGATCGCGGCATCGGCGGCATCCAGCACCGCCGACGACGCGGTCGTGGCCGCCGCGGCCTTCTGCGTGGCGGCCATCGTGAGGCTGCCCGCGAGGCTCAGCGCGCCGGTGCCGATCCGCGTCCACGTCGTGACGTTCGAGAGCGTCACGGCGACGGCAGGGGCAAGAGCGACATCGCCGCCCTTCGCGCCCATGCGCGCCTCGGTCACCGCGGCGTCGGCGGCCGTCGCGGTGAGGGTGAGGTTGCGGGCGCCGGTGAGGCTCACGTCGTCCGAGACCTCGGCGCTCGTGCGGTCGGTGATGAGGTTCAGCGCGACGGATGCCCCGATCCCCGCGTCACCCGTGGCGATCACGCCGTCGTCGTGCGGCAGGGCCTTGACCGTGCTCGCCACGGAGCTCGTCGCGGTGAGGGCGGCGTCGCCGCCGGTGAGGATCACGGTGCCGTCGACGCCCGCGCGCGTGGTGTGGTTGATGACGGCGAGCGCGAACGAGCCTGCGACCGAGATCTTGCCGCCGCCTGCGCCCGAGACGGCCTGCGCACCCATGGTCGCCGTGGTGTCGGCACCGTCGGCCGTCACCGTCGCGCTGACGATCAGGTCGTGCGCGCGCAGAGTCAGCGTGGCGGGCACATCGGCCGCGTTCGTGACGTTCGCGAGGGTCAGCGCGACGGCCGCGCCGATCGTCGCGTCGCCGTCGCCGGCCGCCGATCCGTCGGCGGATGACGCCGCATCCGTGTTCGCGCTCGTGGTGAGCGCGACCGTACCGGCGGCGGTGACCGCCGTGACCGCGGGCTCGACGATCGTGCGGGCTCTGACGGTCGAGAGGGTGATGGCGATGGCTGCGGCCACGTTGACCGGGCCCTCGCTCGATTCGGCCTGCGGAGCGGCCTGGTCGCCCGAGTCGTCGCCGCCGTTGGCGGTCGCGACGGAGTCGGCGTGCGCCCGCTCGCTCGCGGCGAGCTCATTGACCCCGGTTCCCGACGCGCCTCCGGGGTTCGCGGGATCGTCCGAGTCCTCGTCGTTCTCGGGCGCACCCGCGGCGGAGGCGGCGGCGGTCGCCGACGACACCGAGATGCTCGACGCCTTCAGCGACACGTCGGCGCCGGCGGTGACGTTCCGGCCGAGCGCGCTCGTCACGAAGTGGTTCGCGACCGTGAGCGCGAGCGAGACGCCGATCGCGGCATCCGCTGCTCCCAGCACGGCGGAGGACGCCGTGGTGGCCGCCGACGCCCTCTGCGTCGCGGCCATCGTCAGGCTGCCGCCGACGGTGAGCGAGCCGGTTCCGACGCGCGTGGACGTCGTGACGTTCGAGAGCGTGATCGCGACCGCGGGCGCCAGTGCGACATCGCCTCCGGCAGCGCCCATGCGCGCCTCTGTCACGGCGGCGTCGGAGGCCGTCGCCGTCAGCGTGACGTGCCGCGCACCGGTCAGGCTGACGCCGTCGGCGATGTCTGCCGCCGTCTTGTCGGTGATGAGGTTGAGTGCGACGGATGCCCCGAACCCGAGGTCTCCCGCGCCGGTGACGCCTTCGCCTGCCGGGAGTGCGCGGACGGTGCTCGCCACCGAGCTGATCGCGGTGAGAGCCGCATCGCCGCCGGTGAGGACGACGGTGCCGTCGACGCCCGCGCGCGTGCCGTGGTTGACGACGGCGAGGGCGAACGACCCGGCGACCGACACGTCGCCGCCACCGGCGCCGGCGACCGACTGCGCCGAGATGGTCGAGACCTGGTCCGCCCCGTTCGGGGTGACGGTCGCCGAGACGAGCAGGTGGTGCGCCGTGACCGTCAGCGTCGCGGGGACTGTCGCACGATTCGCGACGTTCGCGAGCGTGATCGCGACGGCCGCGCCGATCGTCGCGTCGGAACCCTGAGAGGCCGATCCGTCGGCCGACGACGAGGCGTCGGTGTTGGCGGAGCTTGCGAGGGCGGCCGTTCCGGCAGCGGTGATCGCCGAGACGCCGGGCTCGACGATCGTCTCGGAACGCACCGTCGCGAGGGTGATGGCCACTCCCGCAGCCGCGTTCACCTCGCCCTGCGACGACTCGGGGGCGGGCGTGGTGGCCGTGCCGGCGCCGTCGCCGCCGTTCGCGGTCGAGGCCGCCCCGGCGTGCGCACGCTCCGTCTCGACGGCATCCGATACACCCGAGCCCGAGCTGCCGCCGCCTCCGGCCGATTCCGGGGCCCCGGCGGCCGACGCGGTGGCAGACGAGGCCGACGACGAGATGCCGACGGCCCGGAGCGACACGTCGGCCCCGGCGGTGACGTTGCGGCCGAGAGCGCTCGTGACGGTGTGGTTGGCGATCGTGAGGCCGAGGGCGACGCCGATCGCGGCATCCGCAGCGGCCGACACGGCCGAGGTGGCGGTCGAGGATGCCGACGCGGTCTGCGTCGCGATCATGGCGAGGCTGCCGGCGATCGTGAGCGACCCGGCGCCGATGCGCGTCCAGGTCGTGACATTCGAGAGCGTCACGGCGACGGCGGGAGCCAGGGCGACGTCGCCGCCCTTCGCGCCCATGCGCGCCTCGGTGATGCCGCTGTCGACAGCGGTCGCCGTGAGCGTGAGGTGGCGCGCCCCGGTGATCACGCCGCCGTCCGCGACCTCGGCGCTCGTCTTGTCGGTGAGGAGGTTCAGCGCGACGGATGCCCCGAACCCCAGGTCGCCCGCCCCCGTCACGCCCTCGCCGGCCGGGAGCGCCGTGACGGTGCTCGCGACGGCGCTCGCGGCGGTGATGGCCGCGTCGCCGCCGGTGAGTGCGACGGTGCCGTCGATGGCGGCGCGCGTGAGGTGGTTGACGACGGCGAGGGCGAACGAGCCCGCGACCGACACGTCGCCACCGCCCGCGCCGGCGACCGACCGGGCCGAGATCGTCGACATGTGGTCGACGCCGTCGACCGCCACGGTGGACGAGAGGATCAGGTCGTGCGCGCCGACGGTCACATCGCCCGGTACGTTCGCGCGGTTGCTCACGTCTGCGAGGGTGATCGCGACAGCGGCGCCGATGGTCGCGTCGGAGCCCTGCGAGGCCGAGCCGTCCGCCGAGGACGCGGCATCGGTGTTCGCGGCGCTCGCGAACATGACGGTGCCGGTCGCGGTCACGGCGATCGACGGGCCGACGCGGGTCTCCGCGCGCACCGTGGCGAGCGTGATCGCGACGGCCGCCGCGACGTTCACGCCGCCCTGCGAGGATTCCGCCTTGGGGGCGGTCGCCGTCCCTGCTCCTTCGCCGCCGTTCGCGGTGGCGGTGGAGTCGGCGTGCGCGCGCTCGGCGGCGATCGCCTGGTCGACGCCGGCGCCCTGGCCGCCGCCTCCGGCGCTGTTCTCGGGCGCTCCCGCGGCCGAGGCGGACGCCGTCGCGGAGGACGACGACACGCTGGACGATTTCAGGGTCACGTCGGCGCCCGTGGTCAGAGAGCGGCGCAGGTCTGCGAACGTGGAGTGGTTCGCGATCGTCAGCGCCAGCCCGACCCCGATGCCCGCGTCACCGGCGCCGAGCACGGCCGCCGAGGCCGTCGTGCCGGCTGCGGCCTTCTGCGTGGCGGCCGAGATGAGCGACCCGCTCAGCGACAGCAGTCCGCCGGTGCCGACCCTGGTCGAGGTCGTGACGTTCGAGAGCGTCACGGCCACTGCCGGCGACAGCGCGACATCTCCGCCGGCGGCGCCCATCCGCGCTTCGGTCACGGTGGTGTCGCTCGCCGTGGCGCTGAGCGTCAGGTGGCGCGCCCCGGTGAGCGTCGCTCCGTCGGCGAGCTCGGCGAGAGTCCTGTCGGTGATCAGGTTCAGGGCGACGGAGGCACCGAACCCGAAGTCGCCCGCGTCGGTCACGCCGGCGCCTGCGGGCAGGGCCTTCACGGTGCTCGCCACGGCGCTCGCGGCGGTGACGGCCGCGTCGCCGCCGGTGAGGACGACGCTGCCGTCGACGGCTGCGCGCGTGAGGTGGTTCAGAACGGCCAGGGCGAAGGACCCTGCGACGGAGACATCGCCGCCACCCGCCCCCGCGACCGACTGCGCCGAGACGGTCGAGGTCTGGTCGGCGCCGTCGGCGGTGACGCCGGCCGACACGATGAGGTCGTGCGCGTTCACGCTGACGTCCGCGGGCACCGCAGCGCGGTTGACCACGTTCGCGAGGGTGATCGCGACCGCGGCCCCGATCGTCGCGTCGGCGCCCTGCGAGGCCGAGCCGTCGGCCGATGCCGCGGCATCCGTGTTCGCGCTCGAGGCCAGCATCGCCGTTCCCCCGGCGGTCAGCACGACGCCCGAGGCGACCGCCGCCTCGGCGGTGACCGTCGCGAGGGTCACCGCGACCGCGGCGGCGGCGTTCACGCCGCCCTGCGACGACTCCGCCGCCGGCGCCGAGGAGCCCGCGGCGGCCGCACCGCCGTTGGCCGCGGAGGTGGCCGAGGCGTGGGAGCGCTCGGCTTCCACCGCCTGGTCGACGCCGGCACCGGACCCTCCTCCGCCGCCCGCGTTCTCCGGCGCGCCTGCCGCAGAGGCAGAAGCGGTCGCCGAGGAGGACGAGACGCCGAAGGCACGGAGGCTCGCATCCACGGCGGCGGTGAGGTTGCGGGCGAGCCGCGCCGCGACGGTGTGGTCGCTGATCGTCAGAGCCAGACCGACGCCGATGCCGGCATCCCCGGCGCCCAGTACCGCGGCCGATGCGGTGGTCGCCGCGCGCGCCTTCTGCGTGGCGGTGGCCGACAGGCTCCGCGACACGATGATCGGCGCGCCGGACCCGAGCACGACCGACGTGGCGACGCTCGACAGGGTCACCGCGACGGCCGGCGAGAGCGCGACGTCGCCGCCCGAGGCGCCCATGCGCGCCTCGGTCATGGATGCCGAGTCGGCGGTCGCGGCGAGGGTGAGGTCCCGCGCACCGCTGATGGTCGCGCCGGCCGACACCTGAGCCGTGGTGCGGTCGGTGACGAGATTGAGGGCGACGGATGCTCCGACGCCGAGGTCGCCCGCGTCGGTGACCCCCGCACCGGCGGGCAGCGCCGCCACGGTCGACGACACCGCGCTCGCTGCGCTGACCGTGGCATCGCCGCCGGTGAGGACGGCGCCGCCGTCGAGGGCCGAGAGCGTGGTGTGGGTGACGACGGCGAGGGCGAACGACCCCGCGACCGAGACCTTGCCGCCGCCTGCTCCCGCGACCGATCGTGCACCGAAGCTCGAGACGGTGTCGGCGCCGGAGGGCTGCACGCCCGTCTGCAGCGTCAGGTCGTGCGCCGCGACGGTCGCTCCGGCCGGGACGACCGACCTGTTGACCACGTCCGCGAGGGTGAGGGCGACCGCGGCGCCGATGGTCGCATCCGCGCCCTGCGACGCGGAGCCGTCGGCGATCGACGCGGCATCGACGTTGGCGAGCGAGGCCAGCGAGACGAGCCCGGCCGAGGTGATGGTCACTCCGGCCGTGAGCCGGGACTCCGCACGCGCCGTGGTGAGCGTCACCGCGACCGCGGCGGCGGCGTTCACGCCACCCTGAGACGACTCCGCCTTCGGAGTGGCGGCGGCGACGCTCGCCGACCCGCCGTTCGCGGCGGCCACGCCGTCCGCGTGCGCGCGCTCGGCGGCGACCGCCTGGTCGACGCCGGTGCCGCCCGCGCCGCCGGGGCTGGCGGCGTCGCCCGAGTCCGCCGGATTCTCCGGCGCCCCGCCCGCGGACGCCGTGGCGGTCGAGGTGGCCGTCGACGTGAGGAACGTCGCGAGGGTCACGGCGCCGGCGGTGACGCTGCGGGCGAGCTCTGTCAGCGCCGAGTCGTTCGCGATCGCGAGTGCCACCCCGAGCCCCACCGCCGCGTCGCCGGCCCCCAGCGCCGACGACGAGGCGGTCCCCAGGGTCGAGGACTCCAGCACCGCATCCAGGTCGACGGCGCCGGTCACGGTGAGGAGCGCACCCGTGCCGATGCGCGCGGTCGAGGCCACGGTCGACAGGGCGACGGCCACGGCCGGCGACAGGGCGACGTGTCCGCCCGAGGCACCCATGCGCGCCTCCGCCGCGGTGGTGCTCCGGCCCGCGGCGAGCAGCGTCACCGAGCCTGCGCCGGTGACGGTCGCGCCGTCGGCGATGTGGGCGAGCGTGCGCGCCGTGACGACGGCGAGGGCCACGGATGCCCCGAAGCCCAGGTCGCCGGCATCCGTCACACCGGCGCCCGCCGGAAGCGCCGTCACGGTGGTGACCGTGCGGGCGACGGCGTTCGAGGTGAACGAGCCGCCGGTGAGAGTCACCGTCCCGTCGACCCCGGCGCTCACGGTGTGATTCACGATCGCGAGCGCGAACGAGCCCGCGACCGACACGCTGCCGTCCCCCGCGCCGGCGACCGAGCGTGCACCGAAGGTCGACACGTCGTCGCCGTCGGCCACGACGGTCGCTGTCGTCGTGAGCGCCTGCGCGGTGACGGTGGTCCCCACCGGCACCACCGCGCGGTTGACCACGTCGGCCAGCGTGAGCGCGACGGCGGCGCCGATCGTGGCGTCGGAGCCCTGCGACGCCGAGCCGTCCGCCGACGAGGACGCATCGGTGTTCGTTCCGGTGACCAGGCTGACCGTTCCCGCGGAGGTCAGGACGACGCCGGGTGCCAGCACGGACTCGGCGCGCACGTCGGCGAGGGTCACCGCGACCGCCGCCGCGGCGTTCACGCCGCCCTGCGACGACGCCGCGGTGGGAGCGGCCGTGCTGCCCGCGCCCGCTCCGCCGTTCGCGGTCGACGCGCTGGACGCGTGGGTGCGCTCCGTCTCGACCGCCTGATCGACGCCGGTGCCGGCGGCGCCGCCGCCGCCGGAGTTCTCGGGCGCGCCTGCCGCGGACGCGGATGCGGTCGATGCCGAGGTCGACACGCTCGTCGCCTGCAGCTGCGCCGCCACGGCTGCCGAGGCGCTGCGCGAGAGCACCGCGGTCACCGCGTGCTGCGCGATCGTCAGCGCGAGAGACAGCCCGATGCCGGCATCACCCGCGGCGAGTACCTGCGACGATCCGATCGTGGTCGCCGTCGCCCGCTGCGTGGCCGTGGCGATGAGCGAGCCGGCCAGCGTCAGCAGCGCACCGGTGCCGACGCGCGCGGTCGTCGACACGGTCGAGAGGGTCACCGCGACCGCGGGCGCCAGCGCGACGTCGCCGCCGCGCGCACCCATGCGTGCTTCGGCGCCGGCCTCGCCGCGGCCGTCGGCCGAGAGCGTGAGATCGCGTGCGCCGGTCAGCGTGCCGCCGTCCGACAGCTCCGCGACGGTGGACTGCGTCACCAGGGCCAGCGCCACCGAGGCGCCGACGCCCAGGTCGCCCGCATCGGTCACGCCTGCACCCGCGGGAAGCGCTGCCACCGTCGTGGCTGTGCGGCTTCCGGCGACCACCGTCGCGTCGCCGGCGGCCAGCGTCACCGCGCCGGCGACAGCCGCGCGGGTCGTGTGCGTGACGACCGCGAGGGCGAACGAGCCGGCGACCGACACCTTGCCGCCACCGGCACCCGCCACCGAGCGTGAGCCGAAGGTCGAGACGTCGTCTCCCCCGGGCGCGGACGCGTCGGCACGCACCTGCAGGCTCGCGGCCCCGACGGCGGCACCCGCGCCGAGCTCGGAGATGTTGTCCACCGTGGCGAGCGTGATCGCGACCGCGGCGCCGATCGTGGCATCCGCCCCCTGCGACGCCGACCCGTCCGCCGACGAGGCTGCGTCGGTGTCGGCGCGGGCGAGGAGGATCACCGCTCCGGTCGCGGCGAGGTTCACGCCCGGTGCGAGGTGCACGCGGTTGCCGACGGTCGCCAGCGTGACCGCGACGGCCGCTGCGGCGTTCACCCCGCCGGCCGACGACTCGGCCTTCGGCGTCGTGGCGCTTCCGCCGCCCGCCCCGCCGTGCGCCGCGGAGGTGGCACCGGCATGCGCGCGCTCGGCGGCGACGGCATCGTCCACGCCCGATCCGGCGGCGCCGCCCGGGTCTGCCGGGTCGCCCGAGTCCGCACCGTTCTCGGGCGCGCCACTCGTCGACGCCGAAGACGTCGAGGTCGTCGTCGACAGCATGCGCGTCTCGAGGGTGGCGCTGGCCGCGGCGATGCTGCGGGCGAGCTCGACTCCGCCGACGACGTCGGCGATCGTCAGTGCCAGCGAGATCCCGACCCCGGCGGTACCGGCGCCGACGACGATGGCTCCGGCCGTGGACTCCGCGACGGCGCGCTGCGAGGCGAACAGCGAGAGCGCCCCGCTCACCGTGGCCGGGGCCGCAGCGGTGCCGATGCGGGCGCCGGTGGTCGGAGTGGCCAGCGTGACCGCCACGGCGGGTGCCACGGCGACCTTTCCGCCCGCCGCGCCCATGCGGGCTTCGCTGCGCACCTCGAGGTCGCCGGCCGCCATCACGGTGAGGTCCGTCGCGCCGCCGAGGACCGAGCCGTCGGCCAGCTCGGCGAGTGTGCCGGCGGTCATCGCGGCGAGCGCGAACGCGGCGCCGACACCCAGGTCGCCGGCATCCGTCACGCCCTGCCCGGCCGGCAGCGCCGTGGCCGACCCGACCACTGCGCTCGCGGCGCTGATCGCGACGGCGCCGGCGACGGTCGCCGTGCCGGTGAGCGCGGCGCGGACGTCGTGGTTCGCGACCAGGATCGCCACGGAGCCGGCCACCGAGACCTTGCCCCCGCCCGCGCCGGCGACCGACTCCACCGAGAGCCGTGACACCGGATCGCCCGGCTCGGCGAGCGCACGGGCGGCGATCGTCAGCTGTCCGGCGACGATCGTCACGCCGGCCGGTACGACGGCGGCTGCGTCGACGTCGACGGACGCGAGTGCGATCGCGGCGCCGATCGTGGCGTCGGTGCCCTGCGAGGCCGATCCGTCCGCCCGGACGCCCACATCCGTGTCGGTGGCGGTGTCGAGCCGCACCAGTCCGGTCGCGGTCACCGTGATGCCGGGCGCGAGGTCGACGCCCGCACCGACCGTGGCGATGACGAGCGCGACGGCCGCTGCGGCGTTCACTCCGCCCTGCGACGTCTCGGCGCTCGGGGCTGCCGCGCCGCCGGTTCCCGCGCCGCCGTTCGAGACCGAGACCGTATCGGCGTGATCGCGCTCGGCGGCCACAGTCGCGTCCACGCCGGTGCCGGCCGCGCCGCCCGGGTTCGTGGCGTCACCCGAGTCGGCGCCGTTCTCGGGGGCGCCGGCCGTCGAGGCTGTCCCGTTCGCGGTCGCATCCGAGGTCGAGTGCGCCATCAGGTCGACGCTCGCCGCCGTGAGGCTGCGGGCGAGGGCGGCGCGTGTCGAGTGGTCGGCGAAGGTGAGCGCGACCGCGGCGCCGACCCCGGCGTCCGCGGCGCCGACGACGATGGCGCCCGCCGTCGAGCCCGCGGTGGCCGTCTGCACCGCGGCGACCTGCACCGCTGCACTCGCGGTCAGGAGTGCGCCGGTGCCGATGCGGGCGAGCGTCGACACGTTCGACAGCGTCACCGCCACGGCCGGCACGATGGCCACGCCGCCGCCCGAGGCACCCATGCGCGCATCGGTCGTGGAGGTGCTCGTGCCCTTCGCGAGGATGGTCAGAGCTGTGACGCCCGGCAGCGTGCCGCCGTCGCCGACACCGGCGCGGACCTCGATCGTCACGAAGGCCAGCGCGACCGCGGCGCCGAGACCGAGGTCTCCGGCGTTCGTCACGCCCTGCCCCGCCGGGAGGGCGGTGACGGTCGTCGTGGCGTCGGCTTCGGACGAGATCGTGACCGCGCCGCCGCCTGCGGAGCCGTCCACCGAGGCCGACGTCGTGCGATCAACGATGGCCAGGGCGAGGCTGCCCGCGACCGAGACCTTGCCGCCGCCCGCCCCAGCGACCGAGCGTGCGCCCGTCGTGGACGTGGTGTCGGCGCCGTCGGCGACGGTCGTCGCGCGCAGCATCGTGGTCGGGGCGGTCACGCCGGCGCCGGCCGCGATCGCGGCACGGTGGGTGAGCGTCGCGAAGGTCAGAGCCACCGCGGCGCCGATCGTGGCGTCGGTCCCCTGCGAGGCGGACCCGTTCGCGTCGGAGGAGGCGTCCGTGTTCTCTCCCGCGGTGATCGCGACGGCGCCGCCCGCGACGACGGCGCCCGCGAGGATGGATGCCTCCACCGCGGCCGTGACGACGGTCACGGCGACAGCGGCGGCGGCGTTGATACGGCCCTGCGACGTCTCCGCGCCGGGCGTGGCCGCGGTGCCCGACCCCGAGCCGCCGGCGGCTGTCGCGATGCCGTCAGCGTGATCGCGCGCGCCGTCGACGGCCGCGTCCACGCCGTCGCCGGCCGCACCGCCCGGGTTCGACGCGTCGCCCGAGTCGGCCGGGTTCTCGGGTGCGCCGGCCGCCGATGCCGATGCCGTCGACGTCGAGGTCGACACCGAGCCCGCGCCCAGTGTGACGGCGCCGCCGACGGTGGCGCTGCGGCCGAGCGTCGCGCGCACGGTGTGGGTCGACACCGTGATCGCGAGCCCGAGACCGACGGCCGTGCCGGCCGACGTTCCGGTGGCGGCGCGCGCCTCGGTCGACGCGCTCGCGCGCTGCGCCGCGCTCACGAGGAGCGCACCGGTGAGTGCGATGGCACTCCCCGACCCGACGCCGGCGGTGGTCGACACCGACGACAGCGTCACCGCGACGAACGGCGCGACGGCTGCGTCGGCGCCGCGGGCGGAGCCCTGTGCGACCGCGGTGGTGGCATCCGCGGTGCTCGCCGTGACGTTCACGTCGTCGGCGCCGGTGACGGTCGCCCCGTCACCGATGGCGGACCGGGTGTGGTGGTCGACGCTGCTGAGCGCGAAGGCGGCGCCGATGCCGGTGGTGGGCGTCCCCGCGCCGCCGTCGGCGAGCAGCGCGCTCGTCGTGGTCTGCGCGGCCGACGAGGCCGAGATCGTGAGCGATCGATCGGCGCCCGTGAGGGTCACACTCGAACCGGCGGTCAGTCCCGCAGTGGACGTGAGGACGATGACCGAGATGGCGACGGATCCGGCGACCCCGAGGTCGCCCCCGGATCCCTGACCGGCGGTGGCGGTGGTGGTGAAGCGGTGTGAGGCGTCGGATGCGCCTGCCGCGTTCTGCGGGGCGATGCCCGCGATGAGCTGGAGCGTGTCAGCGGTGATGCTCGTGGAGGGGCCGACCTCGGCGCGGACGGTGGCATCCGCCAGGGTGATCGCGACGGCCGCTGCGATCGTGGCACCGCTCGGGGGCCCGCGCGTCGCCGGAGACCCGGTCGCCGTCGATGCGGCCGACAGGTTTCCGAGTGCCTCCAGTCGCACGGTGGGGGCGACGAGGGCGACGCCCGACACCGAGACGTCGGCGTTCAGGTGATGGATCGTGAGCGCGAACGCGGCCGTCACGGTGACCTCGCCCTGCGGCGTGCTCGGAGTCGGGATCGGCGTCGAACCGCTGCCGCCCGTGCCGTCTCCGGCAGCCCCCGCCGCCGGTGCGATGCCATCGGCCCACGTCCGCGCGTCGCCGGCCTGCGCGGCGGGCGTCTGCGCGGCGGGCGAGCCGTCCGCCGGTGCGCCGGTGGCGGATGCCGAGGCTGTCGTCGCGGATGAGGCCATGCCGGTCGCCGTGAGCGTGATCGCCGCCGCGGTGAGGTCGCGGGCGAGCTCGGAGCGCACCGCGTGGTCGGCGAAGGTCAGGGCGATGACCGCGGACACCGCGGCGCCGTCTTCGGCGCTGACGTTGCCGGTGGCCGTCGTGACGACGGGCGCGGTCTGCGTCGCGGTCGACGTGTAGCCGCCGGTGAGCGTGAGCGGCGAACCGGTGCCCAGCCGCGCGAGCGTCGTGACGTTCGAGATGTTGACGGCCATCACGGTCGAGATGGCCGCCTCCGATGCGACGCCGCCCCGGGCTTCCGCGGTGGCCGGCGAGGTGGACGTCGCGGCGAGGCTCAGGTCGGATGCACCGGTGAGGGTCGCGCCGTCGCCGACCTCGGCGACCGCGCGATCGTTCGCGATGTTGAGGGCGATGCTCGCGCCGATCCCGGTCGTCGCCCCCGCGAGGCTGCCTGGCAGCGCGCGGGCGATCGTGTCGTTGTCGCCGGTCGCGGCGAAGGACAGATCCGTGCCCGGTGCGGTCACGGTGACCCCGGCGAGGATCGCCGCCCGGGTGAGGAAGCTCGCGATGTTGACGGCGAGGGCGCCCGCTCCCCCGACCATCGACGCCCCGCCCGCGCCCGACACGGACTGGGCGCGGTACTCGTTCACGTCGGCGGCGGTGCGCGGCGCGGCGGTGGCGGATGCCGTCACGCCGGCGGCGGTGAAGGCGGCGTTGCCGATGCGGGCCTCGGTGCGCGCGTTCGCGAGGTTGACCGAGACCGCGACGCCGACGCCGGCGGCGGATCCGCCGACGGCCGCTCCGTCCGCTTCGGTCGCCGCCGAGCCGGACGAGACGGCGGAGACCGTGACGCCCGCGCCGCCCGCCGTCACCGCGAGCGGCGAAGCGCCGCCGACGGAGGCGACCGTCTCCTGGTCGAGGTCCGAGAAGGCCAGCGCTCCGGCGACCCCGATCGCGCCGCCCGGAGCCGACGCGAACCCGCCGGGCTGAGACGCCGTGGCGGTGGTCGCGCTGGGCGACGTGCCGTTCGCCGTCGCGCCGCCGGGGCTCGCGGTCGCCTTCGTGAGCAGGGTGTGCGTCGAGTCCGCGACGACGGTGAGCGGGCCGCCCGACACGATGCCGGCCGGGGCGGTGCTGTCGATGACCGCCGTCGTGCGGATCGTGGCATCGGTCGTGGCGATGGCGGCGCCCGCCGTCGCGGCGGTCGCGTCGGCGGTGGTGGTCGCGGTGGTGACGGTGGTGGCCGACAGGCTCACGGCTCCGCCGGCGAGCACCGACGCCGTGTCGGTGATGCGCGTCACGGCCGAGTTGTCGACGGTGGCGTGCGCGACGGCCGCGTCCACCGCGGCATCCGCTCCGGTCCCTGTCGACGTCGTGACGAGCGTGGCGGTCGACGAGCTGGCGAGCGTCACCGCGCCCTGTGCCTCGATGCGCGAGGTGCCGGCGAGCTGCACGAGCGCGGACGCGACGCTCTCGCCGATCGCGAGCCCGACGGTGGCCCCCGGGTCGGCGGTGTTGACCGCGGTGGCTGTCGCGGTGACGTCACCGCCCCGGATGACGGCGTCGGTGAGGATCACCTCGGCGATCGCGGGCGTGTCGTCCGTCGTGGTCGCCGTCGCGATCAGGGTGACGTCCGCGGTGTCGGTGTCGAGCACCGTTCCGGCGCCGACCACGACCCGTGTCGCCTCGAAGCGGAACGTCACGCCGTGGAAGGTGAGCAGGCCGACGATCCGGATCGTCGCACCCTTGCCCGTGGTCTTCACGAGGAACGAGCCGAGCGGGCGGACCGAGTGGGACTCGAACGCGTTGGCGAGGCTGCGGATCAGGATGTAGCCGATGTTGACGGCGTCGGGCGTCACCTCGATCGTGTCGTCGTCCGTCGCGTCCGCGAAGTCGAAGTCGGTGACGTCGGCGGGGCCGACCGGCTCGAGGCCGTCGTAGGCGATGGTGCTGCCGCCGACGACCAGCGTGCCCGACTGCGAGCCGGTCGGGCGGGATGTCATCGCCCCCTGCGCCCCGGTGAACCGGAGCACGTCGTAGCCGCCGGCGCCGCCGTCGATCCGCCCGATGCGTCCGGAAGGGGCGACGACGAAGTCGTCGCGGTTGCCGGCCGCGCCCTGGAGCACGTCGAAGCCCGAGAATCGCTGGCCCGAGACGGTGCCGGTCCGTGCGCCGTCGATCTGCCAGGTCGTGTCGGCGGCGGGGCCGCCCAGCACGTGCCCGCCGCCGACGGCGACCAGCTGGTCGACGCCCGAGAACGCGATCCCGGCGACGGACCCGCCGCCGGCTCCGTCGGAGGTCCACGCGACGCCGGAGCCGCTGACGGCCAGCGCCGATGCCGACGTGACGGTGACGGCGAGGCTCAGCGAGGCGGGCAGGCTGACCCGTCCGCCGGCCGAGATCGTGAGAGCGGTGAGGGATGCCGCGGCCCGCCGCGCGGTGACACCATCGGCCACCACCACGACGTCGGCACCGTCGATCGTGACCGACACGTCGCCTGCCGCGGACACGTGCCACGGCGAAGGCTGCTCCGCCGCGGGCGTGGCCGTCTCGGCCGGGACGGCCGGGTCTGTCGCGACCGGTGCGGGATCGGTCGTCGTGTCGTCGCCGACCGGCGCCGTTCCGGGCTCCTCGGCCGGCGCAGCGGGCTCGGTCTCCGGCGCGGCCGGCTCTTCGGCGGGCTGCGGGTTGGCCGCCTGCGGCGCCGCGGGCTGCGGTTCCACAGGTGCCGGCTGCGGCGCGTCCGCGGCCGGAGCGGCATTGTCGGCGGCGTGCTCTGCGCCGGCTGCGGCGGCGTGCTCCGCGCCGGCGGCGTGCTCGGCGCCCGAGCCGGCGCCGTCGGGCGCCGCCTCGGCGCCTTGGCTCGCGTCGAACGGGCGCACGTCGAGCATCGCGGGAGCGCCGTACATCGCACCTCCGGACGCCTCGGGCGCCGGGGTCGGGTCGGGCGTCGGCTCAGGGTCCGGCGTGGGGGTCGGCGTCGGCGTCGGCGTCGGCGTCGGCGTCGGCGTCGGGATCGGCGGGACGGGCGGGTCCGGCGGGTCCGGCGGCTCGGGCGGCGTCGGGAGCCCCGGGATCGTGGGGGTGGGCGGCGTCGCCGGCCCGCTGCCGATCGACCCGGGGTTCACGGTGCCCGGACCGCAGGTCAGGCTCGTGCTGCTGGTGCTCGTGGTCGACGAGTTCGTCGTGCCGCCACTTGCCGGGGGCGTCGACCCGGTCGACACCTGCTGACAGTTGGGGCCGAACGGCGATACCGGTGCGGCCGGCGCAGCCGGCGGCACCACCACGACGGTGACCGTCGTCCGCGTGCGCGGCGGCGTCACCGTGACCGGGGTGGTGGGCGCCGGCTGCTCGACCGGGACGACCTCGGGGACGGGCACAGGAGCCTCGCCGAGATCCGCCGGACGGAACACGAGCGGCGCCGGAGCCGGTGCGGCCGGCGGCGACGTGGGGGCGACGGGAGCGGCAGCCGCCGGAAAAGCCCAGGTCAGCTGCGAGAGGACGAGCGAAGTCGCGACGAGGGCCACGACGGCGGTCCGCCGCCGGCCGTGCACCCCGGTCACCGCCGCGTCATCGCCGCGACGGTGCTCTCGCAAAACCCCGAAAACGGGGGATCTCCGACTCATGGGGCCCCTTCTGCCCATTCGTCCTACAGAAATCCCCACCCCCACGCGCACCACCAGACACTCTGGTGCGCATTCGTTTGGGAATGTAACCACTCAGACGAACATTCACAAGAGAAGGAGTCAGATGCTTCATCTGGAATACATGTCTCGCGAAACAGAGAAGGCCCCGCAGAGCGGGGCCTTCTCATGTGGATGGTGCGTGGCTCAGAGGCCCGCGATGATCTCGCGCATCAGCGCGGCAGTCTCGGACGGCGTCTTGCCGACCTTGACGCCGGCGGCCTCGAGGGCCTCCTTCTTCGCCTGTGCGGTGCCCGCCGAGCCCGACACGATGGCGCCGGCGTGGCCCATGGTCTTGCCCTCGGGAGCGGTGAAGCCCGCGACGTAGCCGACGACCGGCTTGGTCACGTTCGCCTTGATGAAGTCGGCCGCGCGCTCCTCGGCGTCGCCGCCGATCTCGCCGATCATGACGATCGCCTTGGTCTCGGGGTCGGCCTCGAACGCGGCGAGCGCGTCGATGTGCGTCGTGCCGATGACCGGGTCGCCGCCGATGCCGATGGCCGTCGAGAAGCCGATCTCGCGCAGCTCGTACATCATCTGGTACGTCAGGGTGCCCGACTTCGAGACGAGGCCGATCGGGCCCTTGCCGGTGATGTTGGCGGGCGTGATGCCGACCAGCGACTCGCCGGGCGTGATGATGCCGGGGCAGTTCGGGCCGATGATGCGGGTCTTGTTCCCCTTCGACTGCGCGTAGGCCCACGCCTCGGCGGTGTCGCCGACGGGCACGCCCTCGGTGATCACGACGAGGAGGGGGATCTCGGCGTCGATGGCCTCGACCATGGCGTCCTTCGTGAACGCCGGCGGGACGAACGCGATCGAGACGTCGGCGCCGGTGGCGGCGATCGCCTCTTCGACCGACGCGAAGACGGGCAGCTCGACGGGGTTGCCGTCGGCGTCGTGGTGCAGCACCGTCGTGCCGGCCTTGCGGGCGTTCACGCCGCCGACGACCTGCGTGCCCGCCTTGAGCATGAGCGCGGTGTGCTTGGTGCCCTCGCCGCCGGTGATGCCCTGGACGATGACCTTGGAGTCCTTGTTGAGGAAGATCGACATGTCTGTTCTTTCCTAGTTCCGGATGCTGAGGGGTCAGGCGTTGGCGAGCTCGGCGGCCTTGTCGGCGCCCTCGTCCATCGTCTCTGCCAGGGTCACGAGCGGGTGGTTCGCGTCGCGGAGGATCGCGCGGCCCTCTTCGACCTTGTTGCCGTCCAGGCGCACGACGAGCGGCTTGGAGGCCGACGCGCCCAGCTCGGCCAGCGCGCCGACGATGCCCTTGGCGACCGCGTCGCACGCGGTGATGCCGCCGAACACGTTGACGAACACGCTCTTGACCTGCGGGTCGCCGAGGATGACGTCCAGGCCCGCTGCCATGACCTCGGCCGAGGCGCCGCCGCCGATATCGAGGAAGTTGGCGGGCTTCACGTCGCCGTGGTTCTCACCGGCGTACGCGACGACGTCGAGCGTCGACATGACCAGGCCTGCACCGTTGCCGATGACACCGACCTCGCCGTCGAGCTTGACGTAGTTGAGGTCGTTCGCCTTGGCCTTGGCCTCCAGCGGGTCGGCGGCGGCCTTGTCTTCGAGCAGCTCGTGGCCCGGGTGGCGGAAGTCGGCGTTCTCGTCGAGCGAGACCTTGCCGTCGAGGGCGATGATGTCGCCCTCCTCGGTCAGCACGAGGGGGTTCACCTCGACGAGCGTGGCGTCCTCGCCCTTGTAGACGTTGAAGAGCTTGACGAAGACGTCGCTGACCTTGTCGACCAGGTCCTCGCCGAAGCCGGCGGCCTGCGCGATCTCGACGGCCTTCTGCTTGTCGAT
>Ga0160432_100322_pt1 | contig 37427 bp, 47 predicted proteins | sample HID1971M_E0MG_FD_108250 | JGI IMG/M metagenome (GOLD analysis project Ga0160432, IMG submission 108250) | Enriched millipede-associated microbial communities from UW Madison campus, WI, USA - HID1971M_E0 MG | ecosystem: Host-associated > Arthropoda: Insects > Digestive system > Unclassified ... | reverse complement strand
TGACGACACATGCTCCCCATGGGCGATGTCTCGGACTCGCAGCTTGGTTAAGTCACAGGCACGCAGTTTGCTGTCGATGGCCAAGTTGAAAAGCGCCAAATCACGTGTCTTCTCTGCGAGCTGGAGTCTGATCCGGATGGCCCAGATATCTCTGACTCGGAGCGGGGCTTTCTGCCCGACAAGCTTTCCCTTGTTCCAAGGCTGATGGCGGGATCTAGTAGCGGTATTCATGGCGTGTCCTCCATGTTGATGGAGGACACGGGTGGATCAGTCAGAACGAGCGGTAGTGCAGTTCGACCCAAAGCAGCCGGTCATTTTGGAAGCGACGGTGAGCATGAGCGGGATTTCAAACCAGGCTGAAAATGCTCGCTTCTCCAGTCTGTACATCGTACGCAACTAATGCCTCTTGAAAGGCGTTGGCGCTGCAAATGAGTTCACCGTGACTGTTCCAGATGGCAGAACAACCTGCTGCTACAAAGTCGTCGGCGGTGCCTATACAGTTCGCCATCATCACCGTCATGGAATGCTTTTTAGCAATCATCGGATAATGACTGTTTGCCGACGCAATACCTCTCTCAGACTTGGCCACGCTTGCCAAATACACCTGAGCGCCTGACTCTGCGGCTTGTGCGGCGTGGCTAGGTTGCAGTGACTCGTAGCAAATGGCGGGTGCAAGGACAAAATTTGCATGACTCAGCACAAGCTTCTCGGTGCCCGGAGTGAAAAAAGGTAATTCGTCGAAATGTAGATGCTGTTTTGAATAGCTCGTGCGCTCCAGGCCGGGCTGGAAGGTGATCATGCTGATCTCGGTGCCTTTAGTTCCCTTCGTTGGCGCGCCAACAGCGATGGTCATCCCATATAGGTCGCTTAATCTCTGGAACTCATCAAAACGGCCGTCACTCGGATGCACCGCCAAGACCTCAGCCAGCCTCGGTTCGTAACCGGTGAGGGAAAGCTCGGGAAAAAGCACGAGATCGGCGCCTTGGCTTGCAGCCAGGTGGATGACATCAATGTGTCTGGTGATGTTTTTCTCATATTCCCCGGGTACAGGGAGGATCTGCGCAGCGATTAGCTTCATTTCCCGTCTCGCTTCCATGTGTAGGGTTAGCTTCGAGAGTGACTGAACTGGTGCTCAGCCTCTGCTTCAAAGTCAATGCATGCTGCACGAACGTTGGCAGTTTGAAAAGTGCGCACGGAGGAGTTTGCACGAACGCGAATGGCCGCTCCTGGCCGTTTTCTGCCTGTCGCAACCGGCTGAAAATGCCCAGAAGCTGCCTTTCGCACGCCGTGCCGCTGGATCGCAATAATGAAAGCGTGAGTAACAAAAAGAGACGCGAAGATATCGGAGCGGAAGCAGATCATCTGTGACTAGCATCTGAGGTGCCTTGCACATTTTGCCATTACTTTGAGTGTGGACAGATTGACCCGCAATAGCGAAAAAAAGCTTGTTGCTATGGACATCGGGCATTCCATGTAAATCAACAGCTGCATTGGCATGCATAGATGTCCATGGGTTGATATCTTTCCTTTAGAACACACTGGGCATCAAGTCGGCCATGGACCTGGCCAAGGCGGACGCCTGGTCGCTGCGCAAGCACTTCAGCGTGGTGATCGAGAAGACCGCCCGGGAACTGGCCGGCACCCCGTGTCTGGAACTGGATGAGCCAGATCCGCCGAAGCAGGAGATCTGCTGCAGCCGAATGTTCGGCATGCGGCTCAAGGAGCTTGCACCGATCAAGGAGGCCGTCGCCACCTACATGATGCGCGCCTCGGAAAAGCTCAGGGCGCAGAACTCACTGTGCAAGAAGATACGGGTCAGCATCCGGACCGGCATGTTCAATCCCGAGGAAGCCAAATACGCCAACGGTGTGGTGGTTGAGCTGCCGTATCCAACAGACGATGTGCGTCTGTTGACCAAGACGGCCGTAGATGCGCTGGATCGGGTATTCCGCCCTGGGTTCGCCTACAGCAAAGCGGAGGTCATGCTGCTGAACCTGTGCCAGCCCGGCGAGTACACCGATGATTTGTTTGCCACCTCGCAACCGGCCGGGGCAAGCCGGGTCATGGCGGTGCTGGACCAGATCAATGGCAGGTGGGGAAGGGGGACGCTTCGCGCGGCCAGTGTGCCGACCAATCCCGACTGGGGCATGCGCCGGGAAATGATGAGCCAGAGCTACACCACGAGGCTGGATCAGCTATGGAGGGTGTCATGTGTTTAATTTCGCGCTGCAGCAAGACCACCCCATGGGCGCGGTCCTTGTGGGGGTAGAAATCGGAGACTTCCCCGGTTTCAGGCATTGGCTGGCGCGGCGGCTGGATGTGCCTGGATTATGCTGATAAGCTGTTGAAATATAAAGTGATATTCCGGTTCTTGCGATGTGTTGGGCGCGGGTTCACCATCGATCTTGCCCAGCACTGTAAAAAAGCTCCGTAGATCCATGATTTAAGAAGCTTTTTTTTACGCAATCGGCTCGATCCAATCGCCAAAAAACACCGTCGCAAACTTGCTTCACCCGGACGGGATGTATATATTCCCCCCTCTGCTTCACCGCGCTACCGCCCGAATGGCGAAACTGGTAGACGCATGGGACTTAAAATCCCCCGCTCGTAAGGGCGTGCCGGTTCGATTCCGGCTTCGGGCACCATATATATCAAAGGCTTACGCTTGATGGCGTAGGCCTTTTTTGTTGGGCGCAAACCGGGTCGAACTCCCGGAAAAACGCCGTAACAGCGGTTTGGGTGACGGGCAGCTATTGGCCGTTTCGTCCAATGGTAAAGAACGACCCAAAGGAGACGCTCAGCAGCGTCTCTGGGGTCTGAACCGGTTGACTGATCAGTAGGGTTTGTCACCGATAATAGCCGCGCGCTCCATCTTGCGATGGCAAGGCGGATAGTCCATCACGGCATAGTGTTGGGTGCAGCGGTTATCCCAAATCGCCACGCTGTTTTTCTTCCAACGCCAGCGCACCTGATACTCGGGATTGTAGGCCTGGCTGATCAGGTACTTGAGCAGGTCGACGCCGGCCTGGTTGTAATCCTGGCCGAAACGGACACGGCCATCGCGGTGGTAATTGACGAAGTGTGTGGCGTAGGCATTGACGAACAGCACCTTCTCGCCGGTTTCCGGGTGGGTGCGCACGACCGGATGCTCAGAATCCGGGTACTGCGCCTTCATCGCCAGGCGCTTTTCCCTGGGCATGGCGGCGGCGAAGGAGGCGTTGAAGCTATGGCTGGCGATCAGGTTGCCAATTTCCTGTTTCACGTCCGCCGGCAGCTTGTCATAGGCCATCACCATGTTGGCCCACATGGTGTCACCGCCGACCGGAGGGCATTCGATGCAACGCAGCACCGCGCCCATCGGCGGCGATTCACGCCAGGTGGCATCGCAGTGCCAGGCATTTTCATAGCGGTCCGCCGGGTTCTCGGGGGTCTTGTAGATTTGCACGAGGCCGGGCGCTTCGGGATGGCTGGGCAGCATCGGGTGGGTTTCGAGTTGCCCCATGCGCAGGGAAAAAGCCTCGTGATCGCGACGGGAAAGTTTGTCCAGATCCTGATCACGCAGGAACAGCACCTTGTGTTTGAGCAGTGCGGCGTAAATTTCGTTGAACAGGTCGTCATCGCGCACTGCGTCGCCCAGGTTCACATCGAGCAGTTCCGCGCCGATGGCGCAGGTCAGTTGTTCGACTCGCATTGCGTCTCCATTTACTTGGTCTATGGCCGGGCCGTGGGCGTGACAGGTGAAAGCCATGCCTTGAGTGACGGCGGCGCTTGTTATTGTTGATCCAGTTTTTTGGCTGCGGCGGTGTGGGACAGGTGAATCCGCGGGAGTCTGCGGCAGGAGCCGACAGCGATGCCGCGCGCCTATCCTAGTTGGCAGGCACGGGCAATCCTGTGCATTTCAGGACGTTTTCTTAGCGTATTGGGACAAAGTCGGTCCGCTCGCGGGCGCGCTCCCTTGGGACCGCCCGTTCCACTTACTCAGGTGAGTGACCCGGGTGTCACCTGGCTCTCTCGGTAGGCTGTGACCCAACTCGATGGCGTCTGGCCAAACTGGCCACGGAACCAGCGGGAAAAGTCACCGGCAGAGGAAAAACCAAGCAGCTCGGCGACCTCATATAACCGGCGCTTGCTGTTGGCCAGGTACTCTTCGGCGAGTTCGGAACGCACGGCATTGATGATGGTGGTGACGCTTTGCCCTTCCTCCGCGAGGTGCCGGTTCAGCGTGCGTCGATGCACGCCGAGGTGCTGGGCAACGCCATCGACGGAACACAGCCCGCCCGGCAACAACATCTTGACCACCTGGCGCACCTGCTGCGCCGGCTCGTCGCGCAGGTTGGCCAACAGCAGGTCCAGGGATCGCTTCACTTCGCGATGCAGCGTCGGGTCTGCCGCGGGAATGGCCGCGTCGAGATCGCGGGCGCGGCAAACGATGGCATTGAACTCCTGGGAAAACTCGATCGCCGTGCCCAGCACGCGGTGATGGACTTCCAGGCTGGCGGGTCGCTCGTGGGTAAAGCTGACCCTGACTGGCCGGAAAGTCTGGCCGCTGAGATTGTTCAAGGTGCGCACGATAATCCCCGTCGCCTGTTCGATCGCCTGGCGCCAAACGCCATGATGACCCTGCATGTTCACACCCATATGCAACAGGACCAGGTCCCCGACATCTTCAAGCCGCAGCTCCACGCCGGCGTTATGCAACCGGGCGTAACGCGCGCAGGACAGCAAGGCTGCGCGCAGGGTCGGCTCTTCGCGAATGAGCAGCGCCAGCATGCCGAAGTTGGACAGCTGCCTCGATTGCGCCAGCAACAGCCCGAACGCCTCATGGCCAGACAGGCGCGCCGACTCTTCCAGCAGCCAGCCGACCGAATCGCTGCTGATCATGATGTTCGGATCGGCCAGGGTACTGGCCGGCAGCTTGGCCAGGCGCAGCATGCGAAACGGGTCGAGCCCTACGGAGCGGGCCACTTGCTCATAGTGGGTCAGGCTGGCACTGCGGGTCAGGGTGTACATGCTGGGCTGTCCCAATTTCACAAGAATGTGTCCTGCGAAGCTTAGTGCAGGACGCCCCGCCAGAGCTACCTTCAGGTCACTGATAATAGTGGAGGCAGAGCCGTATTGGCCATCCGCTTTATAACAACAATAAAACCCATGAGGAGGCTGCATGGCCTTTCACCCAATCGCCGACGATGACGACGCTGGTTGCGTCAACGTTGCGCGTAGATATGCCTGGATTGTCTTTGCACTGACCTTCGGCCTGTTGATTTCCGATTACATGTCGCGCCAAGTGCTCAATGCGGTGTTCCCGCTGCTCAAGAGCGAGTGGGCACTGAGTGACGGCCAGCTCGGCCTGCTCAGTGGCATTGTCGCCCTGATGGTCGGCCTGCTGACGTTCCCGCTGTCGCTGATGGCCGACCGTTTCGGCCGGGTCAAGAGCCTGGCGCTGATGGCGCTACTGTGGAGCCTGGCCACTTTGGGCTGCGCCTTGGCGCAGGACTACCCGCAGATGTTCATCGCCCGGTTCATGGTCGGCGTCGGCGAAGCCGCCTACGGCAGCGTGGGCATCGCGGTGGTGATTTCGGTATTCCCAAAACACATGCGCGCCACCCTGGCCAGCGCGTTCATGGCCGGCGGCTTGTTCGGCGCTGTGCTGGGCATGGCCCTGGGCGGCGCGATCGCCGCCAAGCTGGGCTGGCGCTGGTCATTTGCCGGCATGGCGTTGTTCGGCCTGTGCCTGGCGGTACTGTATCCAATCATCGTCAAGGAAGCGCGCATTGCGCCGCAACGTGCGGCGCGGGCCCTGAACCAGGGCGCGCAGGTCCAGCGCCCGTTGCGTACCCTGTGGTCCAGCCGTTCGGTGGTGGCGACCTATTTCGGCAGTGGTTTGCAGTTGTTTGTCGGCGGCACGGTGATGGTGTGGATTCCCAGCTACCTGAACCGCTACTACGACATGCCGACGGACAAGGCCGGCGGCCTGGCAGCGCTCATTGTGCTGTGCAGCGGTGTGGGGATGATTCTGTGCGGCATGCTCAGCGATCGGCTGTGTCGCAACTCACCGGAGCGCAAGGTCAGCCTGGCCATCGCCTTCTGCCTGGGCAGTTGCCTGCTCTTGTCGGCGGCGTTCGCGCTGCAGGCGGGGCCCGTGCAATTGCTGTTGATTTGCCTCGGCATGCTGATTGCCACCGGGACCACGGGCCCGGCTGGCGCGATGGTCGCCAACCTGACCCATTACTCGGTACACGGCACGGCGTTTGCCACGTTGACCCTGGCCAACAACCTGCTCGGCCTGGCCCCGGGGCCATTCATTACCGGCCGGGTTTCCGACCTGATCGGCCTGCATGCCGCGTTTCAACTGGTGCCACTGGTCAGCCTCGCGGCCGCGGCGGTGTTCTTTTACGCCAAGTGTCACTACCACAAAGATATTGCCCGTTTAACGGGTGACAGCGTCGCAGCCCCTGTCAGTGACGCCGCGTTAGAGGTGAAGTTGTGAGTCGTTTTTCAAGTGTTGATGTGTTTTTCGATCGCCCCTGGAACCTGATCGGCAAGCGCAAGCTGGAGCAGATGCTGATTTGCGAGGAGTCCATGCCATGAGCGCCATTGCTCTCACCCAAGCCCATACCCGCGTGCGCGAATTGGCACCGGGTTTTATCGTCAGCCTGATCGTGGCGGCTGCCGCTTCGTTTTTGTCCGAGCACTATGGTGCGCCGCTCATGCTGTTCGCCTTGTTGCTGGGCATGGCGCTGAACTTTCTGGCGGACGAAGGCTCGTGCAAGGCCGGTGTCGAGTTTACCGCGCGTATGGTGCTGCGCATCGGCGTGGCGCTACTGGGCATGCGTATCACCCTGGAACAAATGGCGGCGTTGGGCTGGAAGCCGATGGCGCTGGTGGTGATCCTGGTGGTGGTGACCATCGGCGTCTCGGTGATCGCCGCCAGGCTGCTCGGCTTTTCCCGATTGTTCGGCATGCTTACCGGTGGCGCCACCGCCATCTGCGGTGCATCGGCAGCCTTGGCCCTGGCCGCGGCGTTGCCTAACCATCCGCAGAAAGAGCGTGCGACCCTGTTCACGGTGATCGGCGTGTCGGCGTTGTCGACCCTGGCGATGATCGTCTATCCAATGATTGCTCACGGGTTATCACTGATGCTGGCCTGAATCAACAGCACCGGCTGGATCGCGCCGGCGGTGCAGGGCGGGGTCAATGAGTTCTCGCGCTGGTGCCTGGTGATTTCCATCAGTGCCCTGGGCATGAAAACCCGGCTCAACAAACTAGCAGCGGTCGGGATCAAGCCGATCCTGCTGATGGTCGGGGAAACGGTGTTTCTCGTGGTGCTGGTGCTTCTGTTACTGCACTGGGGTTCCTGAAAACAGGCTTCACACAGGTTTATGGCAGGGCTTCACTGGGCTGGCTCCTCGTTACAGTGAGGCTCACCACCGGTGTGACAAGCACCGGTTTTCGCGGCGACTGTACCAGCAGTCGCCGTTTTTTTTGTGTGCGTTGAAAGGCGGGAACAGCGCTCCCTGTCAGGGAGCGACCGCTTGTTTCTGCGCGCGACGCCACGCCGCTGGCGGCATGCCGAACTGGTTGATGAACCAGCGGGTGAAGGAGCTGGCCATGGAGAAGCCGAACATGTCGGCGATGCTACTCATCGAGTGGTTCGGGTTTTCCAGATAACGGAGCGCCAGGTCACGGCGCACCTCGTTGATCAGGTCGTTGAAGGCACAGCCGTCGTCTTGCAGGCGGCGTTGAAAGGTGCGCACGTTCATGCCCTGTGACAGCGCGATCTGTTCGATCGTGGCGCGGCCCATGGGCAACAGCAGGTAGATTGCCTTGCGCACTTCGAACAGCAACGAAGTGTTTACATCGCTTTGCAGCGAGTCGATGTAGTGTCTGGCATAACTTGCCATGGCCGGGTCGGCATTGGCGTTGACCATGTCCAGACTGGCATCGGAGCAGACGATGCCGTTGAAATCGCTGCCAAACTCCAGGTTGCAGCCGAACAGGCGCCGATGCAGATGCAGGTTCTCTGGCGGCTGGTGCATGAAGTTGACGCTGTACGGGCGCCACTGCGCGCCGAGCAGTGTCGAGCACAGGCCGAACAGCACACCGATGACCAGTTCCGAGGCCTGGCGACTGGGCAGCAGCGATTCGGTGACCATCTCGGCACGAATGATCACCATCCGGCCGGCTTCTTCAACGAAGATCCCCAGGGAGTCATTCATCAGATGACGATAGTGCTCCATTACCTGAAAGGCCTCACGCAGGGTGCGTTGCTGGCTGAGCAGCAGGCTGACCGCGCCGAAGTCTGAAAGCTGACGCGACTCGGCCATGCGCAGGCCGAGGGTGTGGCAACCACTGGCGACGGCAGAATCTTCCAGCAGGCGCACGGCGGAATCGATGGGTATACGGTTTTCCGGGACTCGCAGTTGAGCCTTGCTCAGCCCGACGACGGTCATGATGTCGCACGGGTTGAATCCGAGGTCCTGGGTGACTTCCAGGTATTTGGTCAAGACGGCGGCGCGAACAAGCTTGGGCATGTGCAGGATCTCCCTCGGCCGATGGCGGCGTTGCTTTTTTCATCGAAGGTGTTTTGCGCGGGAAGAGGGCGCTTGTGGCGGACTGCTGGCGCCAGCGATCTTCAACCCTGGTCTGGCGTGATGCAGAGCAGGTAGCGCGGATCCATTTTAGGGAGCATGGGCCCGGTGACATGGGCATGGCGGGATAATTTCTTAGCATACTGGGACACAGTCGAAGAGCCTGGAACGATGGCGTAAGGCGCCGCGCTGCAGGTGTTGGCGCTGTCCCAATTTCACAAGATTGTGTCCCGGGAAGCTCAGTGCAGAGCACCCACACGGCGCTACCTTCAGGCCCACAATTGATAAGATGGAGGTAGAAAATGGATACGCGCACTTCAATGCGTATCGGTCAGCCGCTCGCTGCAATGGCGCCTGCGGATGCCGACGATCCTGATGCATTCAACCACTGCTTTGCCGAAGTCAACGGCATCCGCATGCATTACATCGACGAGGGCCAGGGCCCGCTCGTCATCCTGCTGCATGGTTTCCCCTACCTCTGGTACATGTGGCGGCGCCAGATCGTGGCTTTGGCCGAGGCCGGCTTTCGGGTTGTCGTGCCCGATCAACGCGGGTTCGGGCAGTCGGACCGACCCGATGCCATCGAAGCCTATGACATGAGCCAGGCCGTCGGCGACATGGTGGGCTTGATGGCGGCCCTGGGCGAAACGTCCGCGGTCATCATTGGGCACGACCTGGGGGCCTGGGTGGCTCAAGCGTCGGCCCTGTTGCGACCGGATCTGTTCCGTGGCCTGGTGATGCTCAATACGCCGGTGCCACCGCGCGGCAAGGTCAAGCCGACCGTGGGTTTGCAGGCCATGGCGAAAGGAAGGGTCTACCACCACCTGTATTTCCAACAGCTCGACAAGCCGGATCGCGAGTTGGCCCATGATCCGCGCAAGACCTTGAGCAGCGTCTTCTATTCGATCTCCGGCAGCGCCGTCGGCGCCGAACGCTGGCGTCTGTTCGTCGAGGCCGGTGAACCCATTCTCAATGCCTTCACCGAGCCGAAGGGGGAGTTTCCGTCCTGGTTGAGCCCGCGGTCGCTGGACTACTACGTCGCCGAGTACACACGCACGGGCTTTACCGGAGCCCTCAACTATTACCGCTGTCGTGACCGCAACTGGGAAATCACCGCGTTTCTCGACGGCGCGAAGGTCAGCCAGCCGAGCCTGTTCATCGGCGGTGCTGCCGACCCTTCCCTGGAGCCGGTTGAAATCCGCGGCCTCTACGAGCAGATGGACGCCTACCTGCCCGCACTGCGCAAAAAGGTGTTGCTACCCGGTGTAGGCCATAGCGCCGCAGAGGAAAGCCCCGCCCAGGTCAACGAGTTGCTGCTGGAGTTTCTCGAGCAGTCGATGTCCTGTGAGCCAGCGGCACGCTAAGCCACTTCATGGCGTCAACGCAAAAGGCAGGGCGAACGCTAGCGGCATCTGCCGTAACGTCCGCCCTGCCTTTGCACATGGACAGGGCTGGATTTTTACCTGGCTACTCAGCTGACAACCTTGACCAGCAGATGATCGCCGAACTGCTCGCGCAGACGGTTCTTCAAGACCTTGCCCGTAGCACCCAGTGGAATCGTATCGACGAAGACCACATCATCCGGCGTCCACCACTTGGCAATCTTGCCTTCATAAAAGGCCAGCAGTTCATCCCGCGTCAGGGCTGCCTGCGCTTTCCTGACGATGACCAGCAACGGCCGCTCATCCCACTTCGCATGTTTGGCCGCGATGCAGGCCGCCTGGGCGACTGACGGATGGCTCAGCGCAATGTTCTCGAGGTCGATGGAGCCTATCCACTCGCCACCCGACTTGATCACATCCTTGCTGCGATCGGTGATCTGCATGAAGCCATCGCCATCGATGGTCGCCACATCGCCGGTCGGGAACCATGTCTGGCCGGCGTGCTCGAGAAGCGGCGAGCACTCACCTTCGTTTCTGAAATAGTCGCGTACCACCCAGGGGCCACGCACCATCAGGTCACCCGACGTCGCGCCGTCCCAAGGCAGTTCCACGCCGTCCGTACCGACGATCTTCATGTCGACGCCAAACACTGCGCGGCCTTGTTTGGACTGCACGGCATTACGCTCGGCCGCGGACATGACCAGGTGCCTGGCCTTGAGGGTGCCGATGGTTCCGATCGGGCTCAACTCCGTCATCCCCCAGACGTGCAACACCGCCACGCCGAAGGTCTCCTGAAACCTGTGCAGCATGGCCGTGGGGCAGGCTGCACCGCCAATAATGGTGCGTTTCATGCTGGAGAAAGACTTGTCGGTTTGCTCCAGATGCCCCAGCAACCCTTGCCAGACTGTCGGTACGCCGGCGGAGAGGGTCACCTGCTCCGCTTCCAGCAGGTCGAACAGCGATTGGCCGTCCAGCGCAGGTCCGGGAAATACCAGCTTGGCGCCGACCATGCACGCGATGTACGGGAGCCCCCAGGCATTGACATGGAACATGGGCACAACCGGCAGGATGACGTCCCGCGCCGAGCAGTTCAGGGCATCCGGCAGTGCGGCGGCATAGCTGTGCAATAGCGATGAGCGATGACTGTACAGGACGCCTTTCGGGTTGCCCGTGGTGCCGGAGGTGTAGCAGAGCGTACAGGCGGCTTCCTCGTCGAGATCCGGCCAGGCATAGTCGCAGGCGCCCTGTTGCAGCAGATCTTCATAGCACAGCAGGTTGTCGATACCGGCGTCCGTTGGCATGTGGGCCTGATCGGTCATGGCGATGAACGCCTTGACCGTATGGCAGCGGCCAGCGATGAGCTTGATCAACGGCAGGAAGGTCATGTCGAAGAAGATGTATTGGTCTTCGGCATGATCGGCGATGTAGGCCACCTGGTCTTCATGCAGGCGCGGGTTGATGGTATGCACGATGGCACCCATGCCGCCGATGCCGTAGTACAACTCCAGGTGACGATAGCCGTTCCAGGCAAGCGTTCCGATGCGGTCGGCCGGCTGCACGCCCAGGCCGGTCAGGGCGCTGGCCAACTGGCGCGCGCGACGGTGGCAGTCACGGAAGGTGTAGCGATGGAGATCGCCCTCCACCCGGCGGGACACAATCTGAGTATCGCCATGATGGCGGTCGGCGTGTTCTATCAGAGAGGAAATCAACAGCTGCTTGTGCATCATCAAGCCATGCATGGCATCGCTCCGTTCATGAGTCTGAGATCGGGGAGCGGACAGGGTTCTCTGTCAGATTCCACGTCAAGACCGCGAACCGGGACAGCCTGTTTTCCTCCCCTGGATGTTTTGCGATCAGGTTACTGTCCCGGCTCCCCCTTGAATGGAGGGATGCCGGGAGTTCTCCCGGGACTTGGATCAATTGAATGCCGTGAGGTCTTTCGGTGCGATGTCGTGCTGCTCGCAATAGTCGAGATAACGCTTGAGCCCGGACTTCCAGTTTTCCAGCGCGACGATGTTGTCGTTGTCATCGACAAACGCAAGATCGCCATTGACCTGGACCAGGGTCAGCACATAGCCGTCGCCATTGCCGGTGCTGACGACTTCCGGTGTGTGAGTCGACCCGGCCGTCTCGTAGACGATACTGCCCGGGCCGGCGACCCAGTCATGTTCCTTGTATTTCCACTGGCCTTCGAAGGTGTAGACCATCACCGTGCCCGTGTGGTGATGCTTGGGCAGCTGCATGTCTATCGGCGCCTTCATCATGACGATCCATTCGCCGCGGATCGGGTCGAGCTTGAAGTACTTGAGCAATACGTTTTCCGCATACGGGGTAAACGGAATCCAGGGCAGGGATTCGCCATCGATGACGGCGGTGTCGACGTGTTCGTAGAGCATAGGTAACTCCGTTGATTGTTGTTGTGAGCGGAATTTTTTCGGCGGCCGGGATCGCCCGACCATCATGGATGGTCGGGTGTTCTGGCAGCCTGTCAGGCAGTCAGGGTCAGGTCAGCGGGGTGCCCGCCAGGGTCGCGCGCAGCATCTTGCGCGGTGCATTGCCGTAGTCAGCCACCGCGTAGTGCTGGACTTGCAGGTTGTCCCACATGGCAACGGTGTTGGTGCGCCATTTCAGGCGTACCTGATATTCAGGAATGGCGGCCTGGGAGATCAGGTAGTTCATCAGATGATGAGCCTCGGGCATGAAGTCCTGGCCGTAACGGATGTCCTCGAAATTGAAGAAGTTCGAGAAATGGGTGGTGAACGCCGAGTTGACGAACAACACCTTTTCACCCGTCTCGGGATGGGTCAGCACAACCGGGTGTTCAGCGCCGGGACTCTTCAGGGCCATCGCGTGACGTTCTTCGCGTGGCAACTGGGCGCCAAAGGTCTGCTCGGCGCCGTGCTTGGCATACAAGCCCTCGATCCGTTGCTTGATGGTGTCGGGCAGATTGTCGTAGGCCATCACCATGTTGGAAAACAGAGTGTCTCCGCCGGTTTCCGGACCCAGTTCGCAGCGCAACACCGCGCCGCGGGGCGGCGCCTTCTTGTAAGTGACATCGGCATGCCAGAGGTTCTCGCGGCTGGCCTTTTCGACATAGTTTTTAGGCTTGTTCGGATCGAGGTTGCGGTACAGCATCAGCAGCTTGTCCGCCTCCGGATGGCTCGGCGCAAGGGGATGGGCTTCCAGTTCGCTGAATTGCGCGGCGAAATGCTGTTGCTCCATTGGAGTGATGTTCTGGTCGCGGAAGAACAGCACTTTGTGCTTGAGCCACAGCTCCCGGATTTGCGCGATCAGTTCGGGGTCCTGAGCGGCGTCGACAAGGCTGACGTTGCTGAGCTCGGCGCCGATGGCGGGCGTGCATAGCTCCACCTTGATCGAATGCTGTCGCACCGACGACCGGATGATGTTCGGTGCCGAGGGAGAGGCTGGTGAAGGGGTGTCCTGGATTTCGGCGATTTTTGTCATTGTTGTCTCCAATCCGTGCTTGTACGGCGGTGCGCAAGATATGCGCCCGTTATAGGTAACTGGCCCCCGCTGATGGGGCGGAGGTAGTGGTCCTATCGTAGATATTCCGGGCACGAGGCTATGAGCGCAGCGGGACAGTTTCTTAGCATGTTGGGACAACGAGCCTAGCGGTCAGGACTCAGGTGAATGATGACCAATGCTCCGGCGCTGTCTTGCCTGCCAGGCCGGAATTAGTTGAGATGCGGATCTGCATCAATCGATGATTGTGCTGCATCGCCAGTTGGCTGAGGTGCTCGGCCATCTCCAAGTCGAGCATGTACCAGAACACGCCCGAGGAGACCCAGTACCAATTCAAGGAAGACGACAGTCAGGGGCAACCCCTGGACGGCAATCATCAATACACGGTGACCTTTGCCAAAGGACAGACGCCACCGGTCAAGGGCTTCTGGTCGTTGACGCTGTACAACGCCGAGCACTTCTTCCACGCCAACCCCTTGCAGCGCTTCTCGCTGGGCACCAAGAACAAGACGCTCAAGGATAATCCCGACGGCTCCCTGACTCTCTACCTCGGCGCCAAGTCCCCGGGCGCGGACAAGGAAAGCAACTGGCTGCCAGCTCCCACGGGGCCGTTCTCGTTGCTGCTGCGCAATTACTGGCCTGAGGCCTCGATCATCGACGGCAGCTGGACGCCGCCTGATGTGGTGAATACCAACTGACCCTGGTGCGGCTTGCCCGTGTAGCGTCAGTCATTCACTTGCCTGCCCGGCAATCGGGCAGGCAAGGCCTGCACAGGCATCTACGTTTTCAGGCGGACAATCGGGATCCGCTGGTTTTATGCCCATGATTTGAGGCGCGCTGTTTTTGATCAGCTATGGTAAGCCGGTACACAACCCACTTGGCAGATCATCCATGAACGCCTACCTCACACTGTTCTTCGGCATGTTCACTACCCTGCTGGCAATCATCAATCCGCTTGAGGCCATTCCGGTATTCCTTGGCCTGCTGCAAGACAAAGACGCTGTCGAACGGCGTCGAGTGGCGCGCAAGGCTTGCCTCTATGCGCTGCTGCTGATGTTTTTCTTTTTGATTTTCGGAAACCTGCTGCTGCGCCTGTTCGAGGTTCCATTGAGTATGATTCGGGTGGTCGGTGGGCTGATCCTGATGCGCATCGGCTTCGAGCTTTTCGCCCCTTCGCCCAACAGCAATCTGATTCCAAGCGCTGGCAAAGGCGACCAGGACGTATCCTTCATCCCCATGGCCATGCCGATCATGTTCGGCCCCGGCGCTATTGCCACCGTGATCGGCTTGACCAGCACCATAAAAGATTCCGACCGCGCCATACTGTCCTTCGCCGTGGTGGCACTGGCGATCTGTGCCACTATGTTCACAACCTACCTTTCTTTGGCTTACGCCAATGTCATCCTGAAAAAGATTGGCCCGCAAGGCATTGACGCAGCGACCCGCATCGTCGGCTTCTTCGTTTCGGCGATGGGCGTCGGCCTGATCTTCCACGGGACGGTGGAGTTTCTTCAGTCATATGGAGTGCTGCTTGACGGGGTAGCCAAGTAAGGCGACGCCTTGCGCAGCGAATGGCGAGGTCAAGAAGCGGCCGGTCAGCGCTGTCATAATCGCTTCACCTGACCGCTTGTGCGATATCTCCGCAAAAAATATCGACGCTGCCATCCTCGGGAGTCGTACGCACGACGATGGAGTACTTCCCGGACAGCAGTTCAGGGACGGCGACAGGCGCAGTTCGGTAAAAAGTCCAACCGGCTTCAGCAGCACGTTGAGTGGTAATCCTGTTGTTCATGTCATAAGCGGCTGGGCCTGGCTGCTGGCAGCTGCCTTTGTTGACAAAAGTGTAGAGACGCAACGGCAGAGTGGTTCCGTCCGGGACACCAGAAATGTAGAAGTCAAAACTGGTTTCATTATCCACAGTGGTCAGAGTCGTACTGCCGATCTGGCCAGTATTCTGTTGGGTAGCGGTCAACGGCAGTGTTACCGGATGGCTGGAGGAACTGGTGCAGCCCAAGAGGCCTGCCGAGCCCAATAGCATTACCAGCGGGGCGCTGTATTTCATTGGCAATCTCCATCAATGAGTTGGCTGAGGCTCGAGCTGTTATCTACACCGTCGAGGGCATTGCAGTAGCGGTGAAACAGAAATGATTCTGGCCAGAATTGAATTTACTTAGGAAACAACAGCGTGAACGCGACCCGAAACCCCCAGCCCTCAGCACCGTCTTTCGGGCTGTCAGCCCAGTAGCGCGGTCCGGCCTGCAAGCTCATGGGTTGATGACCTACTTTGAACAACTGGGTCACAAACAGATTGATCGGCACCGACCATTCGCGGGTTTGCCAGTCGTAGGTGGACTCGGTGTTGATGCCAAAGGTTGTGTAGGTATGGGTGGTGTAGCTGAAGAACGGCTGCAGGAACGTCTGGTTGATCTTTTCCTTGTCGTCGGGCGGGCTGCTTTCCACGGACCAGATGTGGTTGGCCAGAATACCGCGAGTCCAGCCATGGCTTTGTTTAAGCGCCACCACCGTAGGCCCGGCGCCCCATTGCTCAGCGCTCAGCAGGTCATCACTGCCGGTCGGCACCAGAATCACTGGGCCGGCCCCCAGAATCCAGCCGCTGGCGGTGGGTTCCTTGGGTGAAAAGAAGAAGCTCTGAGTGATATCACCGATCCCGGATTTGTCGGCTTGCCCGCCGGGTACCAGGCCATGTTGGTCAATGACCGGCAGGATGGTTCGGGAAATCAGGTTCCATTTCTCGTTGATGCTAAAAGGCAACACGGGCTGGATATTGGTGACGCTTTGATAACCCTCGCCGCTGGGCCCGAGCTTCTGGTTCCAGTTGTATTGAATGGGCACGCTGTAGAGCGCCGCCACCGGGTTCAGCGATTGCTTGGCCAATTCGGCCTGGCTGTCGGCGGAGAACCCGATGTTGGGCCAAAGGGTTGCCAATGTCATGACGGGAATGAATTGAAGAGCTTTATTCATACGTACACCTTTCCGATCTCGAAAACATGAACTACCACTTAGTGGTCTGTCCCCGGCTCCGTCCAGCGTAGTTCAGACTTTCTGAATCAGAACTAATTTGGATGTTCGAGAAAGCTTTCTTGTCGAGGTAAGTCCATGCAACCAAGGAAGGCTGCGATTCCAGCTGTGCTTGTTCTGTTCTGCCATCAGGTGCAGGCGGGCGGCATCAGGTGTCGAACATCTCAGAAGCGCCGACCGGCCAGGACACGAACCTGTTCATCGAAGCCGAACTCATCGATGCGAAAACCAATCAAACCGTCGCCAAAGTGGTTCGCAAGGTATTTGGTAGCACCCTGGAAAATGAAAGCCAGAAAATTACCGTCCAGGACTTCAAGGCCGCCATCGATAAATTGAATGTTGATCTTTGGGCGTTCATTCGCAGTTGAACCTTAGCGTAGCCGTCACGGCGGCTGCTCGAAACCCTCAAGCAGAGGATTGCTGACATGCGTCTTTATTCATCGCTTCGATGCGCAAGCTTGCAAAGACCGTTACTTGTGGCCGCGCTGATGACCAGCGTGCTGATGCTCAGTGCCTGTGCGTCGGTGGATGCGCAGACAACCGCTTACGTCGGCGTCGAGCACCCCGCGCCAACCCTGGCCAGTGAGGTGCAGATCCTCCGTACAGCGCCGACGCGGCCCAACGTGCGGTTGGGCGAAATCCTGATCGATGCCAGTGTCGACCCGGCACCGCCCATCACCCAGGTCGAACAAAAGCTGCGCGAAGAAGCAGCCAAGCTTGGCGCAGATGCAGTGGTTGTCGTTTATGACCAGATCCAGCCCGTCGCTGCCTACGTGAGCGGGCCACTCTGGAGCCGTGACATCGAAACGATTCAGGGACGCAAGCTCAAGGGCATTGCCATCAAATATCAATGACGAGGTACACCGCTATGAAAGCAATCATGTCCTGGCTGACGATCACATTGGCGGCTGTACTGATCAGTGCCTGTTCGGCCGTCAGTTCAACCGACGGCGGCGCCGGTGAAGTTGAAATTCGCTCAGGCACAATCGAGCAGATTTCGCTGACACAAATGCAGACCAATCACGACAGTGGCGTCGGTGCTGTCCTCGGTGGCCTGGGTGGCCTGGGGATCGGCAGCCTGATTGGCCGTGGTACCGGGCGTGATGTTGCCATGGTCGCCGGCGCGCTCGCGGGGGCGGTGGGTGGTAATTACGCCGAGAAGAAAAAGTACGATCAACCGGTAGAGGCGCAGCAGATTATCGTGCGGGTCAACAGTGGCGTGCTGGTCTCAGTGACCCAGCCGATCAATCCCTCCCTGGCTAAAGGGATGAAGGTTTATATCCAGGGCTCAGGCAACGATGCTCGTGTGGTACCGCAAGGTGGTTAAGATTCATCCGAGGTTTTTGAGCGCTGCACTGTTCCCCAGGCACTTGTAACAAGGACCTGGGTAACCGTAGTTATTCACTTGCCTGCCCGGCAATCGGGCAGGCAAGGCGGGCCCCTTAAGCTGCAAGTCTGAACACCCCCCATCCCCCATCAAGGGGGTCAATCCCCCTCGTTCCTGCGCATACCATCCAGCTCGTCCTTGTCGCGACAGCCGCGCCTTGCGTGCGGCTCGCTGCCGCCATTTCCCGAGAGAAACAATAATGACTGGGTATGCCTTGCGAGTGGAACTTGAACCAACCGGCCTCGATGCGGACCTCAACGAGCTGGAATCGGCGATGCAGCAAAGTGCGCGGCGCTTTGCCTGCAATGTGATGCGACCGCTCGGCCAGCAGCTCGACCAGATGACCCCGGCGCAGGTGATCGCCACCGACTCGCCGTTGTGGCAGGTGTTCGAGGAGTTCGCCGGGCTCGGCCTGAACCTGGCCGATCTGCAGGCTTTGCCGGCGGCCGATCGCGCACGCCTGATGAGCCTGGTGTTCGAGGAATTGGGGCACGGTGACGGGGGCCTGGCCGTGGTGCTGGGCGCCGCCATGATCCCGGGCATTGTCCTGGACCTGGTCGATCGGCAGGACCTGATGCAGCGCTACATCGACCGCCCGCTGGGCTGCTGGGGCATTACCGAACCGGACCATGGCAGCGACATGCTCGACAGCAGCGGCCACGTACGCCACCCCGGCGTGGGGCATGGCCGATTGAATTGCAACGCGAAAATCCAGGGCGAGCGCATCGTCATCAACGGGCAGAAGTCCGCCTGGGTGTCCAATGGACCGATTGCGCAAACCTGCATCCTGTTCTGCGGTTTCGACGATGGCTCCGGCCGCGACCAGCGCTGCGTGGTGCTGGTGCCGCTCGACAGCGCGGGTGTCAGCCGCGGGGCACCGCTGGACAAGATGGGCCAGCGTGCGCTGCCGCAGGGGGAGTTGTATTTCGACAACGTCAGCCTGCCGCTCGACCACCTGGTGGCCGGGCCGGAAGACTATGCCAGGGTCGAGCAGGGCGTGCTCGCCGAGGCCAACGCATTGATGGGTGTGATCTGGACCGGCGTGGCCCGTGCTGCCTATGAGCTCGCCTACACCTACGCCCACCAGCGCAAGCAGGGCGGGGTGCCGATCATCGTTCACCAGAACGTGCGCTATCGCCTGTTCCACATGTTCACCCGCGTCGAGGCCTCCCGTGCCCTGGCTCGCCGTGCGGTCCTGTTCAACCAGCTGGCGCCACGCCCGGCGCTGCAAGGTTCCATCGCCGCCAAGATCACCGCGACGCAGACCGCCTTCGACGTGGCCTCGCAAGCGATCCAGCTGTTCGGTGGCAACGGCGTCACTCGCGAGTACCCGGTGGAAAAGCTGCTGCGCGATGCCCGCGCCTCGATGATCGAGGACGGTTGCAACGAAATGCTCGCCATCAAGGGCGGCACCCTGATTTCACGGCTTTGAGAACCTCGACATGAAGATGAATGCATACGTTGCCGGTGTGGGCATGGTGCCGTTCGGCAAACACCTGGACAAGACGCTCAAGGGCTTGGCCGGACAGGCGATCCAATTGGCCTTGAACGATGCCGGGCTGGATAAAACGCAGCTGCAGGCGGCGTGGATGGGCAACGCCGCCGCCGGCGTGGTGACCGGCCAGGAAATGATCCGAGGCGAGGTGGTGCTGCGGGGCATGGGCATCGGCAAGATTCCAGTGGTCAATGTGGAAAACAAGCCGGACGACGCGCTGTATCTGGGCACCGACTACGATGGCCGCGGGGAACGGCTTCAGGGCAAGCAGCCGTACAGCCTGACATTTGCGGCCGATCAACTGCCGCCTGCCGAGGCGTTCTGGTCAATATCGGCGTACGACGGTGAGCACTTTTTCGAACCCAACCCGATCAATCGCTTTTCGATCGGCACCAAGAATCGGGACCTGAAGAAGAATGCCGACGGTTCGCTGACGATATACCTGCAACACACTTCGCCAGGGGCTGACAAGGAAAGCAACTGGCTGCCGGTACCCAAGGGCGACTTCAGCTTGTTGTTGCGCCTGTACAGCCCGGGACAAAGCGTGGTCAAGGGTGAGTACATGATGCCGCCTGTGAGCACGATCATGTAAACGTTGATGGCAGCAATGTCCTGATCTTCTTGGCATCGGCAGCCAGGTGCTCGTTCGCTTCACTCACTGGGAGCGCGCCGGTTACCGCAAACATTATTAGCGCCTGAAATCGGCGGTTACTTCGTAACCCTGGGGTGTCAAGCAGTTTGTGATATTCTTGCTTCTCAACAGGAGCAACACCGTGACCAAGCAAGCAGAAAACAAACCACTGCCACCGACAGGCAGCAAGAAGGCGCATTTCGACGTCCGACTCGGCGACGATCGCATTGTGGTTGTGTCCTCGCGTGCAAGCGAAGTGGTTGAGCGACAAGCCGCAAAGGCTTTTGCCGGCAGTGGTCTGAGTCAGTCGGGTGTATACAAAGCCCCTCGTACTCCACGAGTCCCGCACCTTCAGAATCTGGAGCGGGAGCTTCGCGACCTGAAAAAAGTCGTCGATGCCCTCGCGGTCCGCTCCGTTGTGCACGATCAGTCGGCCCAGGTTTCTGACTCTGTTGATTTCGAGGGCATGACGGTGCTGGATGCTGACACTGCATACCAGCTGCTCGACAATCCTCCCGAGCCTAATCAGGCGCTGCGCAATCTGCTTGCCTTACGCTAAGGGCTTTTAATGGATTTCATCACCGTCGACTTTGATAAGTCGATAGATCGCGCTGCGTTCGACTGCGGAGTTCATCCAGCCCTCAACACATATATTGCCCAGCACGCTGGTCAGGACGAAAAGCGTAACATTTCCCGGACGTTCATGTATCTGCAGGACGGAGTTCTGCTGGGCTACTACACCCTGGCCAACACCGCTGTGGCGCTCGATCAGCTCAGTGATGAGATGAAAAAGAAGTTGCCTCGGTATCCGATGCCGGCAGTGCTGCTGAGCAGGCTTGGCGTTGACAAGCGCATGCAGAAGAAGGGGTTGGGTCAGCGGTTGATGGCTGATTTCTTTCGCCGCGTGTACGCGGTATCGAAGCACTGTGGCGTGGCTTTCATCGTTGTTGATGCAAAAGACGAGGCTGCTGCAGCTTACTACCAGAGCCTGCAGTTCATGCCCTCCAAGGACAACCCACTTCGCCTTGTTTTGTCTGCGTCGACGATCATCCAAGGTATGCGCGAGCAGGAGGCCCGGCATGGCTGAGTTTTGTTCGAGTACTTCACTAGCGCTTCGGCGAACGTTGATGTGAGATACAGGCCTTGAAGAGCTCTTTTAGGAGCCCAGCGCTCTAACTCGTGGCTTGCGCCAACCACTGTCGCAATACTGTAATAATTCAGTCATAGAATTGACACGACTTCTTACAGTTTCCCTCAGTCGGCCTCTGGCCTTTTCATGGATGAGCAAGTCCCATGCGTCGTGTCGTATTCAATCAGAAAGGCGGTGTCGGAAAATCCAGCATTGCCTGCAACCTCGCCGCCGTCAGTGCTGCCGAAGGTTACCGGACGCTGCTGGTTGATCTCGATCCCCAGGCTAATTCGACCCACTATCTCACCGGGCTGATGAACGAGAACATTCCTGCGGGGATCGCCGATTTTTTCAAGCAGACCTTGTCCAGCGGGTTCGAGGGCAGGAAGAATCGCGTGAACATCACCCGCACGCCTTACGCCAATCTCGACCTGGTGACGGCCAGTGCCGAGCTGTCCGAGCTGCAGTCAAAACTGGAGAGCAAGTTCAAGATCAACAAGCTGCGCAAGTTGCTGGTCGCACTGTCCGAGGACTACGAGCGCATCTACATCGACACACCGCCGTCACTGAATTTCTACACCTTCAGCGCGCTGGTGGCGGCGGACCGTTTGCTGATTCCGTTCGATTGCGACAGGTTTTCTCGCCAGGCGTTGTATCGTGTCATCGCCCAGGTGGAAGAGTTGCGCCTTGATCACAATGAATCACTGACAGTGGAAGGGGTGGTGGTCAACCAGTTCACCGGTCACACCGGCTTGCACCAGATGCTGGTGGATGAGCTGATGGCCGAAGGTTTGCCGGTGCTGCCGGTATACCTGAGCAGCTCGGTGAAGATGCGCGAGTCTCATGAGGTGTCGGTTCCCCTCGTGCATTTCGCCCCTCGGCATAAGCTGTCGCTGGAGTTTGCCAACTTGCTGGATGCCTTGGAACGAGCTGCTTAGGGAGCTCCCGGAGATCAAGGGTTTGCGGACTAAAGCTAATGCAAACCCTTGTGTGTTTCGGCTTCGTCTATTGCTGTCCTTTGCGCCGTTACTCTTGTTTGTGTTCAGCGTTCAGGTCTGCCTTGCGTCGATCGCTGCCGTTGGGATTGCCGACATCGATCAGTCTTCTTTCCAGCAGAATGGTTTGCAGGGCCTCGCGGTCCGACGGGGTCATTTGATGTTCTCGCTCCTTGAGTTCAAGCAGGATCGGGCTGGACCACTGGCGATAGGTTTGTTCGGCATTACGAGTGGATGACATCGCTTCCTCCATGGGCTGACTTCTGCCAATCAAGACGCCTTGGTTCGATACGCAAAGTGACCCTAGCCGAGGAAGGCCATTGTTGCCAATGCCTCACATCGGACGGTTCCAGGCACCCGTCGCCGCAGTGCGCCGGACGTAGTCGCTGAAGTCCCGCGCCGGACGCCCAAGCGCGCGTTGCACGCCGTCGGCGACCGCTGTGTTTCGGCCGTCGAGCACGGTGGTGAACAGGTACATGACCAGGTCGATCAGGGGCGGTGGAAGTTGTTGCTGTTCCAGCGCCTGGCGATAGTCATCGGCCGGTACGGACAGGAAGCCGATGTCGCAGTTGGTGGCTTGGGCAATCTCCGTGACGGCCTGCGCGAATGTCAGCGCGCGTGGTCCGGTCAGTTCATAGAGCTGGCCTGAATGTCCGGGTTGAGTCAGTGCCGCGACCGCGACGTCGGCGATGTCTTCTGCGTCGACAAAAGGCTCCGGGATCGGTCCGACGGGGAGGGCCAGTTCACCTTCGAGGATCGGTTCGAGAAAGTGCGCTTCGTTGAAGTTCTGGCAGAACCAACTGGCCCTGAGCAGGGTCCAGTCGACGCCACTGTTCTGCACTACGCGTTCGGCCTGTTGCGCCTCGACCTCCCCGCGGCCCGACAACAACACCAACTTGCGCACGCCTGATTGAACAGCCTGGTCGGTGAATGCCTGGATGCTCTCCAAGGCGCCTGGAACCGCAAGGTCGGGTTGATAGCTGATGTAGGCCGAGTGGACGCCTTGGAGCACCGCGGCCCAGGTCGATCGATCCTCCCAGTCAAAGGCCGGGGTCGCCCCTCGGCAACCCTGGCGAACGGGCAACCCAAGTGCTTGCAGGCGTTGAACGATGCGCCCACCGGTTTTGCCGGTCGCGCCGAGAATCAGCAGGGTTTCTTGAGAGGTTGTCATCGCGTTCATCTCCAGCCACTAATGTGAGTGATGCTCATGTTTTAAAGATGATAAACCCTCATGTTTTTCCGTCAATCGACCGAAGTGCAAAAACCGACGTATGGGCACGCCTTCACACAATGCTAAGGTGAGTCATCGTCATGTTATAGAAAAGGGGGAGGAACCCAAGTGATAGACAAGGCCACTGAAACGCCCCAAGAGGCAACGATTCGACGCGTCCCTGCGCAACAACGCAGTCGCGAGCGTCAGGAGCGCATACTTGCCGTGGCGACGGACTTGATTTCGAGCAAAGGCAGCGACCAGGTGAAGATGAGTGAAATCGCCGCGCTGTCGCAGATTTCAATTGGCTCGCTTTATCAATACTTCCCCGACAAGAGCTCGATCATCCGCACTTTGGCCGAGCGCTATAACGCTGAAAGTCGTCGCTGCATCGAACAGGCGCTGGGGGAGGTCGAGGATGTGCAAGGGTTGCAGGCGGCCTATTCGACGTTGCTCGACCAGTATTACGACATTGTCCTGGCGACACCGGCGATGCGTGACATCTGGTCCGGCATGCAGGCCGACAAGCAACTGCTCGAGCTGGAACTGCAGGAGAGTCGAATCGCTGGCGACTTGTTGGCCCAGGCCATGTTGCGGGTAACACCAGGCGCCGACGCCCAGCAGTTGGCGGATGCGGCTTTCTTGATCTGGCACCTGGGCGAAGCGACGATGCGGCTGGCGGTGTCGTCCGGGCCAGAGGAAGGGTGCAGGTTGGTGGAGTCCTTCAAGCGCATGTCACTGCACGAAATCCTCGGGCTGGTGTGCCATTGACCACTAAGGATCGGAGTCGACAGGATCGACCCCGATCCTGTTGCCTCTAGACAAATCCCTGCCCATGAAAACCCCGCGGCAGCCGTTGCAGGCCTGTCATGGCGGACAGTCGCTCGATCCAGTCCTGGCGCCAGTCTATGAGCACATGAGGGGTTCTTGCCTTGCGTGCGGCGCGGCGGGCGGCGTTGCGCTCGCTCTTGCGCGCCTCTTTGTAAGCGTCGGTGTTGCGACAGCTTCTGCATTTGACCCGATTCAGTTCCCGGGTTGAGGTGAGGTTGTTGCCTGTGTGACCGCAGGCGAGGTGCCCGCTGACTTTGAAGTGGGTAACCATCTGAACGCCTCCTTCGTGGCGAGGTGATCATTGGACAACCCAGGCTTGCTGACGTTCGCCGCTTGAGGGCGTAAAAAATCCCAGCGCCGGGCTGGGTTGGGGGCCAGAATCGCAGAGACACACACACGCGGTGACGATAGTGTCGCCGGTCATGTGTCCCGCGTCAGGTCGTGTCTGTGCAGCGGTATCCGAATCGCAATCATCTGAACCGTGGCAGCGGCGGATCGACTGGCCGCAGCGCCGACAGGGTGTTGCGGATCAGCGGCGTATCCTTTTCGATATCGTTCAGCCGGTCACGGATCCTGAGCGCAGTCGGGTGTCCGCCTTGATGATCGACCCAGTCGGCGATTTCCTTGCACGCGGCAGCCAGGCGAACCTGACGGGAGTCGAGCAGGGTGAGCAGGGTGGTGATGGACTCTTTTTCGGACATGGGGAACACCTCCGTTAAGAAACCTGAAGATTGGCAGTAAAAAGCCCGCCGCCAGCGAGCTTCCACCGATGAGGCGCTGATCCTTCAGCACTGTCTCAGTATAGACCCGTAACCGCTTGGCGAATGCACGTCAGCCTTGCCGGACCGTCATTTGCGATCGGGCGTTGAGCTCTCGACATACGTATTGGGCATCGCGTTCAAGATCGTAGCCGTCGCCGATGAAGCCATTGGTGCGAGTATCGGCGATGCGGTACCAGACGGCGGCGTCAGCGGGTTGATGCACGGTTTCTCCAGCCCGGCGTCCATGGATGATGATCTTGTTGCAGCGCTTGACGACAAAAATGTCTTCCATGGCTTCACCGCAGCTGATTCGTGTACAGATCAACTATAGAAGCCATTTGCAATCGTGCAAAAAATAGGCAGGTCAGTTCGTCGGTTCAGACGCCATTTTCTCAAGCAACATCGCCAGCGCGACTTCCTCGGCCCGCAGGCCTTTGCGCACCCTCGGCCTTGGCAATTGCGCCAGGGCGCCGAGGGGAAAACCCTCGAGCACCGCCGGGTGGATGTAGCACTTGCGGCAGACTGCCGGGGTGTTGCCCAACTGCCGGGCGACGTCCTTGACCATCGCCACCACATGCTGCTTGGCCTGTGATTCGGGTTGCCACTCAAGCTCGCGCAACACCGACAGAGCCAGGGCGCTGCCGGCCCAGGTACGGTAATCCTTGGCGGTGAAGTCGGCGCCGGTCAGGTCTTGCAGGTAGGCGTTGACGTCGGCGGAAGTGATGGTGTGTCGCTCACCGTTTTCATCGAGGTACTGGAACAGGTTTTGCCCGGGAATCTCCTGGCAGCGCTTGACGATCCGCGCCAGTCGCCGGTCCTTCACGGTAATTTGATGTTCGATGCCACTCTTGCCGCGAAACTGGAACAGGATCGCACTGCCGTTGACCTCCACATGCCGGTCGCGCAGGGTGGTCAGGCCATAGGAGCGGTTGTCCCGGGCGTACTGGGCATTGCCGACACGGATCAGCGTCGCGTCGAGCAGGGTGATGACCGTGGCCATGACTTTGTCGCGGCTGAAACCCGGCGCCGCCAGCAGGGCTTCCAGTTGCTTGCGCAACTTCGGCAAAGCCAGGCCGAAATCCCGCAGGCGTGAGTATTTGTCGCTGTCGCGCACTTCTCGCCAGCGCGGGTGATAGCGGTACTGCTTGCGCCCGCGGGCGTCGCGGCCGGTGGCTTGCAGGTGGCCGCGCGGGTCGGTGCAGATCCACACGTCGGTGTAGGCCGGTGGGACCGCCAGGGCATTGATGCGCTGGATCTCCTCCGGGTCGACGATGCGCAGGCCCGAGGGCTCGAAGTAGCAGAATTTGCCGCGCAGTTTCCGGCGGGTAATGCCCGGCTGGGTGTCATCGACGTAATGCAGGTCACGGGGCAGTGCATCGGGCATGGCGAATGTCCTGGGCGAGGGATCGAGGGGCCGTTACAGCCATTGACCCCGCGCCGCGGCAGTCGTGCCCCCAACTTTACGCCAGCACCGCCACGGCCTTGATCTGCGCCCAGAGTCGTTGGCCCGGGTGCAGGTTCAAGTGGTCCCGGGAATAGCGGGTGATACGCGCCAGCAACGGGCTGCCCGCGGCATCCAGGCGCACCAGCACATGGGCGCTGTTGTCGGCGGCCATTTCACTGACCACCGTGACCGGCAGGCGATTGAGGATGCTGCTTTGTTCGTCGCCGTGCAGGCTCAGGCTGACGTCCCGCGCCTGGACCTTGCAGCGCAGCGCCTGGCCCACGGCCATCGGCGTGTGGGCCACGCGGATGTTCAGGTCGGTGTCGGGCAGTTGCAAGGTCAACAACTGGTAGTGGGCGTCATAGGCCGCGACATGCCCCTGGATCACCACGCCGGCGTCGTCCCCCAGCGCCAGCGGCAAGTCGAGGCGGGCCAGGGTCTGGCCGATGGGGCCGCTGGCCAGTGCCTTGCCGTCGCTGAGCAGGACGATGTGGTCGGCCAGTTGCGCGACTTCGTCCTGGGAGTGACTGACATACAGCACCGGGATGTCCAGCTCATCGTGCAGGCGTTGCAGGTAAGGCAGGATCTCGCTTTTGCGTTGAGCGTCCAGCGCGGCCAAGGGTTCGTCCATCAACAACAGCGTCGGGCTGGTGAGCAGCGCGCGTGCCATGCCCACGCGCTGGCGTTCGCCGCCGGACAGGTGCTGCGGATGGCGATCGAGCAGGTGGCTGATGCCCAGCAGCTCGGTCGCATGGGCCATGTCGACCCGGCGCTGTTGCCGGGGGATGCGCTTGAGGCCGAACTGCAGGTTGGCCAGCACCGACAGGTGAGGAAACAGACTGGCTTCCTGAAAGACGTAACCCAGTGCGCGCTTGTGCGGCGGGACGAAAATTCCCTTGTCGCTGTCTTGCCACACTTCATCGTTGACCTGGACAAACCCCTGGTCGGCCCGTTCCAGCCCGGCGATGCAGCGCAGGCAGGTGGTCTTGCCAGACCCGGAGTGACCGTACAGCGCCGTGACCCCTCGGCCGGGCAACTGCAGGTCGACATCGAGGGCGAATCCCGAATAGCCCAACTTCAGACGCGTGTGAATCATCGATCAGCTCCAGCCTGCTTTGGTTTTACGGCTGGAGTACAGCGCCAGCAACACCGCAAAAGAGAACACCAGCATGACCCCGGCCAGCCAATGGGCCTGGGCATATTCCATGGCTTCGACGTGATCGTAGATCTGCACCGAGACCACCCGGGTCTTGTCGGGGATGTTGCCGCCGATCATCAGCACCACGCCGAATTCGCCGACGGTGTGGGCGAAGCCGAGGATGGCCGCGGTGATGAAACCGGGGCGGGCCAGGGGCAAGGTGACGCTGAAAAAGCTGTCCCAGGGACCGGCGCGCAGGGTCGCGGCCACTTCCAGAGGGCGGGTGCCAATGGCGGAAAAAGCGTTCTGCAGCGGCTGGACCACGAACGGCATCGAGTACAGCACCGAGCCGATCACCAGGCCTGCAAAACTGAACGTGAGGGTGCCCAGGCCCAGGAATTGGGTGAACTGGCCGACGAACCCGTGGGGGCCGAGCGCCAGCAACAGATAAAAACCGATCACCGTGGGCGGCAGCACCAGGGGCAGGGCGACGATCGCCCCGACCGGGCCGCGCAACCAGGATTGGGTGCGCGAGAGCCATAGCGCCAGCGGAGTGCCAACCAGCAACAGGATGACGGTCGTCAGGGACGCCAGTTTCAGGGTCAGCCAGATGGCGGAAAAGTCGGCACTCGTCAGCGACATTTAGATTTGGTAACCGTAGGACTTGATGATGGCAGCGGCTTTTGGCCCCTTCAGGTAGTCAACCAGTGCCTTGGCGGCCGGATTGTCCTTGCCCTTGTTGAGGATCACCGCATCCTGTTTGATCGGGTCGTGCAGGTTGGCCGGAACGATCCACGCCGAACCGCTGGTGATCTTGCCGTCCTTGTAGATTTGCGACAGGGCGACAAACCCCAGTTCGGCGTTGCCAGTGGACACGAACTGGTAGGCCTGGGTGATGTTCTGGCCTTCGACGATCTTGTCCTTGACCTTGTCGGTCAGGCCCTGCCTGGCCAATACCTGGGTCGCTGCCAGGCCATAAGGTGCGGCTTTCGGGTTGGCGATCGACAAATGCTGATACGTGTTATCGGCCAGCACTTTGCCCTGGGCATCGACGTAACCTTCCTTGGCCGACCACAGCGCCAGGGTGCCGACGGCGTAGGTGAAGCGCGAGCCCTTGACGGTGTCGCCTTCGGCTTCAAGTTTTTGCGCGGTGGTGTCGTCTGCCGAGAGGAACACTTCGAACGGCGCGCCATTCTTGATCTGGGTGTAGAACTGGCCGGTGGCACCGAACGCAGTCACCAGCTTGTGCCCGGTGTCCTTCGCGAAATCGGCGGCGATGGCCTGGATCGGCGCGGTGAAGTTGGCAGCGACAGCGACCTGCACCTCGTCCGCCTGGGCGGAGCCGAAGGCAAACACGGCAAGCACGCTCGCCAGGCAGGTGGGTGCAAAACGTGAGGCGCGAAGGGTCATGAAACGGCTCCGTCATGGGCAGGTGTTGCGAGGGGTGATTCGTTATATAGATGAATATATAGCGAAATGCCTGTAAACGGAATGCGTTGCAGCGCGGTTATGGCGAGTGAGGTTGTCACTCGCCACAAACCCTCAGCGATGTAGCAATTTCGCCAAGCCTTCTTCGGCCAGGCGCCGGGTCAGTTCAGCGCTGCTCAACTCGACGCCCAGGGTAAACGCCTGCCCGGCCCAGAGGTTACTGAAGTCTGCCTCGCCTTTGGCGCGCAACGGCATCAATGCACCGCCGGCGAGGGGGAAGCGCGGTGCCTGGGCGCTCATCGGTCCGAGTTCGCGCATCACTCGATTAATGATCCCTCGCGCCGGACGTCCGGTGAAAATATTGGTGAGCGCCGTCTCGCTTTCCCTGGCGGTGCGTAACGCCTTGTGATGCGAGGCACTGACCTTGGCCTCCGGCGTGAACAGGTACGCGGTGCCCACTTGCACCGCTGAAGCCCCCAACATGAACGCCGCCGCCACACCTCGCGCATCGGTTATGCCACCAGCGGCAATCACCGGCACTTTCACCGCGTCGACGACCTGCGGTACCAGGGCGAAGGTGCCAACCTGACTGCTCAGGTCATCACTGAGAAACATGCCACGATGTCCGCCCGCTTCGTAACCCATGGCGATGATTGCGTCGCAGCCATGCTGCTCGAGCCAGATGGCCTCTTCGACCGTGGTGGCCGAGGACAGCACTTTTGCCCCGGTGGCTTTCACTCGATCCAGCAGGGATTTTTCCGGCAGGCCAAAGTGGAAACTCACGACTTCGGGCCGCAGCTCTTCGACCACTGCGCAGGCTGCCTCATCGAATGGCGCGCGATTGGACACCGGCGTCGGCGCATCGAAGTCGACACCCAGTTCGCGGTAATAAGGTTGCAGCAGGTTCTTCCAGTCCCGGGCGCGTTGCTCGTCGACCGTCGGTGGTTGATGGCAGAAGAAGTTGACGTTGATCGGGCGCTGGCATTCTTGACGGATGCGCTTGAGCTCTTCGCGCAATTGCTCGACGCTCAGCATGGCGGCAGGCATCGAGCCGAGGCCGCCGGCGTTGCTCGCCGCAATGACCATGTCCGCAGTGGTGGCACCAGCCATGGGGGCCTGGATGATTGGCAGATCGATCCCAAGCAGGTCAAGCAGACGAGTATCTGGCCATTGGCTCATTTCAGCAGTCCTCCGTCGTTGATAGCGGTCCATCATATTGGCTTAAAGTCGAGTACGGTATTTTTTTGCGATATGGTATTTAAATCCCACCACAACGGGTGATCTCACCAGGAGGCAGCAATGTTCCAAGGTATTTTGATCGACAAAGACGACAGCGGTTACCGGGCCACACTGCAACAGATCAATGAAGACCAGCTGCCCGAGGGCGATGTGACGGTGCGTGTGGCGTACAGCACGCTGAATTTCAAGGATGGCCTGGCGATCACCGGCAGCAGCCCGGTGGTGCGAAAATTCCCGATGGTGCCGGGGATCGATCTGGCAGGGACCGTCGAAGCCAGCGGGCATCCGGACTACAAGGTCGGTGACAAAGTCCTGCTCAATGGCTGGGGCGTGGGCGAAGGGCACTGGGGCGGTCTGGCGCAAAAGGCCCGGCTCAAGGGCGAGTGGCTGATTGCGCTGCCCGAGGCCTTCACTGAAGCACAGGCAATGGCCATCGGCACGGCGGGCTACACGGCGATGCTGTGCATCATGGCGTTGGAACGCAACGGCGTGACACCGGACCAAGGCGAAGTCCTGGTCACCGGGGCCAACGGCGGTGTCGGCAGTTTCGCCATCGCCTTGCTGAGCAAGCTCGGCTATCGGGTGGTCGCTTCCACCGGTCGCCTGTCGGAGCACGAATACCTCAAGCAGCTGGGCGCCAGCGAAATCATCGACCGCGCCACCTTGTCCGAGCCGGGCAAGCCCTTGGCCAAGGAGCGTTGGGCAGCGGTCATCGATTCGGTGGGCAGCCACACTTTGGCCAATGCCTGTGCCAGCACCAAGTCCGAAGGCACCGTGGCCGCCTGTGGTCTGGCCCAGGGCATGGATTTTCCGGCCTCCGTCGCGCCCTTTATCCTGCGTGGCGTGACCCTGGCCGGGATCAACAGCGTGACTCAGCCGAAAGCCCGGCGTGTAGAGGCGTGGGGGCGTTTGGCCAGGGTTCTGGACTTCGACCTGTTGCCATTGATCAGCCATGAAATCGGATTGAGCGAAGCGATCGAGGCTGCGCCGCGCCTGCTGGCGGGGCAATTGCGTGGGCGGGTGGTGGTGGATGTGAATCGCTGATTGGAAAATCGCCGGCTAGCGGCCAATACAAAACATTGTAGGAGCCCGGCTTGCCGGCGAAGGCGTCCGTCAAATCGCCTTCGCCGGCAAGCCGGGCTCCTACAGGTCTGCGGGCGGCCACACCACATCAACCGCCATTCACGGTTTTTCCCGTTCCAACAATTGCCGCTTGCGCTCCACCCCCCAACGATACCCCGACAAATTGCCATCACTGCGCACCACCCGGTGACAAGGAATCGCCACCGCCAGGCTGTTCGCGCCACAGGCCTGGGCCACGGCGCGAACAGCCTTGGGAGCGCCGATGCGCTGGGCGATATCGGCGTAGCTGGCGGTGCTGCCGGCGGGGATTTCCCGCAGCGCTTGCCAGACTCGCTCTTGAAACGCCGTGCCGCGCACATCCAGCGGCAAGTCCAGGCCCAGGGCCGGCGCCTCGATGAAACCCACGACCCTGGCGATCAACTGTTCGAACGCGTGATCGGCACCTATCAGGTTGGCGCGGCGAAACTTGTCCTGCAGGTCGCACACCAATTGCTGCGGATCATCGCCCAGCAGAATCGCGCAGACGCCACGCTCGCTTTGCGCCACCAGGATCGCGCCGAGGGAACACTGGCCAACCGCGAATCGAATGTCAGTGTTTTGCCCCGCGGCCCGGTAATCCGTGGGTTTCATGCCCAGCACCTGATCCGCCGCCTCGTAGAATCGGCTGTTGGAGTTGAAGCCGGCAGCGTACAGCGCATCGGTGACCGAGCGGCCATCCACCAGCCGCTCGCGCACCCGGCGGGAACGATGGGCCGCGGCATAACCCTTGGGCGTCAGGCCGGTCACGGACTTGAACACCCGATGGAAATGAAAGCTGCTCAAACCTGCTGCTTCAGCAAGCTCATTGAGCGCGGGCAGCGCCTCGGCGGTTTCGATCTGGCGACACGCGGCAGCGACGGTGGCTGCATGTTGCGCGGCGACAGCGCTTTGGTCCTTCGCTGCGCGCTTGCTGGGACGATAACCCGCGGCCTGGGCCAGTTCGGCGCTGTCGAAGAATTCGACATTCTGCGGTTTCGGCAAGCGCGAGAGGCTGCTGGGGTTGCAGTAGATCCCGGTGGTTTTCACCGCGTAGACAAATTGCCCGTCCGCCTGTGGATCGCGGGCGAGAACCGCGGCCCAGCGTGGATCGTTTTCGGTGCTGATGATTGTCGATTGGCTTGTCATGGCATTACATCCTTTGACCCGTTTGCCGCAGATTAATCACCGGCCCCTGTGTCCACACTCCGGCGCTTGCGGTCAAACTCCACGGCGTCAGCGCGCGGTCCGAAACGTGAAGTTGATCCGCTGTTCGCCCAGGCGCGGGTGCTGGCCATCCTTGATCGGCAGGACGCCGTGATAACGCAAGCGATCGACGCCGCCCCAGACCACGATGTCGCCATGCAGCAGCGGCAGCCGTTGGCTCTTGTCGCTGCGTTCGAAGCCGCCGAACAGGAATATCGCAGGTAATCCCAGCGATACCGAAACGATAGGTGCAGCGTAGGATTTTTCATCCTTGTCCTGATGCAGGGACATTTTCGCCCCAGGCACATAACGATTGATCAGGCAGGAGTCCGGTACGAAATCATCAAATCCTGCCTCACGGGCCGCCGCCTGCGCCAGCTGGAAAAAAACCTCGGGCATGGGAGGCCAGGGCAGGCCGATCTGCGGGTCGTCGCGGCTATAGCGATAACCACTGCGGTCGGTGGTCCAGCCCCAGGTTCCGCAACTGCTCAGGGCGACCGACATGGTGAAGCCGCCAGGGGTGACCATTTGCCGGAACGGTGCGGCCACCAGCACGGCTTTCAGTGCCGGCAGCAAACGCTCCAGCCAGGGCAGGGCAAAGCCCCTGAGGACGTAGGATTGTTCGCCGATCTGCTCGCGCCGGCGCTGCTGTTCGGGCTCGAAGTCGGCAAACAGGTCTAGGGTGGTCGGGTGCATGGTGCTCATGATGCGTCGTGAAAGATGATCCCAAGAGTATGCCGTTGTCCGCTGTGCAGGCGACTGACGCCGTGGCGCAGGGTCACCCGATAGTAACCGCGCACGCCTTTGACCGGGCGCTGGTTGACCGCAAAGATCAGGCCGTCGCCTTTTTTCAGACCGATGACCTGCGGGCGCGACTGCATGCGCGGACGCTGCTCGGTGAGCACGAACTCACCGCCGGTGAAGTCTTCCCCCGGTTCTGACAGAAGAATCGCCACCTGCAGTGGGAAGACATGCTCACCATACAGATCCTGGTGCAGGCAGTTGTAGTCCTGGGGGCCATATTGTAGCAACAGCGGTGTAGGACGCTGCTGGCCGGCGGCATGACAACGCTCGAGGAAGGCCGGGTGGCTGTCGGGAAAACGGCTCGGCAGGTCCATCTGCTCATGCCAGCGATTGGCAATCGGCACCAGTCGCGGGTACAGCGTACTGCGCAGGCGGGCCACCAGCGGCGGCAAGGGGTAGTCGAAATACTTGTACTCGCCACGGCCAAAACCGTGGCGGGCCATGATCACCTGCGAGCGAAAGGGTTCGGTTTGGCCGTACAAGGCGCTGATCCGGTCACAGGCCTTGTGGCTCAACAGCGACGCGATGACCGCGCAGCCGTCCTGATCGAGTCGCTGTTCCAGCAGGGGCCAGTCCAGCCTGTCCAGCCTGTCCAGATATTGCTCGCTCATTGCCGAGGCCCTCAGGTCATTGAGGTGGCGAGACTAAGCGGCATTGCCGATTTGAACACTCCGACACTTGCGGTCAAATGTCGGCGGGGAGCAGACGTCCATGTTCGCCGGGGGCAATGTTACAGCGCTTTGCTGACGCTGATGTCGCTGATGACGTCTTCCTGGCCATGCAGGGCGTCCAGCGCGGCTTTGGCTTCTTCTGCCGTGCCGTTTTCCAGCTGGGCGAATTCGAAGCGGCGTTCGCCATTGAGTTTGTACTTGATGACGTATTTGGTCGTCTGGGCCACGGTCATACCTGCCTGTCTGCGTAGTGAGTCGCTGCTCAGCTCAGTTTCGAGCTGGAGCGGCGGATGATCTTGATGGAGTGCGTCAGGGTCGGTTTGCGCGTCACACTGATCGGCCGGCGGTTGACCGTGTCGATGGTGATATTCCAGAACCCGGTGCTCGGCGCGGTGATGCGGGCCGGGAAGGTGTCGAACGCGCCGCCGTGATAGGTGTGACGGCCGCCATTCTTGAAGCTGCGGAAGTTGGCGTCGTTCATCAAGCGTATGTTGCACGTTTGCGAGCATTGAATGACGACGATGTCGTCTTCGTTGAGGTGCTCGCGCTGGTGGATAAATTTCATGAGGCGCCTCCAGAAGGGCTTTTTCTACAAAATCAAAACGATAGCATGGTCGATTGGCGCAGTTTATCAGCCCTGAGGCGTTATTATCCGGCTGTGCGGGCCCGGTGGAGCAATAAAAACGCAGATTGCGCACACCCGGGAAGAAAAAAGCACTGCGCCTCGGAGAAAACCCGTGTTTGAGCTGTCGGAGGGTCTTTAACGGAGGTTTCATATGAAGTGGGGCATGTTTGGCTTGTCGGTCTTGGCAATCAGTGGTTGTGCAAGTGTCTCGGAGATCAACCAGACGTTGCCGACCATGAGTGTGATTTCAGGCAAGAAGCCCCATGAATACGCGCAGTGCCTGAGCGAAAAACTCGCCGAGAGCCGTGGTGCCTTGCAAATCGAGGAGCAGAAAGACGGGGTGCGAGTGATCGTGCCGCAGAAGCTGTCATCCGGCCCGGCGGCGGTGTTTGATATCGAGGATCGCTCCGGTGGCAGCAGCATCAAGCTGCATGAGCGCATCTCCAACGTGCCAATTCGCCCCTTCGATGTTCGCGATGCCGCCACGGCGTGCATTTCCGGCTGATAGACTGTCGACCGTCAGCACCGATGCCGCCAAAGCAAGGCTTTTGGCGGCATTGTCATTTCTGGAGTCGAGCATGAAGCGAGAGAAGGTACGGGAGCGGCACGCAGAGGGCCACATCTGCGCCACCCATGTGATTCAGAACCCGGCGAATCCGGGTGAATGGATCGTGTTTTTCAAGAAAAGCGCCGGGCGCAGTTATTTCCTGGTGGACGATAGCGACGAAGTCGAATCCTTCGGCAGTCTCGACGAGTTGGTCGAGACCGTACGCGGCCTGGGGATCAAGTTCGCGGAAATCCACATGTAGGGCACGCGGCCCTATTTGCAGACCACCACCACACTGCGGTTCTTGAAGTTGCCAACGTCGACGCCCAGGGTCTTGTCGCTTTCCTCAGGGGAAGGTGTGCCGTCAGTGCCGACGATCCGGTAGCCGGTACCGGCGCAGGAGGCATCGGCCTTTTCGTAACAGGTCGCCCAGGAATTGGCCTCGCCGGAGCAGTCGATCGCCAGGCCTTGTTCGCCATTGTTCAGGTAAGTGGTTTCGGAGGTTGCGCAGCCACTGAGGGCCAGCACCGCAATCAGCGGCAAAAATTTGGTCATGTCGTTGTCGTCGTCAGGAAGAGAGGGCAAAGCCTGTGACAGCGTGGGCGGCAAAAGGTTATAGCGAAAGGCCACTTCTTCCCGGCATTCGCAAAAAAAGCCCTGCACAAGGGCAGGGCGTCGGGCCGGATCAGTTCTTGTCCTTGCCCCGTCGTTTCGGTGCCGGGTGTTCCAGTTGCAACACCGATGCCACTTCGATCGCCATGGCTTCGGATGGGAAAGGTCCGGCAATGTTCTCGCCGCCAACGCCGGCTACCCACCACTGGCCGTCTTTGGCCTTATTGATCAAGTACCCGTTGACGCTTTTTGCTTCTGACATCTATTTGCCTCGCTGGCTGGTTCAATGGCGCCATGATACCGCCAAATGCACCGTTCGGGTGCCGATGGGCGCACGGTGGTGCGCTTGCCCGTTGGTTGACTTGTCGTGCAAGTCTGGTGGACTCTGCTATCAATAACAGGCTGCTGATCCATTCGCGGTGCTCGTTGCGGAACTAACAGCGAGAATATTTCTCTATGATGGCATCGGTTAGCCAGTGCGGGGCATTGTAAGGTGTACGCCGCCTGATTAGACTGCGCCGAAACTCGTACACACAGCCCTTTCAAGGACTTATATGATCAAGAAATGCTTGTTTCCAGCAGCCGGTTACGGCACTCGCTTCCTGCCAGCGACCAAAGCCATGCCCAAGGAAATGCTGCCGGTGGTAAACAAGCCACTGATCCAGTACGGCGTCGAAGAAGCACTGGACGCTGGCCTGACGGAGATTTCCATCGTCACCGGTCGCGGCAAGCGCGCCTTGGAAGACCATTTCGACATCAGCTACGAGCTGGAAAACCAGATCAAGGGCACCGACAAGGAAAAGTACCTGGTCGGCATCCGCAAGCTGCTCGATAACTGCTCGTTCTCCTACACCCGCCAGACCGAAATGAAAGGCCTGGGCCACGCGATCCTGACCGGCCGTCCGCTGATCGGCGACGAACCCTTCGCCGTTGTACTGGCGGACGACCTGTGCGTCAACCTCGATGGCGACGGCGTATTGACCCAGATGGTCAAGCTGTACAAGCAGTTCCGCTGCTCGATCGTGGCCATCCAGGAAGTCGACCCGCAAGAGACCAACAAGTACGGCGTGATCGCCGGCGAGATGATCCGCGACGACATCTACCGCGTGCACAGCATGGTGGAAAAACCAAAACCGGAAGATGCGCCATCGAACCTGGCCATCATCGGTCGCTACATCCTGACCCCGGACATCTTCGACCTGATCGAACAGACCGAGCCAGGCAAGGGCGGTGAAATCCAGATCACCGACGCCCTGATGAAACAGGCCCAGAACGGCTGCGTGATGGCCTACAAGTTCAAGGGCAAGCGTTTCGACTGCGGCGGCGCCGAAGGTTACATCGACGCGACCAACTTCTGCTTCGAGAACTTCTACAAGACGGGCAAGGCTTACTGATAGCGCCCCGGCCGCTTGTATTGAAAAGCGATCTTCACAGGCTTTAATCAAGCTGAAGAAGGTTTAAAGAAACGCCCCGACTTGATCGGGGCGTTTGCTTTTGTGGGAGCTGGCCTGCCGGCGATGGCGTCCTGACAACCCACCAACCTTTCGTTGCTGCAGCCGATCCCCTGTAATTGGATGGACTCGCCCCAGCCGAGGCGTCAATGCGCCACGGTGGCAGTCTAAACAGCCAACGGCAGCGAGGGCGAGTCCATGAAAAAGCATAGTTCGATTGATCAATCCCTGTC
>Ga0160432_100321_pt1 | contig 37455 bp, 34 predicted proteins | sample HID1971M_E0MG_FD_108250 | JGI IMG/M metagenome (GOLD analysis project Ga0160432, IMG submission 108250) | Enriched millipede-associated microbial communities from UW Madison campus, WI, USA - HID1971M_E0 MG | ecosystem: Host-associated > Arthropoda: Insects > Digestive system > Unclassified ... | reverse complement strand
CGGTCGTCCCGGCCGTCGTCCCGCGCGGGACCGCGGCCGCCACCCCGGAAGGCCGGGAGGCACCGTCCCGGCCGTCCCGGCGCGTCGACCTACGACTGGTGCCGGCCGCCCTGGTGGCATGGGCGGCGGCCTGGGCGCTCACCGGTCCCGTCCAGGGGTGGGCCGGCACGGTGGCCGTCGGGGCGCTGCTCGGCGGCGTCGGCGCGGGGACGGCGGCCGTCCTGGTGCCGCGGTCCCTGCGCCTCTCCCGGCCCGCGGCGAGGCACGTCGTCGTCGCGATGGCGTGCCTCGCGGCCGTGTCGCTCGGGGTGCACGCCCAGGTGGCACGGCAGACGCCCCTGCGGTCGCTGGCCGGTCACGGGGCGCACGCCGAGCTGGTCGGTCGCGTCGTGTCGGAGCCGCGGCCCGCCGTCTTCGGCGACGGCGAGCGCTGGCAGGTGGCCGTGCGGCACGTGACGGCGCGCGGGATCGTGTCGTCCACCGCCGGGCTCGTCGAGGTCACCGCAGCCGGAGCGGCGCCGCGCTACGGCGCGACCGTCTCGGTGTCCGGCGTGCTGCGTCCCGTCGACTCGGGAGACGGCCCGCTGGCCAGGCTGACGGCGGCGGAGCCGGTGACCGAGCGCGCCCCGCCCACGGCACTGCTGCGAGCGACGCACACGATGCGGTCGGCGCTGCTGGACGTCACCGACCCTCTGTCCGCGCAGGCGCGTGGGTTGGTGCCGGGCGTCGCCGTCGGCGACACGAGCCGAGTGCCGGAAGCCGTCGACGAGGCGATGCGGGTCACGAGCCTCACGCATGTCACCGCGGTCTCCGGGGGCCACTTCGCGATCGTGGTGGCGGCGCTCACCGCCCTGTGCGCGCTGGCGCGGGCCCCCCGCGCGCTGCGTGTCGGCGTCGTCGCGGTCGCCGCGACGGCCTTCGTCCTGCTCGTCCGGCCCGAGCCCAGCGTGCTCCGGGCCGCGTGGACGTGCGCCGCCGCGCTCCTCGCCCTGGCGCTGGGGCGGCCGTCGTCAGGTGCCCCGGCCCTCGCCGCGGCGGCGACGGTGCTGCTCGTCGTCGACCCGTGGCTGGCGCGGTCCTACGGCTTCGTCCTGTCGTGCGCGGCGACGGCGGGGCTCGTGCTCCTGGCCGGCCCGCTCGCCCGCCGGCTGGCGCCGTGGACCGGACGTCCGCTCGCGTTCGCGCTCGCGGTCCCGTGGGCCGCGCAGGCCGCGTGCGGCCCGGTGCTGCTCCTGCTCGACCCGCACGTGCCGCTGATGTCGGTGCCGGCGAACCTGCTGGCGACCCCCGCACTGGTCCCGGCCACCGTGCTCGGGCTCGTGGCCACGCTGCTCGCCCCGTGGACGCCGGGGTTCGCCCTACCCGTCGCGTGGCTGGCGGGCCTGTCGACGGGGTGGATCGCCGGCGTGGCGCAGGCCTTCGCCGCCGTGCCGGGCGCGCGCCTGCCCTGGCCCGCCGGGCCGCTCGGGGTGGCGGCGCTGACGCTGCTCACGGTCGCGGTCCTCGCGCTCGTCCTGCGTCGGCCACCCGGCGAGGGCTGGCGGCGCGAGTGGCGGGAGTTCGCGCCACGCGCCGTGCGCCGGGTGCGGCGGCAGGTCCGGCGGGCGACGGTGCGGCACGGCCGCGCGCGGACGGCGACCGTCGCCGGCCTGGCCGGCGCCGCGCTGCTTGCGGTCATCGTGGTCGCCGTGCCCCGGCTCGCCGGCGCGGGCCACGCCGTCCCGGACGACTGGCAGGTGGCCGCCTGCGACGTCGGACAGGGCGACTCGCTCGCGGTGCGCACCGGCCCGTCGTCAGCGGTCGTGCTGGACGTCGGCCCCGACGGCGAGGCGGCCGGCCGGTGTCTCGACCGGCTCGGCGTCGCCACCGTGGACCTGCTCGTGCTCAGCCACTTCCACGCCGACCACGTGGGTGGGCTCGCCTCCGTGCTGCGCGGCCGCTCGGTCACGGCCGCGCTCGTCTCGCCGCTCGACGAACCGGAGGGCCAGGCGGCCGCCGTGCGGTCCCGCCTCGCGGCCGCGGGGGTGCCGGTCCGTGCGGCGGCCGTCGGGGACGGTGGCTCAGCGGGCTCGGCGACCTGGCAGGTGCTCGCGGCCTCGGGCGGGAGCCCTGGCCCCGCCGGGTCGGGCGGCGGGGACGAGGGGGACGGCGCGAACGACGCCAGCGTCGCGCTCGAGCTGCGCACCGCCGGCGGGCTCGACGTCGTCGCGCTCGGCGACCTGGAAGAGGCAGGGCAGGACGCCCTCGCCACAGCCCTCGCCGCGACGGGGCAGGCGGCGGACGTCGACGTCGTGAAGATGGCCCACCACGGGTCGCGGTCGCAGTCCGCGGCGCTCGCCCGGCGCCTCTCGCCCCGCGTCACCCTGGTGAGCGTCGGTGCCGACAACACCTACGGGCACCCGACCGACGACGCGCTCGCCCTCTACGCGTCCGTGGGGTCCGCGCTGGTACGGACCGACGAGTGCGGCACCGCGGCCCTCGTCAGCCGTGGCGACGAGATCGGCCTCGCGTGCAGCTAGCGGGCCGCTGGAGACTCGAGCCGGCAGGGCGCGAGAAGGTCAGTGGGAGGCGGAGCGCGGGTGGCCGGAGAGTCGGCGGTTCGTGGCAGGCTGGGGTCGTGCCCGCCGCCTCCACGTCCCGACAGTCCCGTCCCGCCCGCAAGGGGAGGTCCTCGGCGAACAGCCGGTCGTGGGACGACCCCACGCTGGCGCCGGTGCTCCTGGTGCGCGGGCCGGAGGGGCTGCTCGCCGAGCGGGCCGTGGACGGCATCGTCGGCCTGGCGCGCGAGCGCGACGCCACCACCGAGAAGGCCGAGCTCGACGGCGGCACGTACGCCGCCGGCCAGCTCGCGGTCGCCGCCAGCCCGTCGCTGTTCGGTGAGCCGAGCGTCGTCGTCGTGCGGGGCGCCGAGGCGGCCACCGAGGACCTGGTCGCGGACGTGGTCGCGTACGCCGGGTCGCCCGATCCGGAGACGGTCGTCGTCGTGGTGCACGGGGGCGGGCAGCGGGGCAAGAAGATGCTCGACGCGATCGTCGCCAGCGGCGCCCCCGTGCTCGAGTGCGAGCCGATCTCCAAGGACGCCGACAAGGTGCAGTTCGTGACCGCCGAGTTCCGCGCCGCGCGGCGGCGCGCGGACGCGGCGGCGGTCCGCGCGCTCGTCGACGCGCTGGGCACGGACCTGCGCGAGCTCGCGTCCGCCTGCTCGCAGCTCGTCGCGGACACGACGGGCACCATCAGCGAGGCCGTCGTCGACCGGTACTACGGCGGCCGGGTCGAGGCGACGGGGTTCAAGGTCGCGGACGCCGCGGTCGCGGGGGACACCGGCGGCGCCGTCGCCCTCCTGCGCCATGCCCTGGCGACCGGGGCCGACCCGGTGCCGATCGTCGCCGCCCTCGCGCTGCGCCTGCGCACCCTGGCGCGGGTCGCGGCCATCCGCGGCGGCGCGGCCACCGCACGGCAGCTGGGGCTGCAGGACTGGCAGGTGCGCAACGCCCAGCGGGACCTCTCCCGCTGGACCCCCGAGGGTCTCGCGACGGCCATCGGCGCCGTCGCCCAGGCCGACGCCGACGTCAAGGGCGGCGGTCGCGACCCCGTCTACGCCGTCGAGAAGGCCGTGCTGACGATCGCCCGCTCCCGCCGCGGCTGACCGTCCCGCTCACGACACCGGTCCGAGACGCACGAAGGGCGCCGCACCCGGGGGTGCGGCGCCCTTCGGAGTCTTGCTGGTCCGGCCCGACGTGAGAGGCGTCAGACGGACGGAGCGCGACGACTCAGAGAGTCTCGACCTGCTTCGCGATGGCCGACTTGCGGTTCGCGGCCTGGTTGGCGTGGATGACGCCCTTCGAGACGGCCTTGTCGAGCTTGCGGGACGCGGCCTGCAGCGCGGCGGTCGCGGCCTCCTTGTCGCCCGCGACGACGGCCTCGCGCACCTTGCGCACGTAGGTCTTCAGCTCAGACTTGACGGCCTTGTTGCGCAGGCGCGCCTTCTCGTTCGTCTTGATGCGCTTGATCTGGGACTTGATGTTTGCCACGTGTGGACTTCCTGGTGTGTTCGCCTGTCGGCGAGCGGATAGGTCGTAGAGGGCGGCCACAGCTCCGGGACTGGGGTGGGGAACCCGTGGAGAGGAACTGCGGCTGTGCCCGCCGACCTGGGCGGACACGCGAACCTCAACGATAGCAGAGGGCCTCGGACCTGCTGAACCCCCGGGTGGGCCGGAGCGCTGTGAGGTGCACGTCAGCGGCGGGCGTCCACCATCGCCCGGGCGACCCGGTCGAACGTCCGACGGTCCATGACGGCGCCCTCGCGGCGCACGGCCTGCGGGTCCACGCGGATCACGCGGTTGAGGCGCACCTCGCTCGGCCGCTTCCGCGAGTCCCACGCCCCGGTGCCGACGTCCATCCACAGCCGGCCGTGCCGCGCCTCCTGCGCGGCGTCGCGGTCGTGGTCCTGGCTGGTGAGCTGCAGCGCCAGCAGCCAGGGGCCGTCACGGCCCACGAGCAGTACCGGCCGGTCCTTGCCCTGGGCGTGGTCCTCCTCGTACGGCACCCACGTCCACACGACCTCGCCCGGGTCGGGCTCGCCGTCCGGGCTCGGGGAGTACACCGGGCGCACGGCGCCCGTGTAGTCGCCGGGGTAGCCCGCGGCCCGGGACGGGGCCGCGCCGCGCCGCGTCGTCGAGGGCCGGGCGGTCGAGGCGGGGCGTGACGAGCCGCGCGACGACGGGCGGGTCGCCGAGCGCAGCACGTCCACGAGCAGGTTCAGCCATCGGTTCGCCACGGCGCACAGCCTACGTGCGGCTCATCCGAGCACGAACCGCGCCAGCCGGTCGGCCATCGCCTCCGGGTCCCACGAGTGGTCGGCGCCCGCGACGGTCTCGGCGGTGCCGTCGGGCACCGCTGCTGCGAGGTCGCGCGCGGCCTCCGGCATGCCGGGGAAGGTCCGCGTCCCCGTCATGGCGAGCAGCGGCACGTCGAGGCCGGACAGCCCGCCGTCGCGCAGCGCCCGCGTCGCCCAGGTCAGCGCCTGCGCGTCGGCCCGCTGCGAGACGACGGACGCCGCGATCGCGGGCCAGTCCGGGGAGGCCTTGGCCCCGGTGAGCCACTCGGGCGGCATGTCCTTCATGAAGTGCTCGGTGGCGCCCACGAGGTCGCCGGCGTCGATCCGCCGCTCGATCTCGGTCGCCCAGGCGGCCGTCTCGTCGGCGCCGGACTCCAGGGGCGCCTCCCACAGCGCGAGCCCGAGGACCGGGAGGCCGCGGTCCGCCGCCCGGAGCGAGATCGCGCAGCCCGACGAGTGCCCGCAGAGCACGGCGGGTCCGCCCGCGACGTCGAGCACCGCCGCCACGGCGTCCAGCTCGCGGTCCAGGTCGAGGCGTCCGGCGGCGGGGGAGTCACCGCGGCCGAGCCGGTCGAAGACGACGGTCGTGACGCCTACCTCCGCCAGGAGCTCGGCGGTGCGGGTCGTCACCGGGTCGACGGCCCGGAACGGCCCGGCACCGGCGACGAAGACGACCGCGGGGCCCGTGCCCCGCAGGTCGTAGGTCACGCGGTCGCCGCGCACGGTAGTGACGGTCGCCGTGGTGCACACGGTGGCCGTCGCGCTGGTGGGTCCTGGGGTACGTGCGGTGTCGTCGCTCATGCCGGGTGGGACCGGGCGACCCGCCGCGACTCATCGGTTCCCCGGGCGGCCGCCCCGGGCCTCAGGGCACGAGCGGCCCGGCGAGCACGCGCCGCGCCGCGCCGAGGTCGCCCTGGACGACGGCTCCGGCCTCCTCGGGCGTGAGCCGTCCCCACAGCAGCAGGTCGAGCCGCTGCGCCGTCGTGGTGAGGGTCGCGTCGGCCGCGCCGTCGTCGGCATCGTCGGCATCGTCCGGATCGGCACCGTCCGCCGTCGGGGCGCCGATCGTCCAGGACCAGTCGAGGTCGGACGCGACCACCCGGAGCCGGTCGGTGAGCGGTGCCATCCGGCCGAGGCGCACCTGCCGCGGCTGGAACATCGTCACGACCTCGTCGACGCCGTCGCCCCACACCTCGGGGGCGACGGCGACCGCGGCCAGCGCTCCCGGGCCGGACTCCAGCCGCGCGGCGTGCAGGTCGTGCAGGTGCACGAGCGTCTCGTGGGACTGCCGTCGCCACCAGAACGACGCCGGCCCGTCGCCGAGCAGCGTCCGGGCGGCGCCGTCCGGACCCGCGGCGTCGAGCGTCGCCCGCAGCTCGGTGGCGTGCCGGCGATACAGCGCGGCGAGCGCGCCGGTACCGCCGTCGGGCCCCGTGGCGTCGGGGGCGGGCAGGTCCTCGTCGCGTGACGGGTCGCCCACCGCCATCCCCGCCGCCCAGTGGTGCACCCCCGCGAGGTGCAGCACCAGCTCGGACGCGCGCCAGTCGCCGCACGCCGGGACGAGCGCGTCGGGCACGACGTCGGGCACCGTGGCGGCGAACTCGTCCTGGAGGCCCGCGAGAAGCGCGCGGCGCTCCGGCTCCGGGCCGCCGTCGGTGCGCCGCCCCGTGCGCGGGTCGACGACGGGGCGGGGCTGCGCGGCAGCGTGCGAGGTCGGCATGGCGCGAGGCTAGCGCCCGCCCCGACCCGGCGGGGAGGAGTTCCTCAGGTGCCCAGGACGGCGTCGACCTCGCCGAGGAAGTCGTCCAGGTCGTCGGGGGTCCGGGAGGTCACGAGGGGGAAGCCCGCGCCGTCGTCGCGCACCACCGGCCGGTCCACCCAGCGTCCGCCCGCGTTGCGCACGTCGGTCGCGAGGGACGGGTACGACGTGAGGGTCGCGCCGCCGGCGCACCCTGCTTCGACGACCGCCCACGGGCCGTGGCAGATGGCGGCGACCGGCCTGCCGGAGTGGGCGAACGTGGTGACGAGCCCGATCGCGGCCTCCTGCAGGCGGAGCGTGTCCGCGTTGATCGTGCCGCCCGGCACCAGCAGCAGATCGAACCCCTCGGGATCGACGGCGCCGTAGGTCGTGTCGGCGGGCACGGTCCGCCCGGGGTCCTTGTCGCCGACGAGGGTGCCTACGTCGCCCGGTTCGTTCGAGGCGACCACCACCTCCGCGCCCGTGGCGCGCAGGTGCTCGAGCGGTACGACCAGCTCGTCCTGCTCGACGCCGTAGCTCGTCACGATCGCCAGCACGCGCTTCCCGGTCAGGTCTGCCATGTCGGGGCTCCTCCCGTCACGTCGGTCGGTGGGCCTCGACCGTACGCAGCGGTGCACGACGCACGCACGCGGGACGTGCCCGGGACCGCGGCGGACAACCTCATGGGACAATGACTGGGCCTCGTCACCACCGACGACACCCATCCAGCGACCCTGACGGAGCGAATCGCGTTGCCCATCCCCGGACCCGCGCTGCGTGCGCGCATCGAGCCGAACGCCACGGCGCCCGAGCTCATCCGCAACTTCTGCATCATCGCGCACATCGACCACGGCAAGTCGACGCTCGCCGACCGCATGCTGCAGCTCACCGGCGTGGTCGAGCCGCGGGCGATGCGGGCGCAGTACCTCGACCGGATGGACATCGAGCGCGAGCGCGGCATCACCATCAAGTCGCAGGCCGTGCGCATGCCGTGGCAGCTGGGCGAGCAGCCCCACGCGCTCAACATGATCGACACGCCGGGGCACGTCGACTTCACCTACGAGGTCTCCCGCTCGCTCGCGGCCTGCGAGGGCGCCGTCCTGCTCGTCGACGCGGCGCAGGGCATCGAGGCGCAGACCCTCGCCAACCTGTACCTGGCGATGGAGAACGACCTCGAGATCATCCCGGTCCTCAACAAGATCGACCTGCCGGCGGCGCAGCCGGAGAAGTACGCCGAGGAACTCGCGGGCCTGGTCGGCGGCGACCCCGAGGACGTCCTCAAGGTCTCCGGCAAGACGGGCGAGGGCGTCGAGGCGCTGCTCGACCGCATCGTCGAGCGGGTCCCGGCGCCCGTCGGTGACGCGGACGCCCCGGCCCGCGCGATGATCTTCGACTCGGTCTACGACACGTACCGCGGCGTCGTCACGTACGTGCGTGTCGTGGACGGCAACCTCAACCCGCGCGAGCGCATCGCGATGATGTCGACGCGCGCCACCCACGAGCTGCTCGAGATCGGCGTCATCTCGCCCGAGCCGATCGTCACGAAGGGGCTCGGCGTCGGCGAGGTCGGCTACCTCATCACGGGCGTGAAGGACGTGCGCCAGTCGAAGGTCGGCGACACGGTCACCAACATGGCCAAGCCTGCCGTGGAGGCGCTCGGCGGGTACAGCGACCCGAAGCCGATGGTGTTCTCCGGCCTGTACCCGGTGGACGGCACCGACTACCCGGCGCTGCGCGACGCCCTCGACAAGCTCAAGCTCAACGACGCCGCGCTCAACTACGAGCCCGAGACGTCGGTCGCGCTCGGCTTCGGCTTCCGCGTCGGCTTCCTCGGCCTGCTGCACCTGGAGATCGTGCGCGAGCGGCTCGAGCGCGAGTTCGACCTCGACCTCATCTCCACCGCGCCGAACGTCGTCTACGACGTCACGCTCGACGACGGCACCGAGGTGAAGGTGACCAACCCGTCGGAGTTCCCCGGCGGCAAGATCAAGGAGGTCCGCGAGCCCGTCGTCCGCGCGACCATCCTCGCGCCGAGCGAGTTCGTGGGCACGGTCATGGGGCTGTGCAATGACCGCCGCGGCCAGATGCTCGGCATGGACTACCTGTCGGAGGACCGCGTCGAGCTGCGCTTCACCCTGCCGCTCGCGGAGATCGTGTTCGACTTCTTCGACCACCTCAAGTCCCGCACCCGCGGCTACGCGTCGCTGGACTACGAGCCCTCGGGTGACCAGTCGGCCGACCTGGTGAAGGTCGACATCCTGCTGCAGGGCGAGCAGGTGGACGCGTTCAGCGCCATCGTGCACAAGGACAAGGCCTACGACTACGGCGTCATGATGACGGCGAAGCTCAAGGAGATCATCCCGCGCCAGCAGTTCGAGGTGCCGATCCAGGCCGCCGTCGGCGCCCGTGTCATCGCCCGCGAGACGGTGCGCGCGATGCGCAAGGACGTGCTCGCCAAGTGCTACGGCGGCGACATCAGCCGCAAGCGCAAGCTGCTGGAGAAGCAGAAGGAGGGCAAGAAGCGCATGAAGAACATCGGGTCCGTCGAGGTCCCGAAGGACGCCTTCATCGCCGCGCTCTCCTCCGACGGCGGCGGCGGCAAGGACGCCAAGGACAAGAAGAAGTAGTGCCCGCGCTGCCTGACGGCGAGGACGTCCCCGCCGACGGCGCGCTGCCGGGGTGGGTGCGCCCGACGGGCGCGCCCGACGCGGCCCGGCCGTTCGGCGTCTACGTGCACGTGCCGTTCTGCTCGGTGCGCTGCGGGTACTGCGACTTCAACACCTACACGGCGTCCGAGCTGGGCGGCGGCGCCAACCAGGCGGCGTACGCGACGACCGCGCTGCGCGAGGTGGACCTCGCCGCGCGCGTGCTCGACGGCGCGGGCCTGGGGTCGCGCCCCGTGTCCACGGTGTTCTTCGGCGGCGGCACGCCCACGATGCTGCCCGCCGCGGACCTGGCGCGGATCCTGCGCGGCGTCGACGACGCGTGGGGGCTGGCGGACGGGGCCGAGGTCACCACGGAGGCCAACCCGGACTCGGTGACGCCCGAGTCGCTGCGGCTGCTCGCGGACGCCGGGTTCACGCGGGTCTCGTTCGGCATGCAGTCGGTCGTGCCGCACGTGCTGGCCACGCTGGAGCGCACCCACGACCCGCGCCGCGTGCCCGACGTCGTGGCCTGGGCCAGGGATGCCGGGCTCGAGGTCTCGCTCGACCTCATCTACGGCACACCGGGGGAGTCGCTGGACGACTGGCGGGCGTCCCTCGAGGCCGTGCTGGGCACGGGCGTGGACCACGTGTCGGCGTACGCGCTCGTCGTCGAGCCCGGCACCAAGATGCACGCCCAGGTGCGCCGCGGTGAGCTCGCGCTGCCCGACGAGGACGACCAGGCCGCCAAGTACGAGCTGGCCGACGACCTGCTCACCGAGGCCGGCCTCGGCTGGTACGAGGTGAGCAACTGGGCCCGCGGTCCGGAGCACGCCTGCCGGCACAACCTCGCCTACTGGCGCGGCGACGACTGGTGGGGGATCGGCCCGGGCGCGCACTCGTACGTGGCGGGCCCGACGGGCGGTACCGACGGCGTCGACGGCGGCGAGCACGCCGGTGTGCGCTGGTGGAACGTCAAGCACCCGCGGCGTTACGCCACCCTCCTGGAGGGCGGCGCGTCGCCGGGCGCGGGCCGCGAGCTGCTCACTCCCGCCGAGGCCCGGCTCGAGCGCGTGCTGCTGGGGGTGCGCGTCCGCGAGGGACTGGCCGTCGACGACCTCGACACGTCCCGCCGCACGGCCGTCGCCGGGCTGGTGGCCCGTGGCCTGCTCGACGGCGTCGCCGCCGTCCGGGGGCGCGTCGTGCTCACCCGCCGGGGCCGCCTCCTCGCGGACTCCGTCGTCCGCGAGCTCACCCCCTGAGCCGCTCGATGCGCCCGCGGCGCGGGCGCCTCAGGAGATCATGCGGATGTTGAGCGGGTAGCGGTACGCCTCGTGCCGGTTCACGGCGACGGCGGCGAGGATCGCGAAGACGACGGACGCGATCCAGACCAGCGGCAGCAGGACGAGCCCGATGAAGGCGAGGACGAGGATCGCCGAGACCACGTACCCGATGAGCAACGTGATCTGGAAGTTCAGGGACTCCTTGGCCTGGTCGGCCACGTAGGCGCTGCGGTCGCGCAGGAAGAGCCAGACCAGGAGCGGCGTGAGGAACGCGAGCAGCCCGAAGCTCAGCAGCGCCAGCACGGGCGGCCCGAGGTGGGCGACCATCGCCCAGGTGCGCTCGTCCGACGGCGAGAGGGCCTGCGGCCCGAACCCGTACGGGGGTTGGCCGCCGTAGGGCGGTTGCCCGGGGGGCGGACCCGCTGGTGGCTGCTGCGGAGGCGGTCCGTACGGCGGCGTGCTCATGGGTCCATCCTCCCGCATCTGCGGTGGTCACGTGCGGTGGCGGAGGCGTTCGGGTGCGGCCAGAGTGGGCGAAGGCGCCGACCCCGCCGGGTGCGTCGCCCGGACCACTCAGGAGGAACGATGAGCGAGAACACGCCGCAGCGGCCCGGCGACCCGCAGGAGCCGCCGCAGCAGCCGGGGTACCAGCCCCCGCCCGCCGGCCCGCCGCCGCACGGCGGCCAGCCGCCCTACGGCGACCAGCCCTACGCCCCGTCGCAGCAGCCGTACGAGGGGCAGATGCCCGACCCGGGCCTGTACCCGGGCTCGGAGTACCCCCCGGACCGGTCGGCGGGGCCGATCACGCCCCACGGCGAGGGCAGCGGCTTCCTGGGAGCACTGTTCGACTACTCGTTCAGCCGGTACATCACGCCCAGCGTGGTGAAGGTCGTCTACATCATCGTCACGGTGCTGGTCGCGCTGGCGTGGCTCTCCGGCCTCGTCGCCACGTTCTCCCAGTCCGTCTGGGGCGGGATCCTCTACCTCGTGTTCGGGTGGATCATCGCGCTCGTGTACCTCGCGCTCGCCCGCATCACGCTGGAGTTCTTCGTGGCCGTCATCTCGGTGTCGGAGAAGGTCAACGCCTACGCTCAGCGGGACGGCATCCGGACGCGCTGACCGCCACGAGAGCCACGGTCAGGCCGTGACTCAGGCCGTGACTCAGGCCGTGACGAAGTCGATCAGCTCCTCGACCCGGCCCAGCAGGGCCGGGTCGAGGTCGCGGTAGTCGCGCACCGTCGCGAGGATCCGCTGCCACGCGCGGCCGACGTCCTCGGTGGACGACGCCGGCCAGCCGAGCTCGCGCAGGATCCCGCGCTTCCACTCCGTGCCGCGCTCGATCGTGGGCCACGACGCCAGGCCCAGGCGCTCCGCCTTCACGGCCTGCCACACGTCCACGTACGGGTGGCCCAGCACCACGACGGTGCCGCGCGGCACCCGGCGCAACGCGTCGTCGGCGAGGCGCCGCTCCTTCGAGCCGGGCACCAGGTGGTCGACCAGCACGCCCACCCGCCGCTCCGGTGTCGGGGCGAACGCGTCGAGGGCGTCCGCGAGGTTGTCCACGCCGTCGAGCAGCTCGACCACCACGCCCTCGACGCGCAGGTCGTCGCCCCACACCTTCTCGACCAGCTCCGCGTCGTGCTTGCCCTCCACCCAGATGCGCGACCCGCGGGCCACCCGGGCGCGCTGGTCGTGCACCGCGACGGAGCCCGACGCCGTCCGCGTGGGGCGCGCGGGGGCGCGGGTGGTGACGGGGGCCGTCAGCTCCACCGGCTGCCCGTCCACCCAGAAGCCCGGGCCCAGCGGGAACGACCGCGTGCGCCCGCGCCGGTCCTCCAGCACCACGAGGTGGACGCCGCCCGACTTCTCCACGCGGACGACGGCGCCCACCCAGCCCGTCGTGACCTCCTCGACCACCAGGCCGTGCTCGGCCGCGCGAGGCCGGGACACGGGCCGGCGGCGGTGGTGAGCGGAGCCGTCCGGCGCTCCCGGGGCGCGGGAGCCGGAGGAGGACAGGACGTCGGAGCCGTAGCGGTCGTGCACGGCCGCGAGCCTACGGTCGGGACGGCCGGGGTGCGGCTCCCGACACGCGCCGCGCGCCGTCCGGTCGGAACCGGACGGCGCGCGGGCGGTGGCGCCTGGTGAGGTGTGCGTGCTCCGCTCAGGCGTGCCGCGGTCGGTGCAGCGGGGCCACCGCGGGTCGGCGCCGGGGCTCCGCCCGCTCGGCCGGTCCCGACGGCTCCGGGCCCGCGACAGCGTCCCGGAGCGCACGGCGCGAGGCGCGGAGCTCGTGCGCCAGGCGGCGCAGCGCGACCTCGCGCTCGAGCTCCTCCTGACGGCGCTCGAAGAGCATGTCGTACACGTGCGGATCCATGATGTCCTCCAGCCGGGGTGTGGTGTCACGCCTAGAGAGGCGGGCGCACGGCCGTCCGTACACGACTGCTCAGGGCATGTGTACAGGTGCGTCGGGCGACGTCAGGCCGGGTTCTCGCGTGCCAGGACCGCCGCCTCGGTGCGGCTGGACACGCCGAGCTTGCGCAGGATGGCGGAGACGTGCACCGACGCCGTCTTGCGGCTGATGAACAGCCGCTCGGCGATCTGCCCGTTCGTCAGGCCCTCGGCGACGAGATCGAGCACCTGACGCTCGCGGTCGGTGAGAGCGCGGTCGGGCTGCCGTGCGCGGCCGGTGCCCCGAGCGAGGCCCGCGCCGTCGAGGAGCGCGCGCGCCTGGTCGCCCACCAGGCCGCAGCCGATCTCGTCCGCCGCCGCGGCGGCGGACTCCAACTGGTCGCGCGCCGTGGCACGGTCGCCGGCCTCCAGCAGCGACGCGCCGTCGCGGTACAGGGCATAGGGCCTCAGGTGCGCGGGCCCGTCGGCGGCGGCGACCGCCTCCCACGACCCGTCGCCGAGCTCGGCGGCGAACACCGCCGCCCAGGTCGGGTAGGTCGGCCACAGGGTGCACGTCGCCAGCGCCGCGCGGTACGGCGCGACGTCGACCTGCCGCCCGGCCCGCCGCGCGCGGTCGAGCACGCGTGCGGCGACGGCGAGCGTCGTGAGCCGGTAGAACGGGCCCAGGGCCTCGGGGTCGACGGCGATCCGGACGAGGTCGAGCGCGTCGTCCAGGTCGTCGCGCAGGAGGGCGAGCTCGGCCAGCGTCGCCGACACCCGCGCCCGGATCTGTTCCTCCACCCGGCCGAAGCGTTGCCAGGTCGTGCGGTGCACCCGCGCCCGCGCCTGGGCGGCGTCGACGTCACCGCGCCACATCGTGAGCCAGGTCCACCGCTCGCCCAGGTAGACGGCGTAGTCGCTGAGGTCGATGAGCGGCACGGACCGCTCGTACCACGCCGCCGCGTCGGCCCACCGCCCCGACCCGATCCATGCCTCCGCGACGTTGCCCTCCAGCATCGCGCGCGTGGCCCATCCCGCGCCGAGCGTGCGGGCGATCCGGGCGCCGGAGTCGGCGAGGCGCTCCGCCTCGGCGAACTGCGCGAGCTTGAGCTGGATGTCCGACGCGTTCGTGTAGTAGTGGCACTGGGCGCGCCAGTCGTCCCCGGCGACCTCGTGGGAGCGCTCGAGCTCCTCCAGGGCGTCGAGGTCGCCGTTGTCCAGGCGGCTCATCGCGCGGAGGTTGAGGGCCAGGGAGGCGTTCTGATGGTCGCCGACCGCCGTCGCGGCGGCGAGCGCCTCCCCGGCGGTGGCGATCGCCTCGTCGTGGCGGTGGTCCATCATCGCGTTCCGTGCCTTGAGCCGGAGTAGCGGAGCCCGGCCGGCGTGGTCGTCCTCCGGCAGCAGGGCCAGGGCCTCGTCGAGCATGGAGTCCGAGTCCGGGTCGCCAGCCTTGCCGAGGATGTGCGCCAGGGTCGACAGCGCCTGTGCCCGCCCGGAGGGGTCGTCGGCGGGCCACTCCGCGACCGCCTCTCGCGCCAGACCGGCCGCGCGTTCGATCTGTGCCGCGTCCTGGAGCGCCACCGACACGTGGCGGAGCAGGGCGGCACGGCCCAGCCCGGCGACGCGTTCGGCGTCGGGCACGAGGTCCCACAGCTCGAGCGCGCGCTCGCCGGCCGCGGCGATCACGGCGGACGACGTCCGGCCGTACGTCTCGGCCGCGGAGACGACCTCGACGGCGGAGGCGAGCGCGCGGTCGGGCAGGCGGGCCCGCCACCAGTGGTCGGCGGCCGCCGCGATGCGCGCCAGGGTGCGGTCGCCCTCCTCGAGCGCGCTCGCGCACGCCGCGTGCAGCCGGCGCGACTCACCGGGCAGGAGCTCGGCGTCGACCGACTCCTGGATGAGCGCGTGCCGGAAGCGGTAGCCGTCGCCGTCCGCCACGAGCACGTGCGCGTCGACCGCCTCCCGGGCGGCCGCCTCGGCGTCGTCGAGGCCGCCCGCGCCGAGCATGGCGACCAGGAGCTCGTGCGGGGCTCGCTGGCCCGCCGCGGCGACGGTGCGGCAGAAGCGTTGGGCGGCGTCGCTGAGGGACGAGTAGCGCAGGAGCAGCAGCTCGCGCAGCGAGTCGGGCAGCGCGTCACCGGCGAAGTCCGCCAGCTCCTCCGCGTAGAACGGCACGCCCTCGCTGCGTTCGACGAGCTCGCCGAGCACCGTGCCGGGGAGGTCCGGGGCGTCGGGGCGCATCGAGACGAGCGACGAGAAGAGGCGGGTCGCCTCGGCGGCGTCGAGGCGCGGCACGTCGACCCGGGTCGCGAGCCGTGCCCGCTCCAGCTCGGCCAGGGTGGTCCGGAGCGGGTGCCGCCGCCCCACGTCGTCGCTGCGGTAGGTGGCGACCACGAGCAGCGTGCTGCCGGGCGCGGTGCGCGCGAGCCGGGCGAGCACCGTCCGCGTCACGTCGTCGGACCAGTGCAGGTCCTCGAGGACGAGGACGACGGGACGCTCGGCGGCGAGGGCGGTCGTCAGGTCGGCGAGCACCTCCGGCAGGCGCCCGGTGTCGACGTCGCGCCGCACGTCCACCAGGCGCGGGGCGAGGAGCCCGAGCGCGTCCGCGGCGGGACCTGCCGCGGCGAGGGTCGCCTCCGGCCCGAGCGTGTCGACGACGTCGGACAGGACGCCCGTGAGCGCGGCGTAGGGGAGGGGGCCCGAGCCCGAGTCGGCGCACTGCCCGTGCAGCACGAGCGGCGCCCCCTCGCCGACGCCGACCTCCGCGAGGAACTCCGCCACGAGCCGCGTCTTGCCGATGCCCGCCTCGCCGCCGACGACGACCACGCCGCCCGAGCCGCCGCGGGCGTCGGTGTACGCCTCGCGCAGGGAGGTCAGCTCGGTGGCGCGGCCGACGAGCGGCGAGGGGGCGGTTCCGGTGGGCACGTCGTCATCGTGCCAGGCCGGACGGGGCCCCGCCGTGCCCGTGAGCACCGCCGCGCCCGAGGTGCCGGTCACTGCGGCCAGGGCCGGACCAGGCCCGCGGGCAGCTCCCAGGGGCGGCGGGTCGCGCGGCGGCGGCGCGGGACCGTCCGACGGTGCGCGCGTCGCGCCCGCCGGGAGGCGGTCCGTGCCTCCGCCTGGTGGCGCACCGCCTCCTCGAGGTCCGCCTGGCGGGCGCGGAACTCGTCGTAGTACAGGTACTCGTTCATCATCGGTCTCCTTCGCCGGGGCCGGGCGGCCGCCGGTGGTTCCACCCTCGGTTCCTGAGGTACCGGCGCGGATCGGTCAGGTGCCCGATCTTCGGGGGGCGGGGTACCTCAGACGGTCGTGGGGTACCTCACCCGGGAGGACCTCCGTGGGCGCGGCGTGTCGGGGCCGGGTCCCGCGGACCTCCGGCGAGCCCGCGTAGGATGGCACTCGGGACATGAGAGTGCTAAGCGTGGGAGTGCTCAGGGCAGGAGGGCCCGGCACCGCCCCATCGGACCCGACCCGAGGAGGACCGTGAGCGAGGAACGTCGCCTGGCCGTGCTCCGCGCGATCGTGGAGGACTACGTCCACACGCGCGAGCCCGTGGGGTCGCGCGTGCTCACGGAGCGGCACGGCCTCGGGGTCTCGCCGGCCACGATCCGCAACGACATGGCGGCGCTGGAGGAGGCCGGGTACATCGCCCAGCCGCACACGTCCGCCGGCCGGATCCCGACCGACAAGGGGTACCGGCTCTTCGTCGACCGGCTCGCGGAGGTGCGTCCGCTCACCAGCCCGCAGCGCCGCGCGATCGAGACGTTCCTGTCCGAGGCGATCGACATGGACGACGTGCTCGGCCGTGCCGGGCGGCTCGTCGCCCAGCTCACCGGCCAGGTCGCGGTGGTCCAGTACCCGTCGCTGCGGCTCGCGGGGCTCCGGCACCTCGAGCTCGTCCCCGTGGGGGGCGCGCGTCTGCTGGTCGTCGTGATCAGCGACAGCGGCCGCGTGGAGCAGCGCTTCCTCGACGTCGGCGTCGGACCGGGGGCGGAGCCCGCGGTCGTCGCCGTGGACGCCCCGGCCGGCCCCGTGCCCGATCCCGGTGCCCTCGACGAGGGCACGCTGGGCGAGCTGCGCGCGCGCCTCAACGCCGCCGCGGCGGGCAAGGGGCTCGAGGACCTGCCCGAGGCCTTCGCGCGCGTCGTGGCCGGGGTGGACGTCGCCCTGGCACCGTTGGCGCGCGGCATCGCCGACCTCGTGGTCGACACGCTCGGCGCGCAGCGCGAGGACCGCATCGTGCTGGCGGGCACCGCCAACCTGGCCCGGGCCGAGATGCGGTTCGAGCAGGGGCTGAGCCCCGTGCTCGAGGCGCTCGAGGAGCAGGTCGTGCTGCTCGGGCTCCTCACCGAGCTGGCGGCCGAGCCCGTCGGCCGGGGCGGTGGGGTCGGCGTCCGCATCGGGCACGAGAACCGCCTCGACGGCCTCGCCGAGACCTCCGTCGTCGCCTCCGGCTACGGCAGCGACGGCGACACCGTGGCGATCCTGGGGTCCATCGGCCCCACCCGGATGGACTATCCGGGCACCATCGCCTCCGTCCGGGCCGTCGCCCGCTACCTGTCCCGGGTGCTGCCCGGCTGACCGCCCCCGCGGCGGCACCCCCCGAACCAGCCGACCTGACCGTGCACGTCACCGGCACGTCACCGACACGTCACCGAAGAGAGACCTGTGACCGACTACTACGAGATCCTGGGCGTCCCCCGCGACGCCTCGGCCGAGCAGATCAAGAAGTCGTACCGCAAGCTCGCCCGCGAGCTGCACCCCGACGTCGCCGGCGAGGCCGGCGAGGAACGCTTCAAGGACGTCGCCCGCGCCTACGAGGTGCTGTCCAACCCGGACAAGCGCCAGCAGTACGACATGGGCGTGGACCCGAGCTCGCCGTCGGGCGGCGCGGGCGCCGGCTTCGGCAACGGCTTCGGCTTCCAAGACATCTTCGAGACGTTCTTCGGTGGCGGCGGCCAGCCCGCCGGGCCCGTGCCGCGCGCCCGTCGCGGCCAGGACGCCCTCGTGCGGATGGACATCGACCTGGCCGAGGCGGCGTTCGGCGCCAAGCGCGAGCTCCAGGTGGACACCGCCGTCGTGTGCGGCACCTGCGGCGGCAACGGCTGCAGGCCCGGCACCGACCTCAAGACCTGCGACGTCTGCCACGGCCGCGGCAACGTGCAGCGCGTGGCGCGCTCCTTCCTCGGCCAGGTCATGACGACCGCGCCGTGCGCCGCCTGCCAGGGCTTCGGCACGGTCATCCCCGAGCCGTGCGCCGACTGCTCCGGCGAGGGCCGGGTCCGCTCGCGCCGCACGCTGACGGTCAACGTGCCCGCCGGCGTCGACACCGGCACGCGCATCAAGCTCACCGCGCAGGGCGAGGTCGGTCCCGGCGGCGGCCCCGCCGGCGACCTGTACGTCGAGATCCGCGAGAAGCCGCACGACACGTTCGTGCGGCGCGGCGACGACCTGCACTGCACCCTGCAGGTGCCGATGACGGCGGCCGCGCTCGGCACCGTGCTGGACCTCGAGACGCTGGACGGCGAGCAGGAGATCGACCTGCGGCCGGGCACCCAGCCGGGGCAGGTCGTGACGCTCAAGGGCCTGGGCGTCGGGCACCTGCACGCCGGCGGGCGCGGCGACCTCAACGTGCACGTCGACGTCCAGGTGCCGACCGCCCTGGACGACGAGCAGACCGAGCTGTTGCGCTCGCTGGCCACGCTGCGCGGCGAGGAGCGGCCCGAGCCCCGGCTCTCCGCCGCCCACCCGGGCGTGTTCTCGCGGCTGCGGGACAAGCTGAGCGGTCGCTGACGTGGGCGCGGCACCGCACGGCTCGCACGACGGGAGCACCAGGTGAGCGCGCCGGTGTTCCTCGCCGACGGCGGTGCGCTCGGCACGCTCGGCCCTGGTGACGTCTACGTGCTCGACGGCGCCGAGGGGCGGCACGCGGGCGTCGTGCAGCGCCGCGGCCCGGGCGAGCGGCTCGACGTGGTCGACGGGGCGGGCACGCGCCTGCGTTGCGTGGTCGACGTCGTCGAGGGCGGCGAGGTGCGGCTGCGCGTGGACGAGGTGGTGGCCGAGCCGGCGCCCGGCGTCGTGCTGACCCTGGTCCAGGCCCTCGCGAAGGGGGACCGCGACGAGCTGGCCGTCGAGGCCGCGGTCGAGGTCGGCGTCGACGCGGTGGTGCCGTGGCAGGCCGACAGGTCCGTGGTCGTGTGGCGAGGTCAGCGGGCGGCGAAGTCGCGCGCCAAGTGGGTGGCGACCGTGCGCTCGGCGGTGAAGCAGGCGCGGCGCGCCTGCCTGCCGTCCGTGGCGGAGCCCGTGACCTCGCGCCAGCTCGCCGGTCGGGTGCGCGAGGTCGTCGCGGCCGGCGGGGCCGCCGTCGTGCTGCACGAGGCCGCCACGACGGCGCTCGCGGACGTCGCGCTCCCCGCGCCGTCGTCGGCCCCGCCGGCGCTGCTCGTCGTCGTCGGCCCGGAGGGCGGGATCTCCGACGCGGAGGTCGCCGCGCTCGAGGAGGCCGGCGCCGTGACGGCGCGGCTCGGGCCGCACGTGCTGCGCACCTCCACGGCGGGGCCGGTCGCCGTCGCGCTGCTCAGCGAGCGCCTCGGACGCTGGGCCTGACCGGACCGACGGCACGCCGTCACCGTGCGCGGTAACGTCCGGGTCATGACGAGCGCGCCCAGCACCGACTGCCTGTTCTGCAAGATCGTCGCCGGCGACCTGCCGGCGGACGTGGTCGCCAGCACCGACCGCGTGATCGCGTTCCGTGACATCGACCCGAAGGCGCCCGTGCACGTGCTGGTGGTGCCGAGGGAGCACCACGGCGACGTCGCGACGCTCGCCGCGGCCGACCCGGCCCTGCTCGCCGAGGTGGTGGCGATGGCCGACCGGGTGGCCGGCGACCTCGCCGACGGCCAGTACCGGTTCGTGTTCAACTCGGGCCCGCGCGCCGGGCAGAGCGTGTTCCACGTGCACGGTCACGTGCTCGCCGGGGCCCGGCTGGGCTGGACACCCGCCTGAATTCGGCTGTCCTGCCCGCCGCCGCTCGATAGACTCGAGTCCTCAGCCCGTCCCCAGCACCGTCTCCCCGAAGGAGGGCCCCGGCGGCAGCCGGCCCATGACATCGACACCCCACACCGCCCCCGGCACCCCCGGCGCGCACGCGGAACGGTCCACCGAGCACCGCATCGTGGTGCCGCCGCACGTGCCGATGGTGGCGCTGCTGGGCAGCCGGGACTCCGTGCTCCGGGCCGTGGAGGACGGCTTCCCCGGCGTCGACGTGCACGCCCGCGGCAACGAGATCGTCGTCAGCGGACCGGCCGGCGAGGTCGCCCTGGTCTCGCGACTCCTCGACGAGCTGGTCGAGGTGGTCGAGTCCGGCACGCCGCTGACCCCCGAGGTGGTGGCGCGGTCCGTGCAGATGCTCACCGCCGCGTCCGTGCAGCGTCCGGCCGAGGTCCTGACCTTCAACATCCTGTCCAGCCGCGGCCGCACGATCCGGCCGAAGACGGTGGGGCAGAAGCGCTACGTCGAGGCGATCGACGCCAACACGATCACGTTCGGCATCGGCCCCGCGGGCACCGGCAAGACGTACCTCGCGATGGCCAAGGCCGTGCAGGCGCTGCAGGCCAAGCGGGTCAACCGCATCGTGCTGACCCGCCCGGCCGTGGAGGCGGGGGAGAAGCTCGGCTACCTGCCCGGCTCCCTGTCGGACAAGATCGACCCGTACCTGCGGCCGCTGTACGACGCGCTGCACGACATGATGGACCCCGACGCCATCCCGCGGCTCATCGAGGCCGGGACGATCGAGGTGGCGCCGCTGGCCTACATGCGGGGCCGCTCGCTCAACGACTCGTTCATCATCCTCGACGAGGCGCAGAACACCTCCGCCGAGCAGATGAAGATGTTCCTCACGCGCCTGGGCTTCGGCTCCACGATGGTCATCACGGGCGACGCCACGCAGGTGGACCTGCCCGGCGGCACGACGTCGGGCCTGCGGGTGGTCGAGGACATCCTCACCGGCGTCGACGACGTCGAGTTCTGCCGGCTGACCTCGGCGGACGTGGTGCGGCACCGGCTGGTGAGCGACATCATCGACGCGTACGCGCGCTGGGACGTCGCGACGGGGCGCCCGGACCAGGGCAGGCAGGGACAGGGACGGCAGGGCCGCGGCCCGCACGAGCGAGGGACGCGCAGGTGAGCATCGAGGTCGCCAACGAATCCGGTGTCGAGGTCGACGAGGCGGAGTTCGCCGCGCTCGGGCGGTTCGTGCTGGACACCCTGCACGTGCACCCGCGCAGCGAGCTGTCGATCATGTTCGTCGACACGACCGTGATGACCGAGCTGCACGTGCAGTGGATGGACGAGCCGGGCCCCACCGACGTGCTCTCCTTCCCGATGGACGAGCTGCGCCCCGGGCGCGAGGGCGAGGAGACGCCGCCGGGCACGCTCGGCGACGTCGTGCTGTGCCCCGAGGTCGCCGCCCAGCAGGCGAAGGTCGCGGGGCACTCCACGGCCGAGGAGCTGCTGCTGCTCACCACGCACGGCATCCTGCACCTGCTCGGCTACGACCACGCCGAGCCGGAGGAGGAGAAGGAGATGTTCGCGCTGCAGCGCCGTCTCCTGCTCACCTTCCTCGCCGGCCGGTGAGCGCGACGTCGGACCGGATGGTGGCCTGATGGACGGACCGGAGCTGCTGCTGGCGCTCGTGGCGCTGGTCGCGCTGGCCCTGGCGGGGATGCTGTCCGCCGGTGAGGCGGCGGTGCTGCGGATCACGCGCACCTCGGTCGCGGACGCGGTGATCGAGGCGGAGACGTCGGAGGACCTCACGGCCACGGCCCGCCGCACCCGCCTCACCCGGCTGCGCGCGGTGCAGGGCCTCGTCGTCGACCCGCCCGCGGCGGTCGCGACCTTCGCGCTGGTGCGGGTGTTCGCCGAGACCGTCGCGCTGGCGGCGGCGACGCTGATGATCGCCGACTGGTTCGACACGTGGTGGCAGGTGCTGCTCGTCGCCGGCGTGGTGGGTCTCGTGGCCGGCGTCGTCTTCGTGCGGCTCAGCCCGCGCGCGCTCGGCCTGCGGCGGCCGCTGCCCGTGCTCGTCGCGCTCGCCGGGCCGCTGTCCGCGGTGCACCGCGCCGCCGCCTGGCTCACGGTCCGCACCGGCGAACGCGCCCCGGGGCGCGCCCCCGAGCGCGACGGCGAGCACGACCCGGGCGAGGACGCGCTGCGCGAGGTCGCCGAGCGGGTGCGCGACAACGAGGCGATCGAGGACGCCGAGCGCGAGCTCATCCGCTCCGTCGTCGAGCTGGGCGGCACGCTGACCCGCGAGGTCATGGTGCCGCGCACCGACATGGTGACGGTCACGGCGGCGACGCCGCTGCGCAAGGCCATGCGGCTCTTCCTCCGCTCGGGGTACTCGCGCGTGCCCGTCGTCGGCGAGGAGGTGGACGACCTCGTGGGCGTCGCCTACCTGAAGGACGTCGCCCGCGTGCTCGAGAACGAGCCCTCGGCCGCGGGCCGGCCCGTGGTCGAGGTCGCCCGGGACGCCGTCTTCGTGCCGGAGTCGAAGCCCGCGGACGAGCTGCTCCGCGAGATGCAGGCCTCCCGCTCCCACATCGCCGTCGTCGTCGACGAGTACGGCGGCATCGCCGGCCTCGTCACCGTCGAGGACGTGATCGAGGAGCTCGTCGGCGAGCTGACCGACGAGCACGACACCGCCCCGGTGCTCGAGCCGGAGGACCTGGGCGACGGCACGTTCCTCGTCTCCGCGCGGATGCCCGTCGACGAGCTCGGCGAGCTGTTCGACCTGCGGCTCGACGACGACGACGTGGACACCGCGGGCGGCCTGATCGCCAAGGCCCTCGGCAAGGTGCCGCTCACGGGGGCGACGGCGGACGTCGGGGGGCTGCACCTCGTGGCCGACCGCGTCGAGGGCCGCCGCAAGCAGCTCGCCACCCTCCGGGTGCGCCGCACGACCTCTTCCTCGCATGACGAGGACGACCCAGCAGCGGGTGGCGAGCACGCCACGCCGCCAGACCAGAAGGAAGCACACGCATGACCTCTGAGCGCCACCATCCCTCCGTCGTCGCCCCGCACGACGAGGGGGACTCCTACCGCTCCGGTTTCGCCTGCCTCGTGGGGCGGCCCAACGTCGGCAAGTCGACGCTCACCAACGCGCTGGTGGGGGAGAAGGTCGCGATCATGTCTGCGCGGCCCCAGACCACGCGGCACACGATCCGCGGCATCGTGCACCGGGACGACGCGCAGCTGGTCCTGGTCGACACACCGGGGCTGCACCGCCCCCGCACCCTGCTCGGCGAGCGGCTCAACGCGCTGGTGCAGGACACGCTCGGCGAGGTCGACGTCATCGCGTTCTGCCTGCCCGCCGACCAGAAGATCGGCCCCGGCGACCGGTACATCGCCTCCCAGCTCGCCCCCCTGATGGAGGGCCGACGGGCCGTGCCCGTCGTCGCCGTCGTCACGAAGTCCGACCTCGTGGACCGCGGGCGCCTCGCGGAGCACCTCCTCGCCGTCGACGAGCTCGCCCGCACCGTCGACCGCGACTGGTCGGCGATCGTGCCCGTGTCCGCCCGCGACGGCTACCAGGTGGACGAGCTGACCGACGTGCTCGTCGCGCACCTGCCCGCCGGGCCCGCGCTCTACCCGGGCGGCGAGCTCACGGACGAGCCCGAGCAGGTGATGGTCGCCGAGCTCGTGCGGGAGGCCGCGCTCGAGGGCGTCCGCGACGAGCTGCCGCACTCGCTGGCGGTCGTGGTCGAGGAGATCCTCGAGCGCGAGGGCAGCGGCGACCCCGACAAGGGGAAGCCCCCGCTGCTCGACGTGCGCGTCAACCTTTTCGTGGAGCGCGAGAGCCAGAAGGCGATCGTCATCGGCAAGGGCGGGTCGCGGCTGCGCGAGGTCGGCACCAACGCCCGCAAGGGGATCGAGAAGCTGCTCGGCACGCGGGTGTACCTCGACCTGCACGTCAAGGTGGCCAAGGACTGGCAGCGCGACCCCAAGCAGCTGCAGCGGCTCGGCTTCTGACGTCGCGCGGACGGGTGCCTCCGGCCTCACGGGGGACGTCCCCCGAGGTCGCGGGGGAGATCCTTGCCGTGCGCGGGGACGGCGCCGAGTAGCATCGCTGCGTGGTGTTCCGGACTATTGCGACGACGGCGGCGATCCTGGTGGGCCTGGCACTGACCGGGGCGGTGGCCGGCCCGCAGTGGGACCCGGTGCCCGTGACGGACCACCTCGTCCCCGCGACCGACGACACCGCGATCGGTGGCGTCGCCCCCGGCGCGGACATCGGTGAGGTCGGCGAGTTCGAGGTCCGGGAGACCGCCGTGACGATCCCGCTCGACGGCACCGTCGTCGGCGGGCTGCTTCGCCAGCCGCTGGGCGACGAGGGCGACCCGCTGGCCGACCGGCCCGGCGTCGTCTACGTGCACGGCGCGGGCACGGGCAAGGCCGCGGAGGCCTTCACCGAGTCGGCCACCGCGCTCGCGAGCGCCGGGGTCGTGACGCTCGTCCCCGACAAGCGCCTGGACACCTACACCACCCGGGACCGGGACTACGTGGCCATGGCCGCGGACTACCAGCACTCGGTCGACCTGCTGCGCACGATCGACGGCGTCGACCCCGAGCAGGTCGGCGTCTATGGCGAGTCGGAGGGCACCTGGATCGTCCCCGTCATGCAGGCCCAGGACCCGACCATCGCGTACACCGTCCTGGTCTCGGCGCCCGTGGTGCCGCCGCGTCAGCAGGCGGCGTTCGCGGTCGACAGCTACCTGCGCAACACCGGGGTGCCCCAGCAGGTGTTCCGCGCCATCCCGCGCGCGGTCGGCATGCAGCTGCCGGGCGGCGGCTTCGAGTACGCGGACTTCGACGTGCGCCCGTGGCTCGAGCAGCAGACCGCCCCCGTCCTCGTGGTCTACGGCACCGCCGACCCGTCCATGCCGGTCGAGCAGGGGGCGCGGCAGGTCATCGCCGACACCGCGGTGAACGGGGACGACGCCCCCGTGACGGTGCGCTACTACGCCGGGGCCAACCACGGGATCAACGTGCCGCTGGACGGCGGGATGCACCTGCACCCCGACTTCGCGCGCGACGTCACCACCTGGATCCAGGGCATGCCCGGCACCGCCGACGCGGCGCCCCGGGTCGCCGGGGACACCCCGAACCAGCTCTACGTCGCGTCGGCCGTCCCGCAGCCGCGGTGGTGGGGCAACGGGGACATCGTGGTGGGTGCGGTGATCGCGGGCGCCGCCCTGCTGCTGGTCGGCCCCCTGGTGTGGGGCGTCCACGCCCTGGTGCGACGGGTCGTCCTGCGCCGGTCGTCGATCGCCGCGCCACGCCTCGCCCGCGGTCTCCGGTCGTCCCTGCTCGGGCTCGGCGTCGGGTCGGTCGCGACGATGGTCGCGCTCGTCGTGTACCTCCTGGCGGTGGCGCGCCTCGCCCTCGACTACCAGCGTGACGACCTCGTCGTGCAGGGCGGCTGGATCGTCGTGCGCCTCCTCGGGGTCGCGACCGCCGTCGCCGCGGCGCTGGTGATCCGCCGCGTGGCAGACGCCCGCGCCGAGCGGCGGGCGGGGACGGACGTCGCCGTCGCCCGCGGCTGGCCGGCCGTCCTGACGTTCTGGTGCACGCTGGCGGGGTCGCTCGCCCTCCTGGGCACGCTCGCGTACTGGGGCGTGTACCAGCTCGGCATCTGAACCGGCAGCGGCCCGGGACCTGCGGGCGGTGCGTGCGCACGACGTGCGGGAGCGGCGACGGTGTGACCGACCCGTCCGCGCGGGAGACGACGCGGAGGGCCGGCGTCGGGTAGAAACGGGGGCGGGGGCACCACGGCCCGGTCCCCTTCGGATCCCAGCCCTGGAGACGCACGCATGACCGACCCCGACACCCTCGACGCCCCCGAGCAGGAGCGCTCGCCGTTCGGCGGTGTGACGGTCCGCGAGCTCGTGCGCGACGTGGTGGCCGCGTTCGCGCTGCTCGTCGCCCTCCCGCTGCCGTGGGACCACGCCCACCGTGGCAGCGACCGGCTCGAGATCGTGCTCGCGACCGTCCTCGCGCTCCTGGCGATCGCCGCTCCCTACCTGCGGCGTGGCGGCGTCGGCCCGTCGTCGTGGGACGTCCTGACCTCGCGCCGTACGGTGGCGCTCGCCTGCGTGCCCTACGCGGTCGTCGCGGTCGTGTACCTGGTGCTGGACGCCCTCGCCCCGGCGGACGCCGCGGGCGGTGTCGGGGCCGGGCTCGCGGTCGGCCTCGCGGGCGCCGCGCTCGCGGCCGCGCCCCGATGGGTGCACACCCCCGCGGTCGTCGCGGGCGTCGTCGCCGTCGGCACGCTCGCCACCCCCGTCGCGGCGCTCGTGCAGGGTGCTCCGTGGGTCGTGTCCGTGGTGGGTCTCCTCAACGCGCTCGTGGTGCTGGGCGTGCTGTGGTTCACGGTCGGCACCTACCTGCGCTCGGGCGACCTCGCCTCCGGCTACGTGCTGCTGGCCCTGGGCGGCGCCGTCGCGCTAGAGCTCGTGCTCTTCGCCGGGGGCAACGTGGACCCGTGGTTCGAGAGCGTCCACGAGCAGCGTCTCGGCCTCCTGCTCCTCCCGGTGGTCGCGGGGGTCACGGCGCGGCGGATCGTCGACGACGCCGCGGCCACCGCGGACGAGCCCGACGACGTCCGCGCGGCACGCTGGGTGGCCGTCGCGCTGCGGGCCCTGGGCCTCGTCGCGCTGGTCGCGGCGTTCGTCGCCCTCGTCGCGCTGCTGCTGATCGTGGCCGACGGCGTGAGCGTGGGTCGGGTGCTGCGGCTCGTCGTCGGCGTGCTGATGGTCGGGGTGGCGGTCGCCGCGCGGCGCTCGCTCGCGCGCGACCCGCGCGCCGGGCACGCCACCGCCGTGGGCGCCACGTGCGTCGTCGTGGTGCTCGGCCTGGTGATCGTCGTCGCGCGCGCCGGTCTCGGCACGCAGTCCAGCGTCGAGGAGCTGCTGGTGGCGTTCGGCCTGCCGGCCGTCGCGCTCGCCGTCCTGCTCGTGCCCCCGTCGGTCCGCGCGCTCGTCGCGTCGGAGCCGGAGATCACGGAGCCGGAGACTACGGAGCCGGAGACCACGGAGCCGGAGATCACGGAGCCGGAGACGTCCGACCCGGAGACGCCTGCGTCCTCCGACGTCTCGCCCGACACCGGTGCGTATGCCGCCGCTGCGCCGGTCGCCGCGAGGCCCGCGACCCCGGTGTCCACGGTGTCCGCGGTGGCCCCGGCCGTGTCCCGCCCGGAGGCCCGGCCGCTCGACGCCACCCAGCAGATCGCGCCCGTGCGGGCCGCGCAGGCGCCGGACTCCACGCAGGTGCTCCCGCCCGTGCAGGCGGCACCCGTACAGACGACGCCCGCGCAGGCGCCGGGCTGGTCCGTGGCCCAGGCGATGGACCCGTCGACGCCGCTCGCGGACCTCGCGCGGATCTCGGCGGAGGCGCCCCACCTGCGCTCGTACGTGGCCGCGAACCCGTCGACCTACCCGGCTCTCCTGGACTGGCTCGGCGCCCTCGGCGACCCCGCCGTGGACGCCGCGCTGCGCTCCCGGCGCTAGGTCAATACGCTGCGGCAAGGCAGGCGTCCGGCCGGATCCTGGACGCCTCAGGCGACGCCCTGACGAAGGTGTACGGTGGCAGCGTGCAGCGCACGGTGACCCTTCTCCTTCGGTGCCGCGGCGGGGCCCTCTAAGGCCGGACCCCCGTCGCGGAGGTTGTGGCGCGCCGGCCGACTGGTCATGACTGACGACCCCACCCGGGACGTGGGTCACCGAGCCCCCACCGAAGGACGCGACACCATGCAGAACCATCACCCTCAGGGCATCGCCGGCGCCAATCCCCAGCGCCCCTCCGGGATGCCGTACACGCGCTACCTCCCGTTCCACGAGCAGATCGCCGTCGACCTGCCGGACCGGACGTGGCCCGACAAGCGCATCACGAAGGCCCCCCGCTGGTGCGCCGTCGACCTGCGCGACGGCAACCAGGCGCTGATCGAGCCGATGGACGCCGAGCGCAAGCTGCGCATGTTCGACCTGCTCGTGCAGATGGGCTACAAGGAGATCGAGGTCGGCTTCCCGTCCGCGTCGCAGACGGACTTCGACTTCGTGCGCCAGCTCATCGACACGGGCCGCATCCCGGACGACGTGGTCATCCAGGTGCTCACCCAGTGCCGCGACCACCTCATCGAGCGCACCTACGACGCCATCCGCGGCGCCAAGCAGGCGATCGTGCACATCTACAACTCGACGTCGATCCTGCAGCGCGAGGTCGTCTTCCGCAGCGACATGGACGGCATCGTGGACATCGCCCTGCAGGGCGCGCGCCTGTGCCGCAAGCTCGAGGAGACCATCCCCGAGACGACGGTGTACTACGAGTACTCGCCCGAGTCGTACACCGGCACGGAGCTCGAGTTCGCGGCCCGCATCTGCAACGAGGTGCTCGAGGTGCTGGAGCCCACGGCCGAGCGCCCGGTGATCGTCAACCTGCCCGCGACGGTGGAGATGGCGACCCCGAACGTGTACGCCGACTCGATCGAGTGGATGAACCGGAACCTGGCCTTCCGCGAGCACGTCGTGCTGTCGCTGCACCCGCACAACGACCGCGGCACCGCCGTCGCCGCCGCGGAGCTGGGCTACCAGGCCGGCGCCGACCGCATCGAGGGCTGCCTGTTCGGCAACGGCGAGCGCACGGGCAACGTCGACCTGGTGACGCTCGGCATGAACCTGTTCAGCCAGGGCGTCGACCCGCAGATCGACTTCACCGTCGGCGGCGGCATCGACGGGATCCGCCGTACGGTCGAGCACTGCAACCAGATCCCCGTGCACGAGCGGCACCCGTACGTGGGCGACCTCGTCTTCACCGCGTTCTCCGGCTCCCACCAGGACGCGATCAAGAAGGGCTTCGAGCACATGGCGACCCGCGCGGAGGCGGAGGGCAAGCCGGTCGACGAGCTCACCTGGGGCGTGCCGTACCTGCCGATCGACCCGAAGGACGTGGGCCGGTCGTACGAGGCCGTCATCCGCGTGAACTCGCAGTCCGGCAAGGGCGGCATCGCGTACCTGCTGTCCGCCGAGCACTCGCTGGACCTGCCGCGCCGCCTGCAGATCGAGTTCTCGGGCGTCGTGCAGCACTACACGGACACCGCGGGCAGCGAGGTCACGGGCTCCGACATCTGGCGGATCTTCAGCGACGAGTACCTGCCGGTCGAGGTCCACGACCCGCGCGGCCTGGAGCCGTGGGGCCGCCTCCGGCTGCGGGAGACCCGCACGACGGCGGCCGAGGGCGGCGCCACCGCGCTCGCCGTCGACGTCCTGGACCAGGGCGTGGAGCACACGCTGGAGGGCACCGGCAACGGACCGCTCGCGGCGTTCGTGGACGCGATCTCGAAGGTCGGCGTGGACGTGCGGGTGCTCGACTACGCGGAGCACGCCCTGTCCGAGGGCGGTGACGCCACCGCCGCTGCCTACGTCGAGTGCCAGGTGGGCGACGACGTCCTCTGGGGCGTCGGCATCGACCCCTCGATCACGACGGCGTCCCTCAAGGCGATCGTCTCCGCCGTGAACCGGGCCGCCCGCGCCTGACCCACCCCGCGAGCTGTCAGGACCAGAGCCACGTATTCCTGGCTCTGGTCCTGACAGGTTTCGTGGGTGGGGGCTGAGAGAATGGGTCCGTGCCCCTCTACCGAGACGACGCGATCGTGCTGCGCACCCACAAGCTGGGCGAGGCCGACCGGATCGTCACGTTCCTCACCCGGGAGCACGGCAAGGTGCGCGGGGTCGGGCGCGGCGTGCGGCGCACGTCGTCGCGGTTCGGGGCGCGGCTGGAGCCGTTCATGGTGGTCGACGTGCAGCTGCACACCGGGCGCAACCTCGACACCGTGACGCAGGTCGAGACGATCGGGCCGTACGCCCGCGCGATCTGCGAGGACTACGCCCTGTACACGTCGGGCGCGGCGATGCTCGAGGCCGCCGACCGCCTGGTCGCCGCGGAGCACGAGCCCGCCGTGCAGCAGTACTGGCTGCTCGCCGGCGCACTCCGTGCGCTGGCCGAGCGCGCGCACGCGCCCGGCCTGGTGCTCGACTCGTACCTGATGCGCGGGCTCGCCGTCGCCGGCTGGGCGCCGTCGTTCACCGACTGCGCCCGCTGCGGCGAGCCGGGGCCGCACCACGCGTTCTCCGTGGGTCAGGGCGGGGCGGTGTGCTCCCGCTGCCGCCCGCCCGGCTCCACCGCACCCGCACCGGAGACGTTCGCGCTGCTCGGCGCCCTGCTCGGCGGGGACTGGGAGACGGCGGACGCCTCCGACCCGCGCCACCGCACCGAGGCCTCCGGCCTGGTCGCCGCGTACTCGCAGTACTACCTGGAGCGCACGCTGCGTTCCCTGCGCATGATCGAGCGCGCCTGATCGAGCGCGCCTGGTCGAGAGAGAGGTCTGATGCCCCGTCCCGCCGCCGGCGAGCCCCGGTACGCCGAGCCCTACCCGCACCCCTCGGGTGCCACGCCGCCCGCCATCCCGGCCCAGTTCGTGCCGAACCACGTGGCGATCGTCATGGACGGCAACGGCCGGTGGGCCAACGCGCGGGGGCTGCCGCGGGTGGAGGGGCACAAGCAGGGGGAGAAGTCCCTGCTCGACGTCGTGGCCGGCGCCGTGCAGATCGGCGTCAAGCACGTCTCCGCGTACGCGTTCAGCACCGAGAACTGGAAGCGGTCGCCGGACGAGGTGAAGTTCCTCATGAACTTCAACCGCGACGTCATCCGCCGGCGCCGCGACGAGATGTCGTCGTGGGGCGTGCGCATCCGCTGGGCGGGGCGTCGGCCGAAGCTGTGGGGGTCGGTGATCAAGGAGCTGCAGGTCGCCGAGGAGATGACCAGGGAGAACGACCGCTGCACGCTGACGATGTGCGTCAACTACGGCGGGCGGGCGGAGATCGCCGACGCCGCGGCCGCGATCGCCCGCGAGGCCGCCGCCGGGAGGCTCAACCCGGCGCGCGTCTCCGAGAAGACGGTCCAGAAGTACCTCGACGAGCCCGACCTGCCGGACGTCGACCTGTTCCTGCGCTCGTCGGGCGAGCAGCGCACCTCGAACTTCATGATCTGGCAGGCCGCGTACGCCGAGATGGTGTTCCTGCCCGAGCCGTGGCCGGACGTCGACCGCCGGCACCTGTGGCGGGCGGTGGAGGAGTTCGCCCGCCGCGACCGTCGGTACGGCGGCGCCGTCGACACCCCCGACGCCGACTGATCTCAGCACGAACCCCCGCCCGGTCGCGAGGACCGGACGGGGGTTCGTGGCCGACGAGGTGGCTGTCAGTCGCCGAGCACCTCGGCCATGGAGTCGACGAGGGCCGGCAGGCCGTTCTCCCAGTACACCGACAGGGCGGTGGGCGGCGACACGGCCGACACCTCCGCGGTCCCGACGACCTTCACGACCTTCCCGGCCTTGACCGCGGGGATCGCCTGGAGGTCCTTGTTGTCGTCGAAGGCCTGGGCCGCCTCCTCGCTGGCCGAGTAGGAGATGACGAAGTCCGAGTCGAGCTTGTCGAGCTCCTCGTAGGACAGGTCGTAGTAGAAGCTGCCGTTCGACGTGTCGAGCTCCGTGACCGAGGGCGCGTTCTTCACGCCCAGGCCCTCGAGGAACACGGTCCGCGGGTCGCTCGGCGTGTACACGGAGACGATGCCCTTCGCCGGGTCGTCGTAGATCGCCGCGAACGTCTTGCCGGCGAACTCGGGGTGCTCGGCGGCCTTCTCGGCGACGAAGTCGTCGATGTCGCCGAGCACCTGGTCGCCCGCGTCGGAGCGGCCGAGGGCCTGGGCCGTGAGCGTGATCGTGTCCTGCCACGTCGTGGTCCACGGGGCGTCCGGGTAGGCCACGACCGGGGCGATGTCGCTCAGCACGTCGTACTGCTCCTGGGTGAGCCCGGAGTACGGCGCCACGATGAGGTCGGGCTTCGCCTCGACGAACTCCTCGTAGGGCACCGTCGAGCCGCCCTCGGGGTCGGACAGGATGGCGGGCTTGTCCACGCCGTCCTCGTCGTAGGCGTCCTCCACCCACGGCAGCAGCGCGTCCTCGCCCACGGTGTAGATCTGCTCGGCGACCGCGACGGGGTAGACGCCCGCCGCGATGGACGCCTCGGTGGAGCCCCAGCCCCAGGTGGCGACACGCTCCGGCGCCTTCTCGATCACCGTCTCGCCGAGCGCGTGCTCGATCGTGATCGGGAACTCGTCGGTGGGCTCGGACCGGACGTTGCCCGAGGCGGCCGACTGGTCGCTCTCCGGGGCGTCGTCGGAGGCGCAGCCGGCGAGGGTCAGGGCGGCCGTCGCCGCGAGGGCGGCCGCAGCGGCGAGAGGACGGCGAAGACGCACGGGTTCTCCTCGGTGTGCTCGCGCCGAGGGCGCGAGAGGAACGGTAGGTGAGGCGAGCCTAACCTATCTCGAGGCGCCGTCGTGCGTCCGGCCGAGGGGGACGACGAGTGGCGTCCCCGACACCGGGTCCGGCACGACCTGCGCCCGCAGGCCGAACGCCGCGTGCACCGAGGCGGCGGTGAGGACGTCACCGGGGCGGCCCTCGGCCACCACCTGCCCGGCGCTCATCACCACGAGGTGGTCGGCGTACCGGGCGGCGAGATTGAGCTCGTGCAGCACCATCACGACGGTCGTGCCCCGGGTGCGGTTCAGCTCGGTCAGCAGGTCGAGCAGGTCGACCTGGTGGGCGAGGTCGAGGTAGGTGGTGGGCTCGTCGAGCAGCACGACGTCGGTCTCCTGCGCCAGCACCATGGCGATCCACACCCGCTGGCGCTGGCCGCCCGAGAGCTCGGAGACGGGGCGGTCGGCGAGGTCGGCGACCGCGGTGGCCTCGAGGGCGCGCAGCACCGCGCCGTCGTCGGTGGAGCTGTGCCGACCGAACCACCCCTGGTGCGGGTACCGGCCGCGGCCCACGAGCTCCGCGACGCGCACGCCGTCGGGCGCGATCGACGACTGGGGCAGCACGCCGACCCGCTTCGCCAGCTCCTTGCGCGACAGGCCGCCCACGTCCTCGCCGCCCAGGGTCACGCGGCCGCCGTCGAGCGGGTGCAGGCGGGCCAGGCCGCGCAGCAGCGTCGACTTGCCGCAGGCGTTGGGGCCGACGATCGCCGTCACGCGGCCGGCGGGGAGCTCCAGGTCGAGCCCGTCGATCACGCGGCGCCCGTCGTAGCCGAGACTCACGCCGTGGGCGCGCAGCGTGACGTCGGGCGCTGCCTGCCGCGTGTCGCGCGTCGGGCCCGGCGTCGCGTCGGGACGCGCGGGCGGCGCGGAGGGCCGGTGCACGTCGGTCATGCGAGTCTCTTCCTTCGGTCGGTGGCCAGGAGCCACAGCAGGTACGGGGCGCCGATGAGGCCGGTCACGATGCCGGTGGGCGCCTCGAGGCCGAACAGCAGGTGCTGACCCACGACGTCCGCGGCCAGCACGAGGACGGCGCCGGTGAGCACCGAGACGGCGAGCGCGGCGCCGCCGTCGGACAGCAGGCGGCGCGCGATCGCAGGGGCCACGAGGGCGACGAACGCGAGCGGGCCGACGAACGACGTCGCGACCCCCACGAGGCCGACGGCCAGCAGCAGCGACGTCACGCGGGCGGCGTCGACGGGGACGCCGAGGGCGCGCGCGTTGTCGTCGCCGAGCGCGAGCGGGCCCTGCCACCGCGAGACGGCGGCGATCCCGGCGCCGAGCACGAGGGCGGCCGCGGCGAACGTCACGAGGTCGGCGCCGCGCACGTCGGCCACGCTCCCGACCGTCCACACGAGCGCGGACTGGGCAGCACGGATCTCGACGCTCGCCAGCAGCCAGGCGAGCAGCGACGAGCACAGGTACGCGAACCCGACGCCCACCAGGACGAAGCGGATCGAGTGCAGGCCCTGGCGCCACGCGAACACCCAGATCGCGAGCGCGACGAGGAGGGCGCCGACGAACGCCGCCCCGGACACGGCCAGGCCGGTGAGGCCCAGCACGAGCATCGCGGTGACCGCCCCGAGGCTCGCGCCGCTGGCGATGCCGAGGATGTCGGGGCTGGCGAGCGGGTTGCGCAGGGTGGTCTGGAACATGGCGCCCGCGAGCCCGAAGGACGCGCCCGCGAGGACGGCCGTCTCGATGCGGGGCAGCCGCAGCCGGTGCACGACGAACACGTCGGCGTCCGAACCGACGCCGAACAGCGCCGCGAGGGCGCGGCCGGGCGCGAGCGAGGCCTCGCCGAGCGTCAGGGCGAGGGTCGCGAACGCCACGAGCAGGACGACGAGCGACGCGACCACGAGGGTGAGCCGCCGCCGTCGCCGGCGGCGCAGGGCGACGACCGGGTCCGCGGGGTCGACGGGGGTGTCAGGGTCCGCGGGGCGGGCGGCGAGGTCGGCGGTCATCTCACACCCCCGCCACGGTCCGGCCGCGGGCGACGGCCACGAGGACGGGGGCGCCGATCGCGGCGGCGACGACGCCGGCCTCGAGCTCGGAGTGCGGCAGCACGAGCCGGCCGATGACGTCGGCGCCCAGCAGCATCACGGGGCCGAGGACGGCGGTCAGCGGGACGATCCAGCGGTAGTCCGTGCCGACCAGGCGGCGGGCGGCGTGCGGCACGGCGAGCCCGACGAGGGCGATGGGGCCGGCCAGAGCCGTCGCCGTGCCGGCGAGCAGGATGACGGCGACCGCCGCGAGCCCCCGTGTCACCCCGACGCGCTGACCGAGCGCGGAGGCGACGTCGTCGCCGAGCGCGAGCATGGACAGCCGGTGCGCGAGCGCCCCGGCGAGCACGATGCCGACGACGACGAACGGCCACAGCACCGCGAGCGTCTCCGTGCCCCGCCCGGTGAGGGAGCCCACCGCCCAGAACCGGTACATGTTGAAGGCCTCGGGGTCGCGCAGCAGCACCAGGGTGATCAGGGGCGTGATGAGCGCGGTGACCGTGGCGCCGACGAGCGCGAGCTTGACCGGTTGCCCCGCGCCGATGGAGAAGACGAGCAGCGCGGCGGCGGCGGTGCCCGCGAACGCGAACCAGACGAACCCGAGCGGGGAGGCCACGCCGAGCATCGACACGGCGATCACGACGGCGAGCGACGCCCCCGAGTTGAGGCCGAGCAGTCCGGGGTCCGCGATGGGGTTGCGGGTGACGCCCTGCACGAGGGTGCCCGCGATGCCGAGGGCCGCGCCGGCGGCGAGGCCGATGAGCGTGCGCGGCACGCGCTGGTCCCGCACGACGTCGTGGTCGACGTTCCCCGCGACGGGGTGGGTGAGGGCCTGCCAGACGGTCGCGACGTCGATGTCGCGCACGCCCAGCGCGAGGCTCGCCAGCACGACGAGGGCGAGCACCGCGAGGGCGGCCAGGATCATCAGGAGACGGCCGCGGGCCCGCCGCGCGACGAGGGCGGCCGCGGGCGGCCGGGCGGCGGCGGTGACGGCGGCGGCGGTCGCGCTCACGACGCGTCCTCGGCCGCGGGGGCGACCGTCGTGTCGGCGGGGCGGTCCGCGGGCGTACGACGGGTCAGGCGGTAGACCACCCAGGAGACCAGGGCCACCGCACCGAGGCCGACCGCGACGAGCGTGACGGGGTGGCGCAGGCCGACGGCGATCGCCGCGTTGACGGCGGCGGTGCCGATCGTCGTCCAGATGCCGGCCCACACGGCGCAACCGGCGAGCAGTGCCGCGAGGTAGCGCCCGAAGGGCATGCGCAGGTAGCCCGCGGCGAGGTTGACGAGGGTCTGCACCCCGACGGTGAAGAACGACAGCGTGACCGCGGGCGGGCCCCAGCGGTTCACGCGCTCGATGACCGCCGCCGCGCCCGGGCGGGCCAGCGCGTCGGCGACCCGGCCGCGGGACGTGCCGCGGGCCACGCCGCGCCCTGCCCAGTAGGTGGCCTGCGCGCGCACGAGCACGATCCCGAACGCCGCCGCGTAGACGGCCCAGAACGGCACGCCGGCGATCGTGAAGACACCGGTGGGTTCCTCGGCGGCCGCGGCCAGCGCGGGAGTGGTCAGGTGCACGGGAACATTGTGCCCGACTGAGGTATGGCTGCCCTAATTCGTTCGTCCTAGTTCGAACGGTCGTCCGCTGCCCGGCAGGCGGAGCAGGTGCCCCACAGCTCCACGGTGTGCTCGATGTCGGCGAAGCCGTGCGCGGCGCCGACCGACGCGGACCACTGCTCGACCGTCGGCCCGTCGATCTCGACGGCGCGCCCGCAGGCCCGGCACACCAGGTGGTGGTGGTGCTCGCGCCGGGCGCAGCGCCGGTAGAGGCTCTCGCCGTCCTCGCTGCGCAGCACGTCGACGTCGCCCCCGTCGGCCAGCGCCTGCAGCGTCCGGTACACGGTGGCGAGGCCGACGGCGTCACCGCGGGCGCGCAGCAGCTCGTGCAGCTGCTGGGCGCTGCGGAACTCGTCCGTGTCGCCGAGGGCGTCCGCCACGGCCGCCCGCTGCCGCGTCATCCGCGGCGGCGTGACGGTGCGGGCGGTGGGGGTGGTGTCGTTCACGGCGTGCACTCCTCCTGAGGTGCGCCCCGGCCGGCGCCGGCCGGGGAGACGGCGACGTCGTCGGGGATGTCGGGATGCGGGTCGACGGGCGCGCGACGGCGGGCGAGCAGCGGGTGCAGCGCGGCGACCACGGCGTAGACGGCGATCGCGAGCACCACGATGAGCGCGCCCGGCGAGACGTTGTGCCAGTAGGTGATGGACAGCCCCGTGACGCAGACGGCCACACCCACGACCGACGCGACGAGCATCGTGCGCCGGAACGACCGGGTGACGAGCTGGCCGATCGCCACCGGCACGATCATGAGCGCCGAGACGAGCAGCAGCCCGACCACGCGCATCGCGACCGTCACCGTCAGCGCGGCGAGCACCGCGACCGCCATGTTCAGCGCCCACACGGGCAGCCCCGACGACACGGCGAACTCTTCGTCGTGGCTCACCGAGAACAGCGCCGCGCGCAGCCCGAGGCCGATGAGCAGGATGAGGCCGCACAGGGCCACGGTGACCCAGACGTCGGAGAGCGTCACCGAGGAGATGGAGCCGAACAGGTAGGCCATGAGGCTGCCGGACGAGCCGCCGGCCAGCCCGATGAGCAGCACGCCGCCCGCGATGCCGCCGTAGAACAGGATGGCGAGCGCCAGGTCGCCCGACGTGCGGCCGCGGCGCCGCACCACCTCGATGAGGACCGAGCCGGTGACGGCGGCGACCACCGCGCCGGGGACGGCGAGGACGTCGTCGGGCACCAGGCCCATCGCCGCGCCGACGAGCCAGCCGAGGGCGACGCCGGTGAGCGCGACGTGCCCGATGCCGTCGCCCAGCAGGGCGAGGCGCTTCTGCACCAGGTACGTGCCGACGACCGGCGCGCTCACGCCGACCAGCAGGGCCGCGACGAGCGCCCGCTGCATGAACGGGTCGGTGACCATCTCCCACAGGCCGCTCACGGTGCCACCTCGTCCTCGCTGCTGTCGGTACGCGTCTCGAAGGGACCGTCGGCCAGGCGCACGTCCTCGGCGCGCTGGTACGTGCGGGAGTGATCGTGGGGGTGCACGTGCTCGTGCGCCTCGCCGCCGTGCCCGGGCTGCGGGGTT
>Ga0160432_100319_pt1 | contig 37606 bp, 23 predicted proteins | sample HID1971M_E0MG_FD_108250 | JGI IMG/M metagenome (GOLD analysis project Ga0160432, IMG submission 108250) | Enriched millipede-associated microbial communities from UW Madison campus, WI, USA - HID1971M_E0 MG | ecosystem: Host-associated > Arthropoda: Insects > Digestive system > Unclassified ... | reverse complement strand
GGTCGCGCTCCGTGTGGGGCCCGTACGAGCACCGCGTGGTGCTGGCGCAGGGCGACACACCGGTCAACGGCCCGCACCAGGGCGCGTGGGTGGACACGCCGGACGGCGCCGACTGGTTCCTGCACTTCCAGGACCGCGGCGTCTTCGGACGGGTCGTGCACCTGCAGCCGATGCGGTGGGACGACGACGGCTGGCCGGTGCTGGGCGACGCGGGCTCCCCGGTGCTCACGCACCCGACCCCGGTGGCGGGCGCGGAGCCGGGCGAGCCGGTGCGCAGCGACGACTTCGCAGCCCCGGGTCTCGCGCCCCGCTGGCACTGGCAGGCGAACCCCGTCGAGGGCTGGGCCGTGGCCGACGGCCGCGGCACGCTGCGCCTGCCCGCCCAGCCCTCGCCCCGGGGCAACCTGCGCGACCAGGGCGCCGTGCTGTGCCAGCAGCTGCCGGGACAGCCGAGCACGTGGGAGACGCGGGTCGAGCTCGCGGGCGAAGCGCCCGGCACCCGGGCCGGCGTCGTCGTCCTCGGCCGCGAGTACGCCTGGGCGGGCCTGGTGCGCACGCCCGGCGGCGTCGAGGTGACGGTGCGGCGCGGCGGCACCTACGGCGACGAGGAGATCCTCGCGCAGCAGCCGGTGCCCGCGGGCGCGACGGGCGTCGTCCTGCGCACCGCCGTCGACGCCGAGGGCCGCGTCACCTGGGCCTGGCGCGACGACGCCCCGGCGGGGGCCGACGACGTGCACGACGAGCCCGGGTGGCAGGAGACCGCGCCCCCGTGGCAGGCGGTCGTCGGCCACTGGATCGGCGCGGAGGTCGGCCTGTTCGCGAGCGCCCCGCTCGGGGCCGACCTGCGGCCGGACGACGGCGGCACGTTCGGCCCGGTGCGCGTCACCGTGGCCGGGAAGGACGCCTGATGGCCCGCTCGGGCGGCCCGACGATCGACGAGGTGGCGGCGGCCGCGGGGGTGTCGCGGGCCACCGTCTCGCGGGTGATGAACGGCCGGGCGAGCGTCGCGCGCGACATCGCCGAGCGGGTGCGCGTCGCCGCGAAGGACCTGCGCTACCAACCCAGCCGGGTGGCGCGCAGCCTGTCGCTGGGCCGCACCAACTCCGTCGCGCTGGTCGTGCCGGACCTGGCGAACCCGATGTTCCAGCAGATCCTGCGCGGCACGATGGCGGCGGCCGCGCCGCACGACTACCGCGTCCTGGTGGCCGACACGGCCGAGAACACCGCCGACGAGGCCGAGGTCGCGCTCGAGGCGCGGCAGCGGTGCGACGCGCTGGTCCTCGCCGCACCGCGCACGTCCGAGGACGCGCTGCTGGAGCTCCTGCCGCGGCTGGAGCCGGTGGTCGTCGTCAACCGGCACGTGCCCGGCCTCACCGTGCCGAGCGTGCGCGTCGACTATGCGGCCGGGGTCCGCAGCATGGTGGACCACCTGGTCGCGCTCGGGCACCGCGAGCTCGCGTACGTCGCGGGCCCGCGCTCGAGCGCGTCGAACGCGCTGCGCGCCCGCGCCCTCGACGACGCCCGCGAGCGGCACCCGGGGCTGCGCGTCACGACCGTGCCCTGCGGCCCCACCGTGGACGCCGGGTACCGCGCGGCGGACGCGGTGCTGGCCACCGGCGCGACGGGCGTCGTCGCGTTCAACGACCTGGTCGCGTTCGGCCTCCTCGCGCGGCTCAACGAGGCCGGTGTGGCGGTGCCCGGGGACATCTCGATCGGCGGCTTCGACGACATCGAGCTCGCCCGCTACGCGACGCCGTCGCTGACGACGGCCGCCGTGCCGCAGGCCGACCTCGGCCGCCGCGCCTGGGAGCTGCTGCACGCCCGCGTGCTCGGCACCGAGCGCACCCGGCTCGGCGCCGACGGCATCGCCGTGCACGTGACACCGGGGCTGGTGGTGCGGGGCAGCACCGGGCCCGTGCCGCCCGCGCGCCGGCTCGGCGTGACGTCGGCGGACCTCGCAGGGCGCGCGCACGCCCGCGAGGGCACGGTCCGGGCGCGGTGGCGGCCCGTCGACGACGACTGGGTGCTCGGCGTCGGCGACGACCGCCCCCTGGGCCGCTACTCGCGGGGCGCCGGGATGCCCGGCGTGCACAGCCCGCGGCCGTTCCTGCACCCGGTGCACTCGGCGCAGGGCGTGGCGATGACGACGAAGAGCCCGCTGGACCACCGCCACCACTACGGCGTCTCGATGGCCGTGGCCGACGTGGACGGCACCAGCCACTGGGGCGGGCGCACGTACGTACGCGACCAGGGGCCGACCCTGCTCGCGAACCACGGCCGCCAGGAGGCGGGGCGCACGGAGGTGACGGACGACGGCGCCACCCTGACCCAGCGGCTGCGCTGGCTGGACGAGCGCGGCGACGTGCAGCTGACGGAGGAGCGGCGGCTCACGGCGGTCGTGCTGCCGGAGGTCGACGCGTGGGCGCTCGGCTGGCGCGGGAGCCTGCGCGCGGGCGACGCCGACCTCGAGATCGGCAGCCCGGCGACCAACGGCCGGCCCGGCGCCGGGTACGGCGGCTGGTTCTGGCGGCTCCCGTCGGCCGACGAGGCCTTCGCCCTGAGCCCCGACCGCGGCGGCGACGTGCACGGCTCGCGCAGCCCGTGGGTGGCCGTCGTGCGGCGCACGGGGCCCGCCTGGACCACCCTCGTGCTGGCCCAGGCGTCCGGGGAACCCGACCCGTGGTTCGCCCGCGTGGGCGACTACGTCGGGCTGGGTCCGGCGCTCGCCTGGGACACGGTGCGCACGGTGCCGGCAGGGTCGTCGCTCGAGGTGGACGTCGTGGCGGCCGTCGTCGACCGGCGCCTCGACATCACCGGGGCCGGCGACGTCGCGGACCTCGCGGTCGGACGGGTGGGCGCCGCCCGGCTGTCCTGAGGGGTGGCGGCCGAGGCCCTCCCGCCTCCTCGGCGGGTGGGCTTCCGCCGTCGCTGCCTAGGCTGGCCACGTGACGCCGGCACCGTGGACCACGCGCGCCAGGACGGCCTGGAGCCCCGCGCCGGGACGGCCGACGTGGGGCATCGTGCTGGGCGACGCGGTCCGCGTCGCGGCACTGGTGAGCGTCCTGGCCGCCGCCGCGACGTCGGACCGGGTCGCGGTCGCGCTGTTCGCCCTCGTCCTGGGTGGATCGATGGTGCCCCGCGCGTCCGGCGCCGCCGCGTGGCTCGACGTCGTGTGCGGGACCGCCGTGCTCGCCGCCGCATGGTGCGCCGTGGCCGGCCTCTACGAGCGGGTCGACGGCCTCGACCTGCTCGTGCACGCCGTCGCGACCGGTGCGCTCGCGGCCCTGGCCCACCAGGTGCTGACCCGGGACGGCCTCGCGACGTCTCCCGTCCGCCCCCGCGCGACGGCCGCCCTGACGACCGTCGGCCTCGGCGCGCTGCTCGCCGTCGTCTGGGAGCTGCTCGAGGCGGTGGGGCACACGTTCGTCGACGACAGCATCCACGTGACGTACCCGGACACCGTCGGCGACCTCGCGGCGGCGCTCGTGGGCAGCGTCGCGGCGGCATGGCTCGTCGCCCGGGCCGCCGCCCGGACACCGGCACGGGGGCTCCCGTGACGGGGGCGCCGGGTGCCCGGTTCTCGGGACGGCCGCTCCCCACGGTCTCGGTCGTCGTCCCCGCCCGCGACGACGCCACCGCGCTCGAGCGGTGCCTCGCGCTGCTCGCGGCGCAGACCCTCGCGCCGCTCGAGGTCGTCGTGGTGGACAACGCCTCGACGGACGAGACCGCCGACGTCGCCCGACGCGCGGGGGCGGTCGTGGTCCACGAGCCGCGGGTCGGCATCCCCGCCGCCGCGGCGGCGGGGTACGACGCGGCCCGGGGCGAGGTCGTGGCACGCCTCGACGCCGACTCGCAGCCCGCGCCCGGCTGGGTGCGCGCCGTCGCCCAGCACATGGCGGACGACCCCGCCGCCGACGCCGTGACCGGGACGGGGACGTTCACCGACCTGCGGGGCGGCCGCTGGGCGTGCGCGCTGTACCTCTCCGCGTACTACTCCAGCACCCGGATGGCGCTCGGCCACACGACCTTGTGGGGCTCCTGCATGGCGTTCCGTCGCAGCACCTGGTGGGCCGTGCGTGACCAGGTCGAACGGGTCGACCCGGAGATCCACGACGACCTGGACCTCGCGTTCGCCCTCGGGCCCCGCCGTCGGATCGTCCGGGACCGCCGGCTCCGCGTCGGCGTGTCCGCCCGGTCGCTGCGGTACGCCCGCCGTCGACGCCTCGTGCGGGCCGTGCGCACGCTGCGGCTGAACTGGGCGGTCGCACCGCCGTGGGAGCGCTGGCGGGACAGGCTCGGCATCGCCGCCTGACAGCTCCTCCTCCACCGCCGTCGATTGATATCGGCGGCTGAACTATTGACGCGGGCGTCGGTCATCGGCTACGTTCTGAGAAACCGGTTTCTGAGGCGTTTCCGGTCGCAGAGCGCGACGGGCACGGGAAGACCGACACCGACGTCGGCCGCAGCACGAGCAGCACGACCAGCAACGACAGGCACCACCGGGCACCCGCCGCCGTCGACGGGCATCCGGACGCCGCCCCGCTCGTCCCGACCCGAGGGCCACCCGGTCCGAGTCTCACGAGAGGCGCGACGATGCCCTTCCCGGCCCATCTCCGTCATGGTCCACGTCCCCACCCCTCCCCCGGCTCCGGCGCCCGCCGGTGGGTCGCCGCCGTCGGCGCACCCGCCCTGGCGCTGACCCTCCTGGCCGCCCCGGGCGCCCAGGCCGCGCACGGACCCGCGACACCACCACCGCGCCCGCCCACCGCCGACGCCCTGGCCCGGCAGACGCTGCCCGCCGGCGACGGCTGGGCCTCCGCCGAGGGCGGCACCACCGGCGGCGCGGCGGCCGAGCGGATCGTCGACGTCCGCACCCGTGACGAGCTCGTGGCCGCCGTCCAGGGCGACGAGCCCAAGATCGTGCGCGTCGTCGAGGACATCGACGCGAACACCCGCCCCGACGGCAGCCGGATCTCCTGCGCGGACTACGCCGTCGACGGCTACGACTTCGAGGACTATCTCGACGCCTACGACCCCGCGCGCTGGGAGGGCGCGGCCAGCGGGCCGCTCGAGGACGCGCGGAAGGCGTCGCAGGCCGCCCAGCGCGCGCAGATCAAGGTCGGCCTCGGCGCGAACACGACCCTGATCGGCGCCGGCGACGTCACCCTCAGCGGCTTCAACGTGGACGTCGCGGGCGTCGACAACGTCATCGTCCGCAACCTGCGGATCTCCGACGCGTACGACTGCTTCCCCGGCTGGAACGGCGACACCTGGAAGACGGAGTGGGACAACCTCGTCGTCTCGGGGGCCACGCACGTCTGGCTCGACCACCTCACGCTCGACGACGGCGAGACGGTCGACGCCGAGCAGCCGGTGCACTTCGGCGAGAAGCTCCTGCGGCACGACGGGCTCCTGGACGTCGTCCGCCGGGCCGACCTCGTGACCATCTCGTGGAACCGGCTCGAGGGGCACGACAAGTCGATGCTCTTCGGCAACGGGGACGGTGCCACCGGCGACCGCGGGAAGCTGCGCGTGACGCTGCACCACAACGAGCTCGTCGACCTGGCGCAGCGCGGGCCGCGGGTGCGGTTCGGGCAGGTGCACGTCTACGACAACGTCTACCGCGTCACCGACGCGTCGCACTACCTGTACTCGTGGGGCGTCGGCGTGGAGTCCAGCATCGTCGCGCGGGAGAACACGTTCCGGCTCGCCGACGGCGTGACCGCGGCGTCCGTCGTCGGGAACTACGGCGGCACGGGCATCGACGCGGCGGGGACGGTCGTGAACGGCGCGGAGGTGGACGTGCTCGCGGCCTACAACGCCGCGCACCCCGAGGCGCCGCTCGCCGGCCAGGTGACCGGGGCGGCCGGGCCGCACCGGGTGGTCCAGCCGGCCGACGTCGCGGCCCGCGCGGTCGAGCGCGGCGCGGGCTCCGGCCTCCTGCACCGGTGGCAGGACCCGACCGACCCCGCGGTCGCCGGGGCGGCGCTGATGCAGCGGATCGGGGCGCCGCGCGCCACGACCGCGGACGACCCCGTGTGGTCCCCCACCGCCACGGGCTTCGCGTCCGTGCCGACCGACGACCTCCCGGACGGCACCACCGGCGGCGCGGGCGGACGGACCGTCACGGTGCGCGACGCCGCGGCGCTGGCCGAGGCGGCCGGGGCCGAGGAGCCGCTGACGATCCTCGTGCAGGGCACCCTCGACGTGGAGCCGTTCGGCTCGATGATCGACGTCGCGAGCGACAAGACGATCGTCGGCGCGGCGGCGGGCGGCGAGCTCGTCGGCGGCGGGCTGCGGCTGCTGGAGGTCGAGAACGTCATCGTCCGCAACCTGACCTTCCGCGACTCGTACGTCGCGGCCGACTGGGACGGCAAGAGCGCGGACAACGACAACGACGGCATCCGCATCGACACGTCGGACCACGTGTGGGTGGACCACAACGAGTTCGCGCGGCTCGGCGACGGCCAGCTCGACGTCCGCAAGGACTCCACCGCGGTGACGGCCTCGTGGAACTCCTTCCACGACCACAACAAGACGCTCGGCGTCGGGTGGACGGACAACGTGGTGACCACGCTGACGCTGCACCACAACCGGTTCTCGAACGTGCACCAGCGCAACGGCAGCATCGACAACGTGGCGCTCGGCCATCTGTACAACAACTGGCTGTCCGGGGTGAGCTCGTACGGCACGACGTCGCGCGGCGGCTCCCAGCTGCTCGTGGAGTCGAGCGTCTACGAGAACGCCCGCAACCCGCTCATCCTCAGCGGCGACGCCGCCAGGCTCCACCAGCGCGACAACCTGTTCCGCGGGAACTGGGGCGAGGAGCCGGCCGAGACCGGGCCCACGTTCGAGGCGTCCGAGCTCTACGCGTACACGGCCGACCCTGTCGAGGACGTCGTGCCGCTGCTGAGCCGGTACGCCGGCACCCGCACCACCCGCGACGACCGGCTCGGCCGGAAGGTCACGGTGGCGCAGGACGGCACCGGCGACTACCTGTCGATCCAGGCGGCCGTGGGCGCGGCGTCGCGGTCCGGCCGGCCGGTCGAGATCGTCGTCGGACCGGGCACGTACCGCGAGGTGCTCACCGTCTGGCCGGGCGCCGAGGGGCTCACGATCCGCGGCGCGACGGGCGACCCCGCCGACGTCGTCGTGACCTACGACAAGCCCGCGAGCGACTGGGCCACCGCGACCGTCCTCGCCGACGGCGTCACCCTGCGCGACCTGACGCTCGAGAACGCCTACGACGCCGAGGCCGGCGGCCCGAGCGAGACCCTCGCCCTGCGCGACGCCGCCGGCGGCACCGTGCTGGACGACGTCCCCCTGGTGGGCGGCGGCCTCTCCACCGACGACCCCCGCCACTCCTGACCCCTCGAGGAGAAACGATGAGACTCACGACCACCCGCACCGCCGCGCTGCTCGGCGCCCCGGTGCTGGCCCTGACCCTGCTCGCCCCCGCCGCGCAGGCGGCGCCGTCCGCCGTCGACCCGGCCGCGGCAGGCGCCGCCGTCCTGGAGCGCATCGGCGCGCCGACGACCACGACGGCGGACGGCCCCGTCTGGTCGCCCGTCGCGACGGGCTTCGCCTCCACCCCGACCGACGACCTCCCGCACGGCACGACCGGCGGGGCGGGCGGCGACGCCGTCACCGTCCGCGACGCGGCCGCGCTCGCCGAGGCCGCGGCGTCCGACGAACCGCTGACGATCTACGTCAAGGGCACGATCGAGCCGGCCGAGTTCGGCTCGATGATCGACGTGGCGAGCGACAAGACGATCGTCGGCCTCGCGTCCGGCGCCGAGCTGGTCGGCGTCGGGCTGCGGCTCGACCACGTGGAGAACGTCGTCGTGCGCAACCTGCGCTTCCGCGACTCCTACGTGCCGGGCGACTGGGACGGCAAGAGCGCGGACAACGACAACGACGGCATCCGCGTCGACACGTCCAGCCACGTGTGGATCGACCACAACGAGCTCACGCGCCTCGGCGACGGGCTGATCGACGTCCGCAAGGACTCCACGGCGGTCACGCTGTCGTGGAACTACCTGCACGACCACAACAAGACGGTGGGCGTGGGCTGGACCGACAACGTGGTCACCGAGATCACGATGCACCACAACCGGTTCTCGAACACCTACCAGCGCAACGCGAGCATCGACAACGTCGCCGCCGGCCACCTCTACAACAACTGGTTCGACGGGCAGGCGCAGTACGGCACGATGTCGCGCGGCGCGTCGCAGCTCGTCGTCGAGTCGAGCGTGTACTCGAACGGCGAGGACGCGATCGTCGCCAAGGACCCGGCGTCGAAGGTCGACTCGCGCGACAACCGGTTCACGACGATCCGCGGGCGCAAGGACGACACCGGCCCGACGTTCGACCCGGCCGCGCGGTACACGTACACGCCGGACGCCGTGGACGACGTCACCCGCATCGTCACGGAGGGCGCGGGCACGCTCGGCGCGCCGGAGAAGGTCCGCCGCACGGTCACGGTGGCGCTCGACGGCACCGGCGACTACGCGTCGATCGGGGCCGCGGTGGGCGCGGCCTCGCGGTCGCCGCACCCGGTGGACGTCGTCGTCGAGCCGGGCGTCTACCGCGAGGTGGTGCGGGTCTGGCCCGGCGCCGACGGGATCACGATCCGCGGCGCCACGGGCGACCCGGAGGACGTGGTGCTCACGTACGACCTCGCCGCCGGCCAGGCGAAGTTCTACGGCGGCACGTTCGGGCACACCGGATCGCCGGTGCTGTCCGTGCTGGCCGACGACGTCACGCTGCGCGACCTCACCGTCGAGAACGCGTACGACGAGGCCGCGAACGGCGGCAGCCAGGCGCTCGCGCTGCGCACGTCGGGCGACCGCACGGTGCTCGACGGCGTGCGACTGCTGGGCAACCAGGACACCTACCTGGCCGACCCGGGCTCCGGCGCCGCGGCGTCGCGCACCTGGGTCACCGACTCGTACATCGAGGGCGACGTCGACTTCGTCTACGGCGGCGGCACCCTCGTCGTCGAGGACTCGGAGATCCGCTCGCTCGACCGCGGCTCCGCGACGAACAACGGGTACGTGGCCGCCCCGGCGACCGTGCCGGGCGGCAAGGGCTTCCTGTTCACGCACACGCGGTTCACCTCCGACGCGGCGGCGGGGTCCGTCTTCCTCGGCCGCCCGTGGCACCCGAGCAGCAACCCGCTCGTCGACCCGTCCGTCGTCGTGCGCGACTCCTGGCTGGGCGCGCACGTCGGCACGCCGGCCTGGTCGGACATGAGCGGCTGGTCGTGGCGCGACGACTTCATGCGGGAGTACCGCAACGCCGGTCCGGGCGCCGCGCCCGCCCGCGAGGACGTCGACGGCCGCCCGCAGCTGACCGACGACGAGGCCGCCGCGCACACCCGCGAGGCGTACCTCTCCGCCGGCGACGGGTGGGCGCCCTGGCGCTGACCTGACCCCGCCGCAGGTCGGGCCAGTCGGGAGCTCCCGAGGTCCCGACGGGCCCGACCCGCGGCTGCCCAGCACCACCCTCAGCGCCACCCCCAGCACAGAGAGGTGCACCATGCGACTCCCCCTCGAGCGACACCCCCTCACCACCCGACGCCGCAGGGTCGCGACCGCGTGGCTGGTCGCCGCCGCCGTCACGGTCGGCGCCGGCGTGGCCCCCACGGTCCAGGCCGACCAGCCCGACCCGACCGGGGCGCCGCCTCAAGCGGGCGCCGGCTCGACCGACGGCACCGCGCCCTACCTCGACGACTCGGGCCGCTACTCGTTCGACGAGCGCGCCGCCGACCTCGTGTCGCGGATGACGCTCGGGGAGAAGCTGCAGCAGTTCCGCGCCACGACCAGCGAGCCCGCCCAGGCGGCGGTCCCGCGCCTCGGCGTCGAGGGGTACCGGTACTGGAACGAGGCCCTGCACGGCGTCGCCCGTGTCGGCGAGGCCACCACCTTCCCCACGGGCCTCGGCATCGGCGCGACGTGGAACCGCGACCTCGTGCGCGACATGGCCGACGCCGTCAGCAGCGAGGCCCGCGCCCTGTGGAACGACCCGTCGCGGGGCCTCGGCCTCACCTACTGGTCCCCCACGATCAACATGGCGCGCGACCCCCGCTGGGGGCGCGCCGAGGAGAACTACGGCGAGGACCCGTACCTCACGGGTCAGCTCGCGGGCGGGTTCGTCGACGGCATGCAGGGCGACGACGACACCTACCTCAAGACGGTGGCCACGGTGAAGCACTTCGCCGCGAACAACCACGAGAACGACCGGCACTCCGACTCCTCCGACATCGACGAGAAGACCCTGCGCGAGTACTACCTGCCGGCGTTCCAGGAGACGGTGGAGAACCACGACGTCGGATCGCTGATGACGGCGTACAACGCCGTCAACGGGGTGCCGATGCCCGCGAACCAGCCGCTCGTGACGGACGTGCTGCGGCGCACCTGGGGCTTCGACGGGTTCGTCACCTCCGACTGCGGCGCGGTGGACGACGTCTACGAGAACCACCGCTGGCAGCCCGAGGGTGCGGGCCACCCCGTGACGCCCGCCGAGGCGGCCGCGTACACCCTGCGGGCCGGGACCGACATCGACTGCAAGGGCGGCTTCTTCACCGCGCACCTGCCCGACGCCCTCGAGCAGGGCCTCGTCGCCGAGGGCGACCTCGACCTGGCCCTGACGCGGCTGTTCACGACCCGGATGCGGACCGGCGAGTTCGACGCGCACGACCCGTGGGCCACCGACGAGTACACCGTCGAGAAGCAGATCGCCTCCGGCGTGCACGACGACCTCTCCGAGCGCATGAGCGAGGAGGCGACGGTGCTCCTGAAGAACGAGCCCGTCGGCGACGGCCCGGCCGCGCTCCCCCTGTCCGACTCCCCCGGCGACCTCGACGAGGTGGTCGTCGTCGGGGACCTGGCCGACGAGCAGATCCTCGGCGACTACTCGCCCACGTCGACGGAGCCGGACAACACCCCGCTGACCGAGATCCGGCGCACCGTCGAAGGGCTCGGCGGCGACGCCGACGACGTGACGTACGTCGGCGAGGACGGCGCTCTCGACGACGCCGAGCTGGCGACGGTCTCGGCGGCCGACGCCGTCGTCGTCGTGGTGGGCACGCGCGAGGACGACTCGGCGGAGGGCCAGGACCGCACGACGCTCGACCTGCCCCGCGGCCAGGCCGACCTGGCCCGCCAGGTCGGCGAGGCCAACCCGCGCACGGTGGTGTCCGTGCAGTCGGTGGCGCAGGTGGACCTGGCGCCGTTCGCCGACGTCGTGCCCGCGATCCTGTGGTCCACGTACAACGGGCAGAACCAGGGCAGCGCGCTGGCCCGGGTGCTGTGGTCGGTGGACGGCGTCGAGCCGTCGGGCCGGCTGCCGTTCACCTGGTACGCCTCCGCGGACCAGCTGCCGGGGATCAAGGACTACTCCGTGACGCCGACCGACGGCTCGCACGGCCGGACGTACCAGTACTTCACCGGCGACGTCGCCTACCCGTTCGGTCACGGCCTGTCGTACGCCGCCCTCGAGGTCTCCGGGCTCGACGTCGCTCACCAGCGCGTCTCCGCAGACGGCACGCAGGAGGCGCACGCCACCGTGCGCAACACCGGCGACCGCCGCGGGTCCACCGTCGTGCAGCTCTACGCGACGTCGCCGCACGCCGACGGCGTCGACCGCCCGAACAAGCGCCTCGCCGGGTTCGAGAAGGTCGCGCTGGACCCGGGCGAGTCGCGCACCCTGACGTTCCGTGTCAGCCCGGCCGAGCTGTGGTCGTGGGACGAGGGCCGCTCCCGGGAGACCGTCGACCGCGGCCGATGGACGCTCACGGCCGGCCAGAGCGCGGCCGACGCCGCGGACACGGCGTCGTTCACCGTCTCGGGCCACCGGGACAGGACGCTGCAGCAGGTCACGGCGGTGCCGTCCGGCGCCGTGATCGACCTCGACGACCCGGAGCCCATCGAGGCCGGCATCAGCGCCGTGGCGAACGACCAGTCGTTCTACGCGCTGGACGACGTCCGGGTGCGCTACGCGTCCTCCGACCCGCGGGTCGCGACCGTCGACCGGCACGGCACGGTGCGGGGCCGGAGCACCGGCGTCGTCACGATCACCGCGACCGTGACGGTCGACGGCACCACGCGGAGCACCGGCTTCCCCGTCGCGGTCGCGCCCGACACCCCCGAGCTCACCGCCCTCACGGTCGACGGCGAACCCGTCCCCGGCTTCGACCCCGACGCGACGGCGTACACGGTCCGGCTCGGCGCCGACGACCCCTTTCCCACCGTCGCGGCCCAGGCCTCTGCGGGGGCCGAGGTGTCGGTGGAGCAGGCCACGCCGGGATCTCTCGTCGCCACCGTGCGTGCCGCCTTCGCGGGCCAGACACCGGTGACGACCACGGTGCGGTTCGTCCGCCCCCTGGAGAGCACGGACTTCCAGGGCGCCACGGCGGACGACGTCGCGGCCGCGGGCTGGCAGGTGCTGCGGCCGGACGGAACGCTCGAGCACACCGCCGACGGCGTCCGCATCCCCATCGACGACGGCGATCTCTACGCGAGCAACGACGACGCGAAGAACCTCCTGGTCCACGACGCGCCGGACGACTGGCAGGCGACGGTGCGGTTCGGCCTCTCCGAGCAGCTCGCGGAGGACTGGGAGAAGGCGGTGGTCGGCGTCCGTGACGACGACAGCAACTTCGTGCTGTTCGACCTCCAGTGGGACGAGGACCGGCGCGGCATCGAGTTCTCGCTCGAGCGGGACGGCGCGCGCCAGCAGGAAGGTCGCGTGTGGCCGGCGCCCGGCACGGACGACCTCGGCACCGAGCTCTGGTTCCGGCTCACGCGGACCGGCGACACGTACCGGGCGGCGTGGTCGACCGACGGCACGACGTTCGTCGACGTCGGCGGCAGCCTCGTCCTGGAGGCCGACGACCCGCAGCTGATGCTCGCGGGGTACGGCAAGCGGAACGGGGACAGCGCGCGCAGCGTGACCTTCCGTGAGGTGACCGTCACCGACGTCCCGTAGCGCGCGCGGGGGCGGCCCTCGGGCAGTAGGTTTGACGACGGTCGGGCCGCCCCCGCGGCCCTCGGAAGGCACCCATCCCCCGTGGCCACAGGAGGCTGCATGGTTCCGGACGTGCGCCGGTGACGCCGGTCCAGGCCGTCCCCGTCGGGCGGCTCGACGTGGTCGGGACGTGGACCGTGCGCACCGTCGACGACCTCGCGCACGTGCGCGCGGCGCTCGAGACCCGCCTGCCCTGCGACTGTCCCCCCGCCCGGGTCGGCCGGTCCGGTGACCTCGGCGGGCTGTCCGGGCGCCAGCGCATGGTGCTGGTGGCGAGCGAGCTGGTGGCGAACGCCCTGGAGCACGCCCGGCCGCCCGTGGTCGCGCGGCTGCTGTGCGACGGCGACGTCGCCCTGGTCGACGTCGTCGACCGCAGCCCCGACGCGCCGCCCGTCGTCCCGACCGACCGCGAGCCGGGCGAGGGCGGCCACGGCCTGCGCCTCGCGAAGACGATCGCCGACGAGGTCGGCTGGTACCGCACGGACCGTGGCGAGAAGCACGTGTGGGCGCGGTTCACGACCGCGGACCGGGCGCCCGTCACCGCGCCGGCGGGCCTGGCGCCGCCGCACCTGGCGAGCCGTGGCCCTTCGGAGGGAGCGAGGGCGGGCGCGTCGTCCGGCGGGGCCTACCGCGGCGCGTAGCGCTCGGGCGTGAACGCCGCGGCGACGAGCGCGCGCAGGTCCTCCAGCCCGCCGTCCACGAGGCCGCGGGCGCGGGCCTGCACCAGCAGGTTGCCGATGGCGGTGGCCTCGACGGGGCCGGCGACCACGGGCAGCCCGGAACGGTCCGCCGTCGCCTGGCACAGCAGCGTGTTCTGCGCACCGCCGCCGACCACGTGGATGGTCGACACGGTGCGCCCGGCGAGCTTCGCCGCCGTCGTGACCGCGTCCGCGAACGCCTGCGCGAGGCTCTCGACGATGCTGCGCACGTACTCCCCGCGCGTGGCGGGCACCGGCTGGTCGTGCTCGCGGCACCAGGCGGCGATGCGGCCCGGGATGTCACCCGGCGGCAGGAAGCGCGGGTCGTCGACGTCGAAGACCGCGACGGGCGCGGTGACGTGCGCCGCCTCGGCCAGCAGCTCCTGCAGGGTGCTGGAGCGCTGCGCCGCGGTCGACTCCCGCTCCCACGTGCGGATCGACTCGCTGAGCAGCCAGAGCCCCATGACGTTGTGCAGGAACCGCGTGCGGCCGTCGACGCCGCCCTCGTTGGTGAAGCCGGCGAGGCGGGCGTCCTCGGAGAGCACGGGCGCGTCGAGCTCGAGGCCCACGAGCCCCCAGGTGCCGCACGACACGTAGGCGACGTCCCGGTCGGTGGCGGGGACGGCGACGACGGCGGAGGCCGTGTCGTGCGAGCCGACGGCCGTCACCTCGAGCGCCCGCCCCACCAGCTGCGCGACGTCGGGCGAGAGCACGCCGAGCGACGCGCCGGGGTCCACGAGGCCGGGCAGGATCCCGGCCGGGATTCCGACGAGGTCGGCGAGCCCGGTGTCCCACTCCCCCGTGCGCGCGTCGAGCAGCCCGGTGGTGGAGGCGTTGGTGCGCTCGGCGACCTCCGCGCCGGTGAGCCAGTGCGCGAGCAGGTCGGGCACCAGCAGCAGCCGGTCGGCGAGGTCGAGCAGCGGCCCCTCCGTGGCGAGCTGGAACACCGTGTTGAACGGCAGGTGCTGCAGCCCGTTGCGCGCGTACAGCGCCGCGGCGTCGACCCGGGCGTGCACGCGCTCCACGCCGGCCGCCGTCCGCCCGTCCCGGTAGTGGTACGGCACGCCGAGCAGCCGGCCGCCGCGCAGCAGGCCGTAGTCGACGGCCCACGAGTCGATCCCGACGCCCAGGATCTCGCCCGGCGCCTCGCGCTCGGCCGCTGCGAGCCCCTCGACGACCTGGCGGTACAGCTCCAGCAGGTTCCAGTGCAGGCCGTCCGGCGTGCGGACCGGGTCGTTGGGGAACCGCGCCACGTGCTGCAGCCGCAGCCCCTCGCGCCCGCCGAACCGGCCCAGGATGACGCGCCCGCTGGTGGCGCCCAGGTCGACGGCGGCGAGCGTGCCCGCCGTCGTCGACCTGGGCGCCGCCGGTGTCGCCGTCATCGCAGGAACGCCTGCGCCACGCCGGCGTCGACGGGCACGTGCAGGCCGGTGGTGTGCGAGAAGTCCGCGGTGCACAGCGCGTAGACCGCGTTGGCGACGTGCTCGGGCAGCACCTCGCGCTTGAGCAGCGTGCGCTGGGCGTAGAACTTGCCCAGGTCCTGCTCCTCGATGCCGTACGTCTTGGCGCGGTTGGCGCCCCAGCCGGAGGCGAAGATGCCCGAGCCGCGCACGACGCCGTCGGGGTTGATGCCGTTGACCTTGATGCCGTGCTCGCCGAGCTCGGCGGCCAGCAGCCGCACCTGGTGCGCCTGGTCGGCCTTGGTGGCCGAGTACGCGATGTTGTTCGGGCCCGCGAACACCGAGTTCTTCGACGAGATGTAGACGATGTCGCCGCCGAGCTTCTGGTCCACCAGGATGCGCGCGGCGTTCTTCGCCACGAGGAACGAGCCCTTGGCCATGACGTCGTGCTGCAGGTCCCAGTCCGCCTCGGTGGTGTCGAAGAGCGACTTGCTCAGCGACAGGCCGGCGTTGTTCACCACGATGTCCACGCCGCCGAAGGCGAGGACGGCGTCGTCGAGGGCGGCCTGCACGGCGGCCTCGTCGGCGACGTTCGCGGCGAGGCCGACCGCCACGTCGGTGTTCCCGAGCTCGGCCGCCGCGGCCTGGGCCTTGGCGAGGTCCAGGTCGGCGACGACGACGCACGCGCCCTCGGCCGCGAGGCGGGTCGCGATGGCCTTGCCGATGCCCGAGGCCGCGCCGGTGACGAACGCGATGCGGGTCGCGAGGGGCTTGGGCTTCGGCTTGCGCTGCAGCTTCGCCTCCTCGAGCGCCCAGTACTCGATGCGGAACTTCTCCGACTCGTCGATCGGGGCGTAGGTGGACAGGGCCTCCGCGCCGCGCATCACGTTGACGGCGTTGACGTAGAACTCGCCGGCCACGCGCGCGGTCTGCTTGTCCGCGCCGTAGGAGAACATGCCGACGCCGGGCACGAGGACGATCGCCGGGTCCGCGCCGCGCATGGCGGGCGGCTCCTCGCCGCGGGCGCGGGCCTCGGCGGCGCCGCGCTCGTAGTACGCCGTGTAGTCGGCGCGGTACGCCTCGTGCAGCTCGGGCAGCCGCTCGACGATCTGCTCGACCGTCGCGGTGGCCGGCAGGTCCACGACCAGCGGCTTCACCTTGGTGCGCAGGAAGTGGTCGGGGCAGCTCGTGCCCAGCTCCGCGAGGCGCGCGTGCTCGGCGCTCGCCAGGAAGTCGAGCACGACGTCCGCGTCGGTGAAGTGGCCCACCTGCGGCTTGTCGTGCGACGCGACGGCGCGCAGGTGCGGGGCGAGCGCGGCGGCCTTGGCGCGGCGCTCCGCCTCGGGCAGGGCGCCGTAGCCGTCGAGGGCGGGTCCGAAGGGCTCCGGCGCGCCGTGCTCCGCGATGTACGCCGCGGCGGTCTCGATGATCCACAGCGAGGCCTCCTCGGCCTCCTCGGCGGTGTCGCCCCAGGCCGTGATGCCGTGCCCGCCGAGCACCGTGCCGACCGCGTCGGGGTTCGCGGCCTTGATCTCCGCGATGTCGAGGCCGAGCTGGAAGCCCGGGCGGCGCCACGGCACCCACACGACCTTGCCGCCGAAGATCTTCTGCGTGAGCTCCGGGCCGTCGACGGCGGTCGCGATCGCGATGCCGGCGTCCGGGTGCAGGTGGTCGACGTGCGCGGCGTCGACCAGGCCGTGCATGGCCGTGTCGATGCTGGGGGCGGCGCCGCCCTTGCCGTGCAGGCAGTAGTCGAACGCGGCGACCATCTCGTCCTCGCGCTCCACGCCCGGGTACACCTCGGTGAGCGCGCGCAGACGGTCGAGCCGCAGGACGGCGAGGCCCTTCGCGGTGAGGGTGCCGAGGTCGCCGCCGGAGCCCTTGACCCACAGGAGCTCGACGTCCTGCCCGGTGACCGGGTCCTTCTCGATCCCCTTGGCGGACGTGTTGCCGCCGGCGTAGTTCGTGTTGCGCGGGTCGGCGCCCAGGCGGTTCGACCGCGCGACGAGGGCCTCCACGGTCGGGTTGACGGTCTGGTTCGTCATCGGTGCTCCGGTGGTCGGTCGGTCCGTCGGCCGACGGACGTGGGGTGGACGGACGAGGAAGTGGTCAGCGCGCGGGCTCGTGCGTCGTGCCGACGAGCGCGCCGCCGGTGAGCCATGCGGCCATGCGCGCGATGCTGCGCGCGCAGCCGGGGTGCTCGGGCTGGTTGAGGTGGCCGTGCGTCGTGCCGTCCTCGCGCACGAGCAGGACGTCGACGCCGGCGGCGGCCAGCTCGGACGCGTACGCCTCGCCGGACGAGCGCAGCCCGTCGCGGTCGGAGGTCAGGACGAACGTCGGCGCCAGGCCGCGCAGGTCTTGCCCGCCGGGGAACGCGTACGGCGAGCTCGGGCCGTCGCTGTGGCCGAGGTAGTTGTCGTTCATCGCCAGGACCTCTGCCGGGGGGAAGCTGCCTCCGGGGATCGCGGCGACCTTGGCCGCGAGCTCGTCCGAGTGGGGCGGCAGCGCGTAGTGCGCGACCGGGTACGCGAGCACCACGCTGCGCACGGGCGTGCCGGCGTCGCGCAGGCGCAACGACGCTCCGGCCGCCAGGTTGCCGCCCGCGCTGGCCCCGCCGATCGACCACCCGTCGGGGGCCACGCCCAGCCCCGCCGCCTCGCAGCGGGCCCAGTCGAACGCGAACGCGACCTCCTCGGACGGCACCGGGAAACGCACCCCGTCGGAGCCCACGGTCGCCGCGGGATCGGCCGCCGTCGCGGCACGGTCGATCGGCGGCACGAGCCGGTAGTCGACGCTCACGACGGCCACGCCGGCCGCCGCGAGATGCCGGGCCACTCCGTCACCCTCGTGCATGTCGAGGTCGCCGTGCATGAAGCCGCCGCCGTGCGCCCAGACCAGGCCGGCGACCGGCGCGGCCGGGGGCGTGTAGACCCGCACCCGCAGGTCGCCGTGCGGGCCGTCGAGCACGCGGTCGGCGGTCACGACCTGCGCGGCCTCCGCGGCCGACGCCGGCGTGGTCGTCGCCGACGTCGTCTCGGTCGTCGTCATGCTCAGGCGCCCCAGCCGGCCTGCTGGCCGCCGACGCGCTCGGCCGCGATCTGCGCCAGGTAGCCGGACGCCGCGAACGCCTTCATGGGCTCGGGGTCGAGACCCTGCTCGGCGCGCAGGTCGGCGAGGAGGCCGCGCACGTCCGTGTTGTAGGCGTCCATGAGCGCGCCGTTGGCACCGAGCACGTCGCCCGAGCGCTGCGCGGCGTCGAGGGCCTCGGTGTCCACGAGCAGCGCCTTGGCCGTGGCCTCCTGGACGTTCATCACGGAGCGGATCTGGCCGGGGATCTTCTCCTCGATGTTGTGGCACTGGTCGAGCATGAAGTTCACCCCCGACTCCGGGCGCAGCGCGTCCGCCTGCACGATCTCGTGCATGATCCGGAAGAGCTGGAACGGGTCCGCGGCGCCGGCCATGAGGTCGTCGTCGGCGTAGAAGCGCGAGTTGAAGTCGAACGCGCCGAGCCGGCCCTGGCGCAGCAGCTGCGCCACGATGAACTCGATGTTGGTGCCGGGCGCGTGGTGGCCGGTGTCGAGGACGACGTTCGCCTTCTCGCCCAGGGCGAGGCAGTGCAGCAGCGACGTGCCCCAGTCCGGCACGTCCGTGTGGTAGAAGGCCGGCTCGAAGAACTTGTACTCGAGCACCATCCGGTGGTCGTCGTCGAGCTCGGCGTAGATCTCGGAAAGCGACTCGGCCAGCCGGTCCTGGCGGGCGCGGATCGAGTCCTGGCCGGGGTAGTTGGTGCCGTCGGGCAGCCAGACCTTGAGCTCCGTGGACCCCGTCGCGCGCATCACGTCGATGCACTGCACGTGGTGGGCGACCGCCTTGCGACGCACGGCCGGGTCGGAGTGCGTGAGGGAGCCGAGCTTGTAGTCGTCGTCCTGGAACAGGTTCGAGTTGATCATCCCGATGGTCACGCCGTGCTCCTTGGCGTGCCGGGCCAGGTCGGAGAAGTCGTCGACCAGGTCCCACGGGACGTGCAGCGACACGCGCGGCGCGATGCCCGTGTAGCGGTGCACCTGGGCGGCGTCCGCGATCTTCTCGTACGGGTCGCGGGGGGTCCCGGGGGTGCCGAAGACCTTGAACCGGGTACCCGAGTTGCCGAACGCCCACGAGGGCAGCTCGATGGTCTGCTCGCCGAGGGCCTTGCGCAGCCGTGCGTCGAGCACGGGCGTCGTCGCCGTCATGTCTCCTCCTCGTCCGCGCTCCCTCGCGCGGTGCTGGTGCGGCCGGCGGGGCGACCGCGCTTTGAATCGTTTCATAGCCTAGGGGCGCAGGAGGGCGGCGTCAACCGTCCACCCATGCCTGGACACCGCGGTCGAGCTGTCAGGTCCAGGAGCGTGAAGATGCGCGCGTGGCCCTGACAACACGTGGGGACCCGGAGCTGTCAGGGCCAGGAGCATGAAGATGCGCGCGTAGCCCTGACAGGTCGCGGGCGGTCAGTCGGCGCGGCGGGCGGCGTCGAGCTGCGACTCGAGGTGGAAGACCTCCTCGAGCTGGACGAACTCCTCGTCGGGACGCCCCTCGGCCGGCTCGAAGAAGCCCTTCATGGCGGCCTGCCAGCGCTCGTTCACCTCGCGGGCGGCCATGTCACGCTGCGCGCGCTCGTAGTCGTCGGTGCGCAGGACGCCGACGAGCAGCCCGTCGGCGCCGAGGAACAGGCGGTAGTCGTGCCAGCCGGTCTCGGCGAGGGCCTCGAGCATCTCGGGCCAGACGGCGGCATGGGCGGCCTTGTACTCCTCGAGCCGGTCGCGTCGTACGCGGGACACGAAACAGACGTGCGTCGTTGCGCCGTCGTCGGTGAAACGGTTCATACCATGAACCTAGCAAGACGAGACCACGCCGGGCCACGCGCCCAGGTGCCTCTACGCTGGAGCCCAGGCGCGACGAGGCGCCCGAACCCGAGGAGCAGCCCATGACGACGACCGCCCCCCGCCGCCGCGCGTCGATCAGTGACGTCGCGCGCCAGGCCAAGGTGTCGGTCGGCACCGTCTCGAACGTGCTCAACCGCCCGGACCGGGTCTCGCCGGCCACCCGCGAGCGGGTGCTCGCCGCCATCGACGACCTCGCGTTCGTGCCCAACGGCTCCGCCCGCCAGCTCCGCGCCGGCACCATCACGACGGCGGGCGCCATCGTGCTCGACGTGTCGAACCCGTTCTTCACCGACGTGGCGCGCGGCATCGAGGACCGCCTCGAGGAGGCGGACTACACGCTCATGCTCGCCAGCTCCGACGAGAAGCCGGAACGCGAGGCCCGCTACCTGCGCCTGTTCGAGGAGCACGGCGTGCAGGGCGTCATGGTCGTGCCCGCCACGCCCGACGTCGAGCACCTGGAGACGCTCCGCGCCCGCGGCCTGCGGGTGGTGCTGCTCGACCGGCCGTCGCCGGTCGACACGCTGTCGTCGGTGGCCGTCGACGACCGCGCGGGGGCCGCCGCCGCCGCGCGCCACCTCGTCGACCTCGGGCACGAGCGCATCGCGTTCCTCAACGGGCCGCACACCATCCGCCAGTGCGCCGACCGCAGCGCGGGCCTGCACGACGCGCTCGTGGAGCTGGGCCTCGACCCCGCCGAGGCGCTGGTCGAGATCACGATCGCCACCCTCAACGCCGACGGCGGCCAGGCCGGCACCGAGCAGGTGCTCGCGCTCGCCCAGCGACCGACGGCCACCATGTGCGTCAACGACCTCACCGCCCTCGGCGCCCTGCGCACGCTCCGCGCCGCGGACGTCCCCGTGCCGTCCGGCATGGCGGTGGTGGGGTACGACGACGTCACCTTCGCGGGCGAGCTCGCCACGCCGCTCACGTCGGTGCGCCAGCCGACCCACCAGCTCGGCCACCGCGCGGCGGACCTGCTGCTGGACCCGGACGACGTCGTCGAGCAGGTGACGTTCCAGCCCGAGCTCGTCGTCCGCGAGTCCACGACCGGCGTCGGCTGAACCCGCCGGAATTCAAGAACGCGATCCGACGACGGCAAGCGCTTCCCCGTTGAATCGATACATGACAGACTCGGGCCATGCGACGACGCACGACACCGGAGTCCACCCCGACCCCCCGCCCCTGGAACGCCGGCCTCGACGGTCTCGGCTTCGGCGGCGACTACAACCCCGAGCAGTGGCCGCAGGACGTACGCCTCGAGGACCTCGAGCTCATGCGCGAGGCGGGCGTCACCGTCCTCAGCGTGGCGATCTTCGCCTGGGCGACGATCGAGCCGCGCGAGGGCGAGCTCGACTGGGCCTGGCTCGACGAGACGATGGACCGGCTGCACTCCGCCGGCATCCAGGTCGCGCTCGCCACCGCCACCGCGTCGCCGCCGCCGTGGCTCACCCGCCAGCACCCGGAGATCCTCCCCCGCACCGCCGACGGGACCGTCCTGCAGCAGGGCGGCCGCCAGGCCTACGCCGTCACCCACCCCGTGCACCGCGACTACGCGCTGCGGATGACCACCCGCATCGCCGAGCGCTACCGCGACCACCCCGCGCTCGCCGTCTGGCACGTGGACAACGAGATCGGCTGCCACGTGTCGCGCGACTACTCGGACTCCGCCGCGGCGGCGTTCCGGGACTGGCTGCGCGAGCGCTACGGCACCGTCGACGCGCTCAACGCGGCGTGGGGCACGGCGTTCTGGTCGCAGCGCTACGGGTCGTTCGACGACGTGCTGCCGCCGCTGGTCGCGCCGACGTTCGCCAACCCGACGCAGCAGCTCGACTTCCACCGGTTCTCCTCCGACGCGCTGCTCGACTACTACCTCGACCTGCGCGACACGCTGCGGGAGATCACGCCGGACGTGCCCGTCGCGACCAACCTCATGGCGACGGCGCACTGCCGGGGCATGGACTACTTCCGGTGGGGGCCGGAGCTCGACGTCGTCGCGAACGACCACTACACCTTCCCGGCGGACCCCGAGCGGCACGTGGACCTGGCGTTCTCCGCCGACCTCACGCGCGGCGTCGCGGGCGGCGCGCCGTGGATCCTCATGGAGCACTCGACGTCGGCCGTGAACTGGCAGCCGCGCAACACGCCCAAGGCGCCGGGCGAGATGCTGCGCAACTCCCTGCAGCACGTGGCCCGCGGCGCGGACGCGGTGATGTTCTTCCAGTGGCGCCAGTCGAAGGCCGGCGCCGAGAAGTACCACTCGGCGATGGTGCCCCACGCCGGCCGGGACTCCGACGTCTGGCGCGACGTCGTGACGCTGGGCCGCGCGCTGCGGGCGCTGGGCGAGGTGCGCGGGTCGCGGGTGCGGTCGCGCGCGGCCGTCGTCGTGGACTATCCGTCGTGGTGGGGGTCGGAGCTCGACTCGCACCCCACGCAGGACCTGCGCTACATGGACCAGGTGCAGGCCTGGTACCGGGCGCTGTGGCGGCTCGGCGTCACGACCGACCTCGTGCCGCCGGGCGCCGACCTCGACGGCTACGACCTCGTGGTGCTGCCCACCACCTACGTCGTCACGGACGCCGACGCCGCGAACGTCGCGGCCGCAGCCGCGCGCGGGGCGACCGTCGTCGTCACCTACTTCTCCGGCATCGTGGACGAGCACGACCACGTGCACCTCGGCGGCTACCCGGGCGCCTTCCGCGACCTGCTCGGCGTGCGCACCGAGGAGTTCCACCCGCTGCAGGAGGGCGAGGCCGTCCGTGTGGTCGGCAAGGCCGTCGGCGGCGAGGCCGCGGCGGACCTGTGGACCGAGAAGACGCACGTCGCCGACGGCACGGAGGTGGTCGCGTCGTACGACGACGGCGCCCTCGCCGGGCGCCCGGCGGTCACCCGCCGCGAGGTCGGCGCCGGGCGGGCGTGGTACGTCGCGACGCGGCTCGACGACGCGGGCCTGGGTGCGCTCGCCGAGCGGCTCGTGGCCGAGGCCGGCGTGGGGCCGGACGTCGTCGCGCCGGCGGGTGTGGAGGTCGTGCGGCGGTGGGCGGACGACGGCGCCACCGGTGGCGCGACGTCGTGGCTCTTCGCGATCAACCACACGGACTCCGACGCGACGCTCGGCACGCCGAGCGCCCCGGTGACCGGCACGGAGCTGCTGAGCGGCGACGCGATCGAGGGCGCCCTCGCCGTGCCCGCCGGCGCCGTCCGCGTCGTGCGGGTCGCCGGATGAGCGACCACCCCACCGTTGTGGGTGCGCTCGTGGCCCCGTCCGGCCCGGAGACGGGGCCACGAGCGCACCCACAACGACCCGGCGGGCCGGTGGGGCCGTACGCGTTCGTGTTCTGGAACGACGACCTGGACGACGCCGCGGTGGTCGCGCAGCTCGGCGAGATCGCCGGCGCGGGGTTCGTCGGCGTCACGCTCAGCGCGCGCGTGGGGCTGAGCCGGCGCGTCGGGTACCTGACGGACGAGTTCCTGCGCCTGGTGCGCGTCGCGGTCGACGAGTGCGCACGGTTGCGGCTGGCGGTGATGCTGTACGACGAGGCGTCGTACCCGTCCGGCTCCGCCAACGGCGCCGTCGTGGCGCGCGACCCGGCGTTCGCCGCCCGGTGCCTGGTGCCGGTGACGCACGGCGTCGAGGTGCCGGACGGCGCGTCCGGCGACGACCCCGGGTTCTGGCGTCCCGCCCTGGGCCGCGACCTCGACGCGCGACTGCTCGCCGTCGTCGGTCGACGCGTGGACGGCGGGGGCGGCATCGTCGGCGACGACGCCGTGCTGCTGCCCGTCCGCGCGCCGGGGGTGGTGCGCCTGGACCTGCCGCCCGGCGCGTGGCGGGTCACGGCGGTGTTCGACGCGGCCAGCGGGGGGACGATCCGCGGGGCGCACCCGGAGCAGGACGACGGCTCCGCCCTCGCTCCGCCGGCGGCGGACCTGCTGAACCCGGCCGCCGTCGCGACCTTCCTGGAGCTGACGCACGACGCCTACGCCGCCGCGCTCGGGGAGCACCTGGGCACGACGGTGGTGGCGATGTTCACCGACGAGCCGTTCCTGCTGGGCCGCGGGCACCGGCGGCTCGCCCGCCCGTACACGCCGGGGCTGGAGGCGGAGGTCGCCGCCGGCCTCGGCCTCGAGCCGGGGGCCGGCGTCGCCGAGGTGCTGCGTCGCCTGCCCGAGCTCTGGGACGGCGACGGCACCCGCCCCGGCGGCACGGACCCGGACGCCACGGGGTTCGTGCGCGATTGGGACGACGCCGTGCGGGCGCGGCTGCACCGCGTGTACTACGACGCGCAGGCCGCTTGGTGCGCCGCGCACGGCCTCGCGCTGACCGGGCACCCGGCCGAGCCGGACGACCTGGCCACCGCCGCGCGGCTGCACTGGCCCGGGCAGGACACCGTGTGGCGCTGGGTGCTGCCGGGCGACGACGCCGCCACGAGCGGGCTCGACGGCCCGGAGAGCACGGCGCCGAAGGTCGCGGCGAGCGCCGCGCGCGCTCGGGGCGGGGCGCCGGCGGTGACCGAGGTGCTCGGAGCGTACGGCTGGCGGCTCAGCCTCGACGAGGCGCGCTGGCTGCTGGACTGGTACCTGTCGCGCGGCGTGACGACGCCCGTGCTGCACGCGTTCTTCTCCTCCGTGCGCGGCGGGCGGGCGTTCGAGAGCGAGCCCGACCTGGGCCGGTGGAACTCGTGGTGGCCGCACCTGCCGCCGCTGGTCGCCTACGTGCGGCGGGTGGCGCGGCTGCTCGACGCCGCGCCGCCGGTCTGGCCGGTCGGCCTGCTGTGCCGGCCGGACGCCGCGCCGTCCGGCCCGGTGGTGCGCGCGCTGCTGGAGGCGCAGGTCGACTTCGGGTACGTGGACCGCGACGACGAGCGCGCGGCCGCCGGGTACGCCCTCCTGCTCGAACCCGACGACGGCGTCCCCGACGTCGCCGCCCTCAAGGAGCGGCTGCGCGCGGCCGGCGCTCCGGTGGTGGACGCCGAGCCCGCCGCGCCCGACCTGCGGGCCGTGCTGCTCTTCGGCGGCGCGGGGCTCGTGTTCTTCCACGAGGGCGAGGCCCCGGTCCGCACCGCATTGCGGCTGCCGTCCGTCCCCGCCGACGCGTGCTGGTGGGACCCCTTCGCCGACACCCGGCACCCCGTGGAGCGCGACGCCGACGGCCGCGTGCTGCTCGCCCTGGAGCGTCGCCGCACCCTGGCCCTGGTCCCGGCCGCGGGGCACCCCGTCTCCCGCGCCGCCCCGGCGTCGGGACGCAGCGTCGAGGTGACCGGCTGGCGCGGCACGGTCGAACGCGTGGTCGGCGATCCGGACGGGATCGCGGACGACCCGTCCGCCGCCGTGCCCGCGGAGCTGCGGCTCGGCGACTGGACCCGGGTGCCCGGACTGCGCCGGCTCGCCGGGTCCGTGCGCTACACGGCCGTGGTGGACGTGCCGGGCGGCGCGGGCACGGCACAGCTCGACCTGGGCGAGGTGGGGGACGCCGCCACGGTGAGCGTGGACGGCGTCGTCGTCGGGCACGCGCTGGCCGCGCCGTACGTGGTGGACCTCGGCCCCCTCGCACCGGGAGCCCGCACCCTCGAGGTGCTGGTGAGCAACAGCGCCGCGAACTACTACGAGGGCGACCGCCGCCCGTCGGGCCTGATCGGGCCCGTGACCCTCGTCGTCTGAGAATTGCCGTGCACCCTGCGCGATCCGTGCGTAGGGTGCACGGCGATGGGAACTCTGTGAGCACTCCGACGCCGACGCGTCGAGCAGGCACGACCGCGCTGCTCCGCGTCGGCGTTCGCGCGCCCGCCGTCCTCCATGGTCGCCGACGCCGGCGACGGAAGGAGTCCCGCCCGTGGACCCGTCACAGCTCACCCTCACCGACATCACCCTGCGCTACGCCGACCGCGTGGTGCTCGACCGTCTGTCCCTGACCGTCGCGCCGGGCGAGCGCGTCGGCGTCGTCGGCGACAACGGCTCCGGCAAGAGCACGCTCCTCGCCCTGGTCGCCGGCGTGCTGGAGCCGCAGAACGGCACGCGCGTCGTGCGCGCCCCGGGCGGGCTCGGCTACCTGCCGCAGACCCTCGACCTCCCGCCCGAGCGCACCGTGGGACAGGCGATCGACCACGTGCTGGCGGACGTCCGCGCGCTCGCGGCGGAGGTCACCGCGCTCGAGGACCGGCTCGGGACGCTCGACGGCGCCGCGCTGGACGACGCGCTGCGCCGGTACGCGGAGCTCACCGCGCGCTTCGACGCGCGCGACGGGCGCGGGGCCGACCGCCGCGTCGACGTCGCGCTGCACCGCCTCGGGCTGCCCGGGCTGGATCGCGGCCGAGCGCTCGGCACCCTGTCGGGCGGCGAGCGATCGAGGCTCGCGCTGGCGGCGACGCTCGCGGCCGACCCGGAGCTGCTGCTCCTGGACGAACCGACCAACGACCTCGACGACGACGCCCTCGACTGGATCACCGAGCGGCTGCGGTCCCACGACGGCACCGTCGTCGCCGTCACCCACGACCGCGCGTTCCTCGCGGACCTCACGACGACGCTCGTCGAGGTCGACGGCGGGCGCGCCCGGCGGTACGGCGCCGGGTGGTCGGGCTACCTCGCCGCCAAGGAGGCCGAGCGTGAGCAGGCGCTGCAGGCCTGGGAGCGGTGGCGCGCGGACCTCCGGCGGCAGCAGCGCATCGCGGAGCGGAACGTCGAGGCGATGGAGCAGATCCCGCGCAAGGTCCCCATCGCGTCGTTCGGCTCGGGGGCGTTCCGGCTGCGGTCCCGCGCCCACGGCGCCACCGGCCGCATCCGCAACGCCAAGGAGCGGGTGCGGCGGCTCACCGAGGAGCCCGCCGAGCGGCCCGCCGACCCGGCCGAGTTCCGGACCGACGTCGCCACGACGCAGGGCGACGGCCCGGGCGGAGCGCGAACCGGCCGGCCGGCGATCGACCTCGCCGACGTCGTGGTGTCCGGGCGCCTCGCCGTCCCGCGCCTGACCCTGGCGCCCGGCGAGCACCTGCTCGTGACCGGCCCGAACGGCGCGGGCAAGAGCACGCTGCTGGGGGTGGTCGCGGGCGAGGTGGCGACCGACGCCGGCACGGCGCGCAGCACCGGCGTCGTCGGACACCTGCGGCAGACGCCGGCGTTCGCCTCGGACGACGGACGCACCGTGCTGCACGCTTTCGCTGCCGGGCGCCCCGGCGACCTGGACGAGCACGCGGAGGCGCTGCTCGCGACGGGCCTGTTCCGCCCCGACGACCTGCCTCGTCCGGTGCGAGAGCTGTCCCAGGGCCAACGCTCCCGCGTCGAGCTCGCGCGGGTCGTCACCACCACCACGGACGTGCTGCTCGTCGACGAGCCGACCAACCACCTGTCCCCCGCGCTGGTCGAGGATCTCGAACGCGCGCTCGCGGCGTTCGACGGCACCCTCGTGCTCGTCTCCCACGACCGCCTGATGCGCGAGCGCTTCCGCGGCCGGCGCCTCGCGCTCGACGGCGGCCAGGTCGTCGCGGACACCGCCGCCGTCCCGCCGAGATAGAGAACCCCCTTCGCCGAGATAGAGATGCTCTATCTCGGCGAAGGGGGTTCTCTATCTCGGCATCACAGGGCTCGCCAGCGCAGCTCGAGGGTGCGGGCCTGGGGGCGGAGCATCGCCGTCGGCCAGACGTCGGGGCCGCAGGCACGGGAGCCCAGGCCGTGCTGGGCGGCGTCCACATAGAGGTGGTGACGCCCGGGCACGGGGAGCTCGTGCGGGTGGTCGGCCACCGCGAGCTCGTGGGCCGAGTGCCGGGCGAGCGTGAACCCGGGCAGGCGGCCCCGCGCGTCCCGACCGAGCGTGAGACCGGCCCACGGGCTGCCGCCGCGCTCCAGCACGAGCTCGCGCACCTCGGACCGGTGGCCCGACTCCTGGGGCCGCGCGTACGGCACGGACAGGTCGTCGATCCCCGCGCGGTGGCGGCCCACCACGACCGAGGAGCGCACGTCCGGGTAGGAGTCGTGTGGGCCCAGCCCGAACCAGCCCGCCCCGTCGACGTCGGTCGGCAGCTCCAGGTGCACGCCGATGCGCGGCCACACGTCGTCCCACCGGTCGTCCGGCGTCATGACGACGCGCAGCACGGCCTCGACGACGCCGTCCGCGGCCCGCTCGGCGGTCCAGGTCTCCTCGACGGCGATCGACCGGCGGCTCTGCGCGGCGGACACCCGCCGCAGCACCCGCAGCCGGTCGGCCGACTCCTCGACGGCGACGGTGCGGTGCGTGAGCCGGTCCAGGCCCTGGCGGCGCCAGCGGTCCGCGACCGACGGCGCGGGGGTGCCGCGCCACGGGAGCGTGGTCGGGTCGTCGGCGTCGTAGCTGCCCATCGCGGCGCCCCGGTCGTTGTCCGTGGGCGCGCGCCACAGCTCGACGCGCGGCGCGGACACGTCCGCCCCGGCCAGCGCGACCAGCTCCGGGCCGCGGAACGCGACGGGGGCGTCCGCGAGCGCCACGGCCGGACGACGCGGGCGGACGGCGGCACGTGTCGGCAGCGCCCACTGGTCGCGCGCGACGACGTGCCCGGCGTCGGCCCACGACGCGTCCGCGCGCAGCGCCAGCTCGACGGTGAGGAACGCCTCGGCGCCGGGGCCGGCGTCCGGCAGCGACGCCGGGTCGAGCAGCCGGACGGCCGTCCGGTCACCCGCCGCCACCGACGTGCCGTCCTCGCCGGAGGCAACCGCCTCGCCGTCGTGCTCCACGCGCCAGCGCAGCACGAGGTCGGCGGTGTCCGCGGTGTGCCTGCGGTTCCAGACCTCGACGCTCCCAGACGCCGGGCCGCCGGACGGCCGCACGACGACCGGACGCTCGACGTGCCAGAACTCCGTGAGCCCGGGGCTCGGGGTGTCGTCGGACAGCACCATGCCGTCCATGACGAAGTTGCCGTCGTGCACCACCTCGCCGAAGTCGCCGCCGTAGGCGAAGTACTCGGTGCCGTCGAGGTCGCCGCCCTGCACGGTGGTGCGCAGGCCGTGGTCGCGCCACTCCCAGACGAACCCGCCGTGCAGCCGCGGGTGGGTGTCGACGAGCTCGCGGTACTGGTCGAGGGCGCCCGGGCCGTTGCCCATGGCATGCGCGTACTCGCACAGCAGGAACGGCTTGGACCGCTGCCGGGCGGAGTCGGCGACGGAGCAGCCGAGCAGCGGGGTGAACGCGTCGTCGCTGCCGATGGACGCCGTCTCCGGCACGGTCGAGTACATCCGCGAGTAGACGTCGGTGTACTCGCCGGCGTAGTCGCCCTCGTAGTGCACGGGCCGCGACGGGTCGCGGTGGTGCACCCACTCCGCCATCGCGGCGAGGTTGCTGCCCGTGCCCGACTCGTTGCCGAGCGACCAGAGCACGACGCTCGGGTGGTTCTTGTCCCGCTCGACGGTGCGGCGCACGCGGTCGAGGTACGCCTCGCGCCAGGCCGGGTCGTCGCTGGGGTTGCCCACCCAGCCGCCGGCCTCGAAGCCGTGCGTCTCGAGGTCGGTCTCGAGGATCACCCACAGCCCGAGCTCGTCCGCGAGGTCGAGGACGCGGGGGTGGGGCGGGTAGTGGCTGGTGCGGATGGCGTTGACGTTGTGCTGCTTCATCTGCGCCAGGTCGGCGCGGGCGTGCTCCTCGTCGAAGACGCGCCCGCGGTCGGGGTGGGTCTCGTGCCGGTTCATCCCGGAGAACACCACCCGCCGCCCGTTGACCAGCAGACGGTCGCCGACGATCTCGACCCGCCGGAACCCGACGCGAAGCGAGACCGTCTCGCCGGTGCCCGCCACGGTCGCCTCGTACCGGCGCGGCACCTCCGCCGACCACGGCTCGACGGCGCCCACGGCCACGGGCGCGACGTCCTCGGGCGTCGCCCACGCGACGTCGACCCCGAGCTCGGCCACCCGCAGCCGGACGGGGAACGCGGCGGCGTCCGCCCGCACCTCGGGGAGGAGGACGCCCTCCCCCGTGGCCGGGTCGTAGTCCGCGTCCAACCACACGTCGTCCAGCGCCCCGACAGGGCGGTGCAGCAGGGTGACGTCGCGGAAGATGCCGGGCAGCCACCACTGGTCCTGGTCCTCGAGGTAGCTCGCGGCCGACCACTGCACCACGCGCACCGCCACGGTGTTGGTGCCGGGGCGCACCGCGTCGGTGACGTCGTACTCGTGCGCCAGGCGGCTGCCGGACGCCGAGCCCACCTCCTCGCCGTTCACCCACACCGTGAAGAACGACTCGACCCCGTCGAACCGCAGCAGCACGCGACCGCCCTCGGTCCACGACGCCGGCACGTCGACCTCGCGGCGGTAGTCGCCGGTCGGGTTCTCGTCCGGCACGTGCGGCGGGTCCACCGGGAACGGGAACTGGACGTTCGTGTAGATCGGGAGGCCGTGCGCGCCGTCGCCCTCCAGCACCCAGTGCGCGGGGACCGGAAGCTCGCCCCAGCCCGCGTCGGGCGACGTCGCGTAGCCCGGCTGCGCGAAGTCTCCCGGGCCCTCGCCGTCGGGCAGGACGCCCTGGGCTCCCGGCGCGCCCGGGACGCCCTGAAGGAGGCGGAAGCCCCACGTCCCGTCGAGGGAGAGGCGGGGCGCGTCCCCGGCGGGCGCGGACCGCGGCGGCTCGACGCGTCCCGACCAGGGCGCCGTGGACTCGTGCGGGAGCGGGGAGAGCAGGGTCATGCCTTGACTGCACCTTCCGTCAGGCCGCCGCGCCAGAACCGTTGCAGCACGATCATGGCGACGGCGAGCGGGATGACCGAGAGCAGCACGCCCCCGGTGGTGAGCTCGTAGAACTCGGGCAGCCGGTCGGTCTGGCTGTTCCAGTTGTTGAGCCCGAGGGTGATCGGGTACAGGTCCTGGTCGCTCAGCATCACGAGCGGCAGGAAGTAGTTGTTCCAGATGCCGACGATCTGGAAGAGGAAGACCGTCACGAGGGCGGGCGTCATGATCCGCAGCCCGAGGGTGTGGAAGATGCGCAGCTCCCCCGCGCCGTCGATCCGGGCCGCCTCGACGAGCGAGGTGTCCACCGTGGCGTCCGCGTAGATGCGGCACAGGAAGAACCCGAACGGCGACACCAGCGACGGGATCAGCACGCTCCAGTACGTGTTCGCCAGGCCGAGCTGGCTGAACAGCAGGAACAGGGGCAGGGCCGTGGCCGTGCCGGGCACCAGCACGCCGCCGAGCACCAGCCCGAAGATGAGGTTGCGGCCCTTGAACGCGTACTTCGCGAGGGCGTACCCGCCCGCGGCGGCGAGGTACGTGGCGATCAGCCCGCCCACCCCCGCGTACAGCACGGAGTTGGCGAACCAGCGGATGAAGACGCCGCCGCCGTAGGTGAGCACGGCGCCGAGGTTGTCGAACAGCGCGAAGGTGTTGCCGAACCAGAAGCCGTTGGTGCCGAAGAGGTCGTCCGTCGTCTTCGACGCGGCGACGACCACCCAGTAGACGGGCACGAGGAAGTAGATCGCGACGACGGCGAGGACGGCGGTGACGAGGATCGTCGTCGCCGGGCGCCGCCCGCGACCGCCGGGGGTCGCGGCGGGGAAGGGTGGCGCGTCGGTGCGCTGCGGCGCGGCGGAGACGGCGGCGGTCATCGCGAGCTCCTGTTCGTCAGCCGGAGGAAGAGGAACGACAGCGCGAACGCCACGAGCGCGATGAGCACGGACTGGGCGGCGGCGACGTTGTAGTCGTTGTAGGCGAAGGCGGTCGTGTAGGCGGACAGGTTCGGCGTGTACTGCGAGTCGATCGCCGGCGAGACGGTCATGAGCAGCTGCGGCTCGGCGAAGAGCTGCAGCGTGCCGATGATCGAGAAGACGGTGGTGAGCACCAGCGCCGGGCGGATCAGCGGCAGCTGGATGCTCCACGCCGTGCGCCACGGCCCGGCGCCGTCCACCCGCGCCGCCTCGTACATCTCCGGCGGGATCGCCTTGAGCTGGGCCACGATGATGAGCATGTTGTAGCCCGCGTACGTCCAGGTGACGATGTTCGCGATCGACCACAGCACCGTCCCGGCACCGAGGAAGTCGGGCGTGAACCCGAACAGCGTCTCGGTGAGGTCGATGATCGGGCTCAGGCCGGGCACGTAGAGGAACGACCAGAGGATGGTCGCGATGACGCCCGGGATGCCGTACGGCATGAAGTACGTGGCGCGGAAGAAGCCGGGCCAGCGCGCCGAGGCCGACTCGAGCAGCAGGGCCAGCACCGTCGCGGCGACGATCATCACCGGCACCTGCACGACGCCGAACAGCAGCATCCGCCAGATCGACGCGACGAAGTTCCCGTCCTCCAGCGCGATCCGGTAGTTCTCGAACCAGGCGAACCCGGTGGTGACGCCCTGCTCGCCGAACAGGCCGGCGCGGGTGACGGTGGTGAAGCTCTGCCCGATCGCCACGATGATCGGCAGCACGAACGTCAGCAGGAACAGCAGGAGGAACGGCCCCACCAGGATCCAGGGCGCGCGGCCGACGGCGGTGCTGCGCTTCTTCGCGGGGGGCGATGCCGGGCGCCGGGCGGCGGTGGGAGCGCCCGTGGGAGTGGTCTGCGTGGTCATCGCTCCGCCCTCCGGATCGTCAGGCCCTTCTGTCGGAACACCTCGATGGTCCGGTCCTCGGCGGCGACGACGGCGTCCACGAGCGTGCCGCCCGTGGCCTTGCGCCGGAACCCGTCGCCGAGGATGTTGAACGTCTGCTGCGTGATGGGCCACCACTGCCAGTCGGGGTTCTGCTCCTGCGTGGCCGGCTGGAACACCTCCGTGTTGTAGCGCTGGCCGCCGAAGAACTCGCTCGGCTCCTCACGCGCCGCGCCGATGTAGTCGCGGGCCGGGGACCACCCGATGCCGGAGTGCTTGATCATCGCGTCGATGCCCTCCGGGTCGGTGTTCATCCAGACGGCGAACTCCATCGCCTCCTTCGGGTGCTTGCTGTTCGCCAGCACCGCCGACGTCGAGCCGCCGATGAACGACGACCCGTAGCCGTGGTCCCAGCGCGGTGCGGGCGCCACCCGCCACTTCCCCTCGGCACCGCTCACGCTCTGCAGCAGCGCGTCGCCCCAGCTCGCGCTCACCAGCGACGCGATCTGGTCGTGCGCCGCCGCGGCGTACCAGCCAGGGGTGTACGGGTTGGCGGCCGTGGTCACGAGGCCGTCGTCGATGACCTTGTCGAAGAAGCGCGCGACGTCGAGCGTCGTCTCGCCCGCCATGTCGATGACCCAGCCGTCGTCGGCGCTGCGCAGCCACGTGGCCCCGGCCTGCATGGCGTGCGCGGTGAACACGGACGTGTCGTCGAGCGGGAAGGAGTCGATGTAGGCGCCGATCTCGCGGAACGCGGGGGCGACCTCCGCCCACTGGGTCCACGTGGTGGGGACGTCGGCGCCCACCTGCTCGTACAGGTCGGGCCGGTAGTACATCCCCACCGGGCCGGAGTCCTGCGGGATGCCGTAGACGCCGCCGGCGAAGCTCACCTGGCTCCACAGCGTCTCGTCGAACTTGTCCGCGTGCTCGGAGACGCCGTACCGCTCGAGGTCGACCAGCCCGTTGACCAGCATGAACTCCGGCACGGTGCGCATCTCCACCTGCGCAAGGTCCGGCCCGCCCCCGGCCGCGAGGGCCGAGTACATCTTCTGGTACCCACCGTCGTTGCCGCCCGGGATCCAGGAGACCTGGACCTGGACGTCGGGATTCTTCGCGTTCCAGACGTCGGCGACCTTCTGCAGGTCCTTGAGCCATGCCCAGTACGTGAGCGTGACCTTCTCCCCCGCCGCGGCCGGCACCACCGGCTGGGCGTTGACCGACGTCGTGCCGGGTGTCGCGCACCCGGCGAGCAGCGCTGACGCTCCCCCGGCGAGCCCCCAGCCGAGGAGCTCCCGTCTCGTGACCTGTCGCATCCGTCCCCACTTCGTCGTGACGTCGGCCGGGGCGGGCGCCCCGGGCTCGTGTGAGCGTGGTCACGTTAACAGCGAGCGGGACGGGCCGGTCAAACCCGTCTCAGGGCGTGTCACCCGCCCACAGCACCGCTCATCTCACGGGCGGCCAGGGGGTGCCGGTGCCGGCCATGGAGGCGTGGAACGGGTCGCCCTCGACGATCTCGCCGGCCCGGACGGTCGCGCCGGTGAACGCGGACCTGTAGATCGCGGCGGCCAGCTCGAGCGTGGCCCGGGTGTCCGCGACGGTCACCGGCGGCGTGCGCCCCTCCGCCAGGGCGAGGTACGTGGGCACGAGCTGGGCCAGGTGGCCGCTCGCGCCGCCGTCGACGGACGACGCCGCGACGTCGGCGGCCCACGCCTCGGCGACGTCCTCCCGGCCCGCCACGGGGGTGACGGTCCAGCTCGAGTCGTCGTACCCGTAGAGGTGCTCCAGCTCGACGGTCGCGGCCTCGGTGTCGAAGCGCAGGCGCGACGTCTGGCGCGGCGAGATCGCGGAGTTCGTGATCGTCGCCATCGTGCCGCTCGCGAACCGCACCAGTGCCGTCGAGACGTCCTCGGTGTCGGTGTGGCGGGCGAGCCTGCCGGCCATCGCCCGCACCTCGGTCCACGGGCCGAGCACGGCCAGCAGCAGGTCGAACTGGTGGATGCCGTGGCCCATCGTCGTGCCGCCGCCCTCGGTGTCGAAGCGGCCCCGCCACGGCACCTCGAAGTACTCCGGCGTGCGGAACCAGAGCGTGTCGCACTGCGCCACGTACGCGGCGCCCAGCGTGCCGTCGTCGAGCAGCCGGCGCAGCCGCTGGATCCCGGCGCCGAACCGGTGCTGCACGATCTGGGTGAAGCGCCCCGGCAGGCCGGCGTCGATCGCCTGTCGCTCCGCCGCCGCCAGGGCGTCGGCCTCCGCCAGCGACAGGACCGCCGGCTTCTCCACCACGACGTGCGCGCCGGACCGCAGCGCCGCGACCGCGGCGGGCAGGTGCACCGACGGCGGCGTGCAGATGTGCACGACGTCGACCTCGCCGGCGTCGAGCAGCGCCTGCAGGTCGGTGCCGTGGTCCGGCACGCCGTGCTCGGCGCCGAACGCGGCGGCGCGGCCGGGGTCCACGTCGACGACGTGCGTCACCTCCACGCCGTCGGGTCCGCCGTGCGCGGCCAGCGCGCGGACGGCGTCGACGTGCGCGCCGGCGATCGCCCCTGCGCCCAGGATCGTGACCTTCATGGGTGCCTCTCTCTGCCGAGGTAGTTCAGATCTCGCCGAGGTAGTTCAGATCTCGCCGAGGTAGTTGCCGGGTCAGGCGAGCTGCGACTCCGCCATCGAGAACCACTGCTCGACGAACTCGTCGACCGTGATGTTGCCGTACGCGAGCTCCTCACCGAGACGCTTGAACTCCGCCTCGAGGGCACCGAAGCCCTCCACGGGGATGGGCGCGGGCTCGGTGATGTCGTCGGCGTGCTCCTCCTCGTACTGCACCACGCGCTCGTCGACCGAGCCCGGCTCGAGCTCCATCGCGTCGCGCTGCGCCTGCGTGGCGGGCACGCCCTTCGACGTGCCGAAGATCCGACCGACCTCGGGCTCGTTGACGAAGAAGTCGAGCAGGGCGGCCACGGCGGCCGGGTGCTCGGTGTGCGCGGAGCCCGCCATCTGGAAGGTGCGGGCGAACATGTGCTTCTCACCGTCCGACCCCGAGGGCGAGGGCAGCATCGCGATGTCGTCCTGACCGGACCCCGCGGCGTACCCGGCGAGGAAGTTGTCCCAGCTCATCTCGAGCGCCTGCTCGTTCACCGTGAACCCGCCCTCGGGTGCGAGCTGCTGCGCACGCTTCACGGGGAAGAACGCCCCCGCCTCGCGCAGGTCGTCGCCCGAGCGCAGCCACCCGGCCATGTCGTCCCGGGTGAAGCCGAGCGCGCCGTCGTCGGTGAACGGGGTGACGCCCTCCTGCACCAGGTGCTGCAGGAACGCCCAGAAGACGCCCGTGTAGTCGTTCGCCCCGTACAGCGCGGGGTCCTTGCCCGCGCCGGCCTTGCTCGCCTCGGCGGTCCACGCCGCCAGGTCGTCCCAGGTGAAGTCCTCGGACGGCGGCTCCATGCCCAGCTCGTCCACCACGGACGGGTTGTAGAACGTGGCCCACGTGTTCGTGGCCGTGGGCACCGCGTACACGGCGTCGTCGATCGCCCCCGAGTCGACGAGCTCGGGCGCGAGCTCGGACGTGTCGATCGCCGCGTCGTCGCCCTCCCCGAGGTACGGCGTGACGTCGAGCAGCTGCCCGGTACCGGCGTACTCGCGCAGGAAGGACGAGTCGAACTGCATGACGTCGGGCAGCGAGCTGCCCGCCGCCTCGGTGGCGCGCGCCGTCCAGTAGTCGTCGAACGTGACGAACGAGCTCTGGATGGTGATGTTCGGGTGCTGCTCCTCGAAGAGGTCGAGCGCCTCCTCGTACCGCGCGGCGCGGTCGTCGTCGCCCCACCAGGCGACGGTCAGGGTGACCTTCTCGTCCGGGTCGAGGGTCTCGGCGACGCCCGACGGGGCGTCGTCGGCCGAGCACGACGAGGCGAGCAGCGCGACGACGGCGGCGGGGGCGGCGACGGCAGCGAGCCGGCGTCGGCGAGAGGGGATACGCACGGGGTACTCCTGAGGGTCAGAGGGACCTGCATCGTTGAAGATCGTGAGGATCGGCGGCCCGGAGGTGCCGTCGGGCGCGACCGGCGTCGGGCCTCGACTGGCCTAGCCGGCGGAGGAGCGTCGGGTCTCGACGCCCACCACCGCGAGGGCGAGCAGGCCGCCCACCACGAGCACGAGCGGCGGCAGCATCCAGACGAAGACGACGCACAGCGCCGCCGCGACGGCGAGCAGCACCGACCCCGTGAGGTCGTCCTGGCTGCGTCGCGCGCCCACGGCCAGCGCCTCGCGCGCCGTCAGGCCGGGGCCGTCGCCGGAGACCGCGGGCTCCGACCAGGCGCCCGCCGCCCGGGCCAGCACGACGACGACGGCCGCCGCGGCCACCGCGACCACCACCGCGACGACGCTCGCGCCGGGCAGCACGTCCGCCCGGGCGAGCTGCCAGTCCAGGGCGAGCAGGAGAGCCACCGCGACGGCGGCGAGGCCGAGCGGCCACAGGGCCCGCACGGCCGCCCACCAGTCGCGGGCGAACCGGGCCACGCCGATGTCGTGGCCGGTCACCTGGCGGCGGACGTGCGCCACGCCCGCCGCCAGGGAGGGTACGGCGGTGACCAGCAGCAGGCTGCCGAGCGCGACGAGCACGCCGGCCAGCACCACCTCGGCGAAGAGGCCGAGGGCGGCACCCGTCCTGGTCTCGCCGCCGCCGGCGGGGCGCTTCGCGCGCCTCCGACGCTCGCGCCCGTCCCTTGCCGCCATGGCCGCCCCTTCCGTCGCCGTCCGCTGCACCGTCGTGCCGTGCCCCATCGTCAGCCCTTGAGGCCCTGGGTGGCGACGCCGTCGACGATGTAGCGCTGGAAGAGGATGAAGAAGATCATCACGGGCAGCAGGGCGAGGACGGCCATGGCCATCTGGGCGCCGTAGTCGGACACGCTGGTTTGGTCGACGTACAGGCGCAGCGCGATGGGCAACGGGTAGAGGTCGGGCTTCTTGAGGTAGAGCAGCGGGCCGAGGAAGTCGTTCCAGGACCAGATGAACGCGAAGATCGAGCTGGTGATGATGGCGGGGCGCATCAGG
>Ga0160432_100302_pt1 | contig 39782 bp, 34 predicted proteins | sample HID1971M_E0MG_FD_108250 | JGI IMG/M metagenome (GOLD analysis project Ga0160432, IMG submission 108250) | Enriched millipede-associated microbial communities from UW Madison campus, WI, USA - HID1971M_E0 MG | ecosystem: Host-associated > Arthropoda: Insects > Digestive system > Unclassified ... | reverse complement strand
GGCACAGACACCGGCTACCCTGCCCGCGCCCATCGCTGAAGACGGCGCCGTGGCCACCGGCCCGCGCTCGGACCTCCATGCGCAGGTGCTGCTGGACCGGGCGCACTTTTCGCCGGGACAGATCGACGGCAGGGTGGGCTCCAACCAGAAGCGCGCGGTGGCCGGCTTCCAGGCCGCGCGCGGGCTGAAGGTGACCGGCGAGCTGGACGACGCCACCTGGCAGGCGCTGCAGCCGGACAGCACGCCGCCCCTGGCCAGCTACACCCTCACCGCCGAAGACGTGGCGGGCCCCTTCCAGCCGATTCCGAAGCAGCCTGCCGAGCAGGCCAAGCTCGAGGCAATGGGCTTCACCTCGGCAGGCGAGGCACTCGGCGAGCGCTTCCATGCCGATCCCAAGCTGCTGCAGGCGCTCAACCCGGGCGTGGACCTGGGCAAGGCCGGCAGCACGATCCAGGTGCCGAACATCGCTCCTGCTGCGCTGCCGAAGGCGGCCAAGCTGGTCATCGACAAGTCCGATTCGACGCTGCGCCTGTATGACGCGCAGGGCAAGGTGTACGCGCAGTTCCCGGTGTCGTCGGGCAGCCAGCACGACCCGCTGCCGATCGGCAAATGGAAGATCCTGGGCATCTCCCGCGATCCGCCGTTCCACTACAACCCGAAGCTGTTCTGGGATGCCAAGGCCGGCGACCGCAAGGCCACCCTGCCGCCCGGCCCGAACAATCCGGTGGGGCCGGTCTGGATCGATATTTCCAAACCGCATTACGGCCTGCATGGCACCCCCGAACCGGGCCACGTGGGCAAGACCGAATCGCACGGCTGTGTGCGGATGACCAACTGGGACGCGCTGCAGGTGGCCGATGCGGTGGACGCCTCGGTGCCCGTGGTGATGCAGGAGTAAACGACGATGCTGACGCGATTGCTGGCACTGGGTGTAGTGATTGGCGTGGCCGGGTGGTGGTTGCTGGCGTCCGGGAATGATGTCCCGGCGAAGGCGGCTGCGGCGCAGGTGGTGGCCGCGCCGGTGGCAGCGGCGCCCGTGGCTGAAAGCCGCCAGGCAGGGCTTGGCGCACCCGGGGCGGATCCGCTTGCACCTGCAGCACCTGCTGAAGGCAGCCAGGCAGGGCCAGGCGCTGCCGCAGCCCCGTCGGGGCTGCTATTGCCGGTGCAGGGGATCGCGGCCGCGCAGCTGCAGGACACCTTTACCGATGCGCGCAGCCAGGGCCGGGTGCACGATGCCATCGATATCCTGGCCGCCGAGGGCACGCCGGTGCTGGCGGTGGCCGATGGCACCATCGAGAAGCTGTTCGACAGCGAACGCGGCGGGCTGACCGTGTACCAGTTCGAGCCGGGCGGTACCTACTGCTACTACTACGCCCACCTGCAGCGCTACGCCGACGGGCTGGCCGAGAAGCAGGCGGTCAAGCGCGGCGACGTGATCGGCTATGTCGGGCATACCGGCAACGCCAGCCCGGACGCCCCCCACCTGCACTTCGAGATCCACCGGCTGGGCCCGGAGAAGCAGTGGTGGAAGGGCGAGTCGCTCAATCCTTACCCGGTGCTGCGCGGTGAGCAGGCCCTGCCCTGAGCCCTGCCCGGCCGGCCTGGCTGAACCGGGATGGGGTGCGCAATTGGCCCGGCCGCCGCGAAGGTGCGAGAATCGCCGGCCCTCCCTTGCCGGTTGGCGCATTGGCGCCGCCCTCCTGACCGAGACTACGTGAAGACCCCCGAAAGCCTGCAGGCGCTGATCGAAGACGGCGTGATCGACGAAGTACTGCGCCCGCTCAAGAGCGGCAAGGAAGCGGCCGTGTACGTCGTACGCAGCGGCGACGACGTGCGCTGCGCCAAGGTATACAAGGACATGGCCCAGCGCAGCTTCCAGCAGCGCGTGCAGTACCAGGAAGGCCGCAAGGTGCGGGGCAGCCGCGAGGCGCGCGCGGTGGGCAAGGCCAGCAAGTACGGCCGCAAGCAGCAGGAAACCGCCTGGAAGAACACCGAGGTCGATGCGCTGTACCAGCTGCGCGATGCCGGCGTGCGCGTGCCCGAGCCGCATGGGTATTTCCACGGCGTGCTGGTGATGGAGCTGGTGACCGATGCCGAAGGCTTCTCCGCCGCGCGCTTGGGCGAGGTTGAACTGGAGCCGGACCAGGCCCGTGAGTTCCACCGGATCCTGGTGCGCCAGGTGGTCCTGATGCTGTGCTGCGGCCTGATCCACGGCGATCTGTCGCCGTACAACGTGCTGGTAGGCCCCGATGGCCCGGTGGTGATCGACTTCCCGCAGGTGGTGAGCGCCGGTGGCAACAACGCCGCGCGCAGCATGCTGCTGCGCGACGTCAACAACCTCACCGCCTACCTGGGGCGTTCTGCGCCCGAGCTGCTGGACACCTGGTACGGCGAAGAGATGTGGGCGTTGTTCGAGGCCGGTGACCTGCTGCCGGACAGCCCGCTGACCGGTGAATTCGTCCACGACGAATCCACCATCGACCTGGACAGCGTGCGCCACGCCATCAACGATGCGCGCGAAGAAGCACTGATCCGCCAGCAGGGGCGCGAAGCGGCGGAAGAAGAAGACGCGTAAGCGTCAGGCGTACAACGCCTTGGCGTGATACGCGATGTGCTCGCCGATGAACGTACCGATGAAGTAGTAGCTGTGGTCATACCCCGGCTGCATCCGCAGTTGCAACGGATGCCCTGCCGCGGTGCACGCAGCCTGCAGCCACTGCGGCTGCAGCTGGCTGTCCAGGAATTCATCGCCTGCGCCCTGGTCGACCAGCAGCGGCAGCTTTTCGGCGGCCGTGGCCACCAGTTCGCTGGCATCCCACTGCGCCCAGCCGCTGCGATCCTCGCCCAGGTACGCGCCGAAGGCCTTCTGCCCCCACGGCACCCGGGTCGGGGCCACGATCGGCGAGAAGGCCGAGACGCTGCGGTAGCGCCCCGGATTGCGCAGCGCGATCACCAGCGCGCCGTGGCCGCCCATCGAATGCCCGCTGATGCTGCGCGCGCCGGTGGCCGGCAGGTGCGCCTCGATCAGCGCCGGCAGCTCGTCGACGATGTAGTCGTGCATGCGGTAGTGCGCCGCCCAGGGCTGCTCGGTGGCATTGAGGTAGAACCCCGCGCCCTTGCCCAGGTCGTAGCCCTCGGCATCGGCCACATCATCGCCGCGCGGGCTGGTATCGGGAGCGACCAGGATCACGCCATGTTCCGCCGCGTACCGCTGCGCGCCGGCCTTGGTGATGAAGTTCTGCTCGGTACAGGTCAGCCCGCTCAGCCAATACAGCACCGGCAGCTTCTGCGTGGCCGCCTGCGGCGGCAGGTACACGGCCACCTTCATTTCGCAGTTGAGCACCGCCGAGCGGTGCTGGTACACGTCCTGCCAACCGCCGAAGGCGGCGCGGTGTTCGATGCGTTCCATGGGCATTCCCGGCGTGATCAGTAGTGGACGACCGAGCGGATCGACTTGCCTTCATGCATCAGGTCGAAGGCTTCGTTGATCGCTTCCAGGCCCATGGTGTGGGTGACGAACGGCGCCAGTTCGATATCGCCCTTCATCGCATCTTCAACCATGCCCGGCAGCTGGCTGCGGCCCTTGACGCCACCGAAGGCAGTGCCCTTCCACGAGCGGCCGGTGACCAGCTGGAACGGGCGGGTGGAGATTTCCTGGCCCGAGCCGGCCACACCGATGATCACCGACTGGCCCCAGCCACGGTGCGCGCATTCCAGCGCCGCGCGCATCACGTTGACGTTGCCGATGCATTCGAAGGTGTGGTGCACGCCCCAGGTGGTCATTTCGACGATGACCTGCTGGATCGGCTTGTCGAAGTCCTTCGGGTTGATGCAGTCGGTGGCGCCGAACTGCCTGGCCAGCTCGAACTTGGACGGATTGGTGTCGATAGCGAAGATGCGGCCGGCCTTGGCCTGGCGTGCGCCCTGGATCACTGCCAAGCCGATGCCGCCCAGCCCGAACACGGCCACCGAATCGCCTTCCTGCACCTTGGCGGTATTGTGCACCGCGCCGATGCCGGTGGTGACGCCGCAGCCCAGCAGGCACACGTGCTCCGGGTTGGCCTCCGGATTGATCTTCGCCAGCGAGACTTCGGCCACCACGGTGTACTCGCTGAAGGTCGAGCAGCCCATGTAGTGGTAGATCGGCTGGCCGTTGTAGGAGAAGCGGGTGGTGCCATCGGGCATCACGCCCTTGCCCTGGGTGGCGCGCACGGCCACGCACAGGTTGGTCTTGCCCGAGGTACAGAACAGGCATTCACCACATTCGGCGGTGTACAGCGGAATGACGTGGTCGCCCGGCTTCACGCTGGTCACGCCCTCGCCCACTTCCACCACGATGCCGGCACCTTCATGGCCCAGCACGGCCGGGAACAGGCCTTCCGGATCATCGCCGGACAGGGTGAAGGCATCGGTGTGGCAGACCCCGGTGTGGGTGATGCGCACCAGCACTTCGCCCTTCTGCGGCGGGGCAACGTCGATTTCGACGATCTTCAGCGGTTCGCCAGCGGCGAAGGCAACGGCAGCACGGGATTTCATGGGGAGGGCTCCAGGACAGATGACAGGACGGGACAGCGCGCGGCAGGACGCGCGCTTACTTCAGGTAGGAACGGATCAGCGCGCTCATGTCGCGCACGCGCTCGGCACGCTGCGCATCGGACTGCGCCGGCTGGCCGAATTCTTCGCGCAGGTGGGCTTCCATCACCTCGGACATCAGCCCGTTGACGGCGCCACGGATGGCGGCGATCTGCTGCAGCACCGGGCCGCACTCGGCGCCAGCTTCCAGCGCGCGGTCCAGCGCATCGCACTGGCCGCGGATGCGCCGCACCCGGGCCAGGACCTTTTTCTTTTCTTCCGGGGAATGCGGCACGGCAGCGCGACCAGAGAACTATACTAGGGGATAGTATACACAGATCGAATCCGGGTGCTGCACGAGGTCGTCACGGCCGTCCATGGATGCTCGTTCCAACCCCACCCCACCCGGACCGACGATGCCCGACGCCCCCTCCTTCGTTGTCCGCTCCTTCGAAGCCAACTACGCCGCGTCCGGCAGTGTCGAGCGGATCCTGTCGCTGACCGTGGACTGCAATTGCGGTACGACCTCCTCCTGCGGGTCCAGCCAGCTGATCCACCTGCCCGGTGGCGCGCTGTTCCGCTGCGAACAGTGCGGCTCGCACCAGGCCATCAGCCACGCACGACTCGATGCCAGTACCGCCCCGGCACCGGTGCTGCGCGACAGCGCCACGCGCCTCAGCGCGCCGATGGTCACCATCCGCTTCTAAGCAGCGCCCTGCACTCGGAAGGCACGCCATGGCCAAGCCGTCCGGCTCCCGTCTTGTTGTCTACGCCGCGCTGGTCGGCAACCTGTGCATCGCCATCGCCAAGTTCGTCGCCGCCGGGCTGTCCGGCAGTTCGGCGATGCTCAGCGAGGGCGTGCACTCGCTGGTCGACACCACCAATGAACTCCTGCTGCTGTACGGCCTGCACCGCGCCGACAAGAAGCCCGACACCCTGCACCCGTTCGGCTATGGCCGTGAGCTGTACTTCTGGAGCTTCATCGTGGCGCTGCTGGTGTTCGCCGCCGGTGCGGGGGTTTCGGCCTACGAGGGCATCCAGCACATCCGCCACCCGGAACCGGCCACCAACCACACGGTGAGCTACGTGGTGCTGGGTATCTCGTTCCTGTTCGAGGGCGTCTCCTGGTGGGTGGCGCTGCGCGAATTCCGCGCGACCAAGGGGTCGCAGGGCTATTTCGAAGCCTTCCGGCGCAGCAAGGACCCCACTACCTTCACCGTGTTGCTGGAAGACAGCGCCGCGTTGCTCGGCCTGGCGTTCGCCGCCATCGGCCTGGCCGCGGCGCAATGGCTCGACATGCCGGTCCTCGACGGCGTGGCCTCGCTGTGCATCGCCGGCGTCCTGGCCGCCACCGCGTTCCTGCTGGCGCGCGAGACCAAGGGGCTGCTGGTCGGCGAGCCGGCCCACCCGCACGTGGCACAGCGCATCATGGCCGTGGCCAACACCGATGCGGACCTGCGCAAGGCCAACGGGGTGACCACCATGCAGATGGGCCCGGACCAGGTGGTGGCGATGCTGAGCGCCGAATTCGAGGACGACCGCACCACCCCGCAGATCGAGGCGTGCATCACGCGTATCGAACGCGCGGTCAAACAGGAGTACCCCGAGCTGGTGGCGCTGTTCGTCAAGCCCCAGACGCCGGAGGTGTACCGCGCGCGGCGCGCGGCGTTGGGCGACCCGGGATGAAGCCTTCAGCTCGCGCGCCGGCCGTGCCGGGTCCGTCTTCATGGTCGCTACACGCGATCAGATAATCTACCCGGCCTGCGCACGCCCCATTTCGCCCGCGAGAGCCCTTTGAACGTTACCGATCCCACCGACAAGCACAGCGGGCGCGACACCGAGCGGGTGAAGATGGCGCTTGCCGCCGGCGCCATCGTCGGCACGTGGTTCTGGGACGTGGCCCACGACCGGCTGACCGTGGACGACGCGCTGACCCACGCATTCGGGCTGGAGCCGGGCTCATCGCATCGCGAGCTGCGCCTGGAACAGGTGCTGTCCGCAGTACACCCTGACGATCATGCGGAGCTGGCAGCGGCCATCAGCGATGCGCTCATGCGCGGCGGGCGTTATGCGCACCAGTACCGCGCGCGCAATGCCGACGGCGAGTACCGATGGCTCGAGGCCATCGGCCGGGTCGACCTGGATGCGCAGGGGCGCGCCACCGGGTTCCAGGGCGTGCTGATCGATATCGACGAACGCCGCCTGATCGAGACCGAGCGCGACCAGGCGCAGACGTTGCTGCGCTCCTTCCTGGACGCGGCCCCCGGCGTGGTCTACGCCAAGGACCGCCAGGGCCGGCTGTTGATGGGCAACCACGGCACGACCGAGCTGATCGGGCTGCCGCCGGAGCAGTACGTCGGGCGCACCGATGCGGAACTGCTCAACGACCCGGTGCAGGCCGCTGCCGTGATGGCCACCGATGAACGCATCATGGCCACCGGCCAGTCCCAGCAGCTGGAGGAGGACATCAGCTTCCCCGACGGCCGTCGCGCCTACTGGCTCTCGACCAAGGCCCCACTGCGCGATGCCGACGGCAACGTGGTGGGGCTGATCGGCACCTCGCTGGACATCACCGAGCGCAAGGCCGCCGAAGCACGTCACCGGGAGATCGAAGAGCGCTATCGGTTGGCGGCACGCGCCACCAACGATGCGATCTGGGATTGGCGCATGGCCGATGGCCAGGTTGTCTGGAACGAGGCGCTGGCCGACCTGTTCGGCCACGACCGGATGGAAACCGACGCGCAGTGGTGGCTCGATCACATCCATCCCGACGACCGCCCGCGCATTGATGCCGACATCCACACCGTGATCGACGGCGGCGGCACGATCTGGTACGGCGAGTACCGCTTCCGCCGCGCCGATGGCAGCTACGCGGACGTGCTGGACCGCGGCGCGGTGCTGCGCGGCACGGCGGGCGAGCCGGTGCGCATGATCGGCGCGATGCTCGACCTGTCCGGGCGCAAGGCAGCCGAAGCCGCCCTGGCCGAAAGCGAGGAACGGCTGCGTTTCGCCACCGAGGCCGGTGACATGGGCTTCTGGGACGTGGACCTGGTGCACGACGTGCTGATCTGGCCGCCGCGCACCAAGGCGATGTTCGGCATCTCACCCGATGTTGCGGTGCGCCTGGACGATTTCTATAACGGCCTGCATCCGCTCGACCGCGAGGCCACCAGCGCCGCCTTCGCGGCCGCCGCCGATCCTGCGCAACGCGCGCTTTACGATGTGGAATACCGCACCATCGGCAAGGAGGACGGCGTGGTGCGCTGGGTCGCGGCGAAGGGCCGTGGCCACTTCGAGGGCGACCGCTGCGTGCGCGTGGTCGGCGTGGCGATCGAGGTCACCGCGCGCAAAGCCGCCGAGGCCCGCCTGAAGGAACTCAATGAGCACCTTGAGATCCGGGTGGCAGAGGAAGTCGCCGAGCGCACCCGGGTCGAGGATGCGCTCCGGCAGAGCCAGAAGATGGAAGCGGTAGGCCAGCTCACCGGCGGTATCGCGCACGATTTCAACAACATGCTCGCGTCCGTGATCGGACCGCTGGACCTGCTGTCGCTGCGCCTGGGCGAGAGCGACCCGCTGGTCAGCCGTTACATCGACATGGCCATCGATGGCGCCAACCGCGCCGCCCAGCTTACCCAGCGCCTGCTCGCGTTTTCCCGCCAGCAGCCGCTGCAGCCGGTGCCGGTGGATGCCAACCGGCTGGTGTCGGGCATGTCCGACCTGTTCGTGCACTCGCTCGGGGGCACGATCCGGCTGGAAACCCTGCTGGCCGCCGACCTGTGGCTGGCCTTCGCCGACGCCAACCAGCTGGAGAACGTCATCCTCAACCTGGCGGTCAACGCGCGCGACGCCATGCCCGGTGGCGGGCGGCTGGCAGTGGAGACGTCCAACTGCACGATCGACGCCGGCAACGCCGAGCAGCACCCCGGGGTGCCGCGTGGCGAGTACATCCTCATCACCGTGGCCGATAACGGCTGCGGCATGTCACCCGAGGTGGTGGCCAAGGCCTTCGATCCGTTCTTCACCACCAAGCAGGTCGGTCAGGGCACCGGGCTGGGGCTGTCGCAGGTCTATGGGTTCGTCAAACAGTCGGCCGGCCACGTGAAGCTGTGCTCGGAAATCGGCCGGGGAACCACGGTGAAACTCTACCTGCCCCGACTGGTGGCCGAGGTGGCGCCGGTGGCGCCTGCGGCACCGGCCGGGCTTCGGATGCCCGCGGGCAGCCGCGAGCTGATCCTGGTAGTGGAAGACGAGCCGACCGTGCGGCAGTTCTCGGTGGAAGCGCTCACTGCACTGGGCTATGACGTGCTGGCCGCCGATGGCGCGGCCGCGGCGCTGGTGTTGCTTGACCAGCATGCGGACATCGCGCTGCTTTTCACCGATGTGGTGATGCCGGAGGTCAACGGACGCGAGCTGGCCGACGAGGCCCTGCGTCGCCGACCGGATCTCAAGGTGCTGTTCACCACTGGCTACAGCCGCAACGCGCTGGAGCGCGATGGGGTGATCGCCCCGGGCGTACAGCTGATCGGCAAGCCGTTCAACGTGGATACCCTGGCGTCGCGCGTGCGCGCGGTACTGGCTGAGACACGCTAGGCCGCGGCGCGGCGCCTCAGCGTTTGTCCCTGGCGGTTGTATTGGCCCGCCATGACTCCAGCGCCGCCGCCAGCTCCATCGACGGATGCAGGCCGAACGTGCGGTGGTACATGCCGGCAAAGCGCCCCTGGTCCCACACCCCGTAGCGTGCGCACACCGAGGTGACGGTGTCGCCCGGGGTTGCCTCGCGCAGCGCCTTGCGGATCACGTGCAGCCGTTCCAGCATGAAGTACTGGTGCGGCCCCATGCCGAACACTTCATCGAACGCGCGGCTCAACGAACGCTGCGAGGTGCCCGCGCTCAGCACCAGGTCACCGATCACCGCTTCCCCCCGGATGCTCTTGTGGATGTGGTCCAGGCTGAGGCGGATGATCTCGTTGCGCGGCAAGGTCGGCCGACCGCGCGTGCGCCGCACGGCTTCGGGATTGGCCAGCACCATGCAGCGCAGCAGTGCGTGGATCACCTGGCCACTGAACGAGCGGCGCACACTGGGCTCATCGAACACGCTGGGGCTCTGCCGGTGGATCGCCAGTGCGCGGGTGACCAGGGTGATGATCGGTGCCATCCCGGCACGGCCGACATTCACCGCGTAGGTACGATCGATATGGTCGTCGAACAGTCCGGCCACTTCGCGCGCACGCTGCACCACCGCAGCGGCGTCCAGGTCCAGCGCGAGGAACTGCGATTGCCTGCGGGTAAAGCCGTGCACCTCCACACCCGGTGCGAACCAGACGAACTGGTCATCGGCCGTCGCGCTCCCCTGCATGAACGCATCGCTGCCGGGCAGAGAGACGTGGACCACGTATCGACCGGGCTGGCTCAGCCCGTTGTACAGCGCCGGGGCGCCGTCCACGCCAAGCATTGCGGTGACCTCACCGGCATCCAGGATGTCCAGTGTCCATGCACGGCCCACCGGTCCGGTCACGCGCATCAAGCCGTCCACGCCGGCGAGCGCGTCTGCGTAGGCCTCGAAGTCGGTGAAGCTCAGCAACGGCATCGGAGTTACCCGGTTCCGGTGGGACAGGATGCGTCGGCAACGCCGGCCGCGAAACCGAACTTGCACGGTTGCACGACCGGTATTTGTACTGCCGGGGGGGGTGGAACCCCTATGTCGTGAAAGCGGTGAAGCGAACGGAAGGGATCAGGTCGGTGCGAAACCGCGCGTGCTCTTCTTCTCGTTTTTTTCCGCCTTCTTTTCCTTCGCAGTCTTGGCAGGTTTCTTCTTCTGCTCTTTCTGCTTGTCCAGACCCTTGGCCATGACGGCATGCTCCCTGTTGGAATGAGGAAGCATGGCACATCACGGGGGTGCGCAACGCATTGGCGGACAAATGGTCCGCCGCCGGCGTGGTCAGTTGAAGATTTCCCGGATGGCAGTGACCCGGCCGTCCCGGAAAACAATCTGGACGGTCTTGCGCGACTGGTAATACTCCCAGCGCTCGCCCAGGTTCCCGCCCTGGTCACTTTCTTCCTGGATGACCCGGTCCGGCTTGCCGGCCACCTGGACGACCCGGCCTGCGTTGTCGCCCGAATTCACCAGATTGTTGCCGAACCGGACACTGTCAGCCATCGCCGCGCCGGCCATCAGGCACAGCGCCAGCACCCATACGCTCCTGTTCATCATCCCTGCTCTCCTTGTAGCCATGGCGGGTAAGCCATGGCGCAACTTTGCCATAAACCGCGTCAGGGCAAAGGATGCGCCGGCACGCCTTCGTGGGTCATCTTCACGGGCAGGATATGCCCCTGCGCATCGAACTCCATGCGATCGATGGCGGTGGCCCGTTCATTGCGGCCGGTCCGGCCCAGCGGGCGGCGGTGGTAGACGATGTACCAGCTGTCATCGTCAGGCGCATGGATGAGCGAGTGGTGGCCAGCGCTGGTGGCGACCGCCGGGTCCTGCTGCAGGATCCGGCCGATCCGCTTGAACGGCCCGGTGGGCGCGTCGGCAATGGCGTAGGCCACCGAATAGTCAGGCTCGCCCCAACCGCCCTCGGACCACATGTAGTAATAGCGGCCGCCGCGCTTGAACATCAGCGAGCCCTCGACATATTCCGGCGCGGGGGTGATCTCCTTGTACAGCGTGCCGTCGGACAGCGGCACGATGCCGGTGAAATCGTCCTTCAACCGCACGATGTTGGCGTGCTTCCAGCCACCGTAGAGCATGTACCAGGTGCCGTCGTCGTCCTTGAACACGAACTGGTCGATGGGCTGCGCTCCGTTGTGGAACGAACCGATCAGCGGCTTGCCCAGCAGGTCGCGGTACGGGCCCTCCGGCCGGTCGGCCACGGCCACGCCGATGCCGCCCACTTCGCTGTCGTTCTTGATGTCGTTGGCGGAGAAGAAGAAATAGTACTGTCCGTCCTTCTCCACCACCGACGGGGCCCACAATGCTTCTTTTGCCCAGGACACCGCCTCGATCTTCAGCACACCCGGATGCCGGGTCCACTGCACCAGGTCGGGCGAGGAAAACGCGTCGAACGCGGTCTGCTCGGCATACGGTCGCGAGCTGGTCGGGAAGATCCAATAGGTCTTGCCGAACACCGCCGCCTCAGGATCGGCATACCAGCCCGGCAGGATCGGGTTGCCGGACATCGGCGCGGCCACCGCGCCAAATGAAACTGCTGCCGCCAGTGCTGCGGCCACCATCATCGAACTGCGGAACCCCATGCCCTGCCCTCCCATGCCAGATCATCGAGGGGTCAGTTTAGATCGATTCAAGCGCCGGCTTTGTGCGCACTGCAGCATTTTCCCGGGAAAGCTCCAAGGGCTGCGCACAGCCTGTCACGTGGCAATGGCTGCGAAAGAATCAGCAGCCGCTGAGCAGGATTGCGCTCAACGCGAGCGGAACCGATAGATCACCGACGCCGGTTCCGGCCGGGCCAACGACTGGTCGGCCACTGCCACCACCGGCAGCTCGTAACCGCCGTCGCGCATGATGCCTTCATGCTTGAAACGCGAATGGAACTGCGCTTCCACGGCGGGCAGGTCGATATCGTAGTAGCGCAACGGCACGTTGGCCGCCTGCAGGTCGGCCAGCATGCGCCGGGTGTAGCCACAGCCATCGCGACCGTAGACGTCCACCGCCGGGCCGCGCACGGTCTGCGCGGGCGGGACCGATACCGATACCGGCATCACCTCTGCTGCGCGCGCCCGTTCCGCGCGCGACGGGAAGAAGGTCCTTCTGGCGTGCAGCAGGCCGCCGGCAAGGCCCAGAATGATCAAGAGTACGATCGTGCGGTTCATCGACATCCGTGCCCCCATGCAATGCCGGCGACGCTAGCACGCCCCGAGCGCATCCCTCAATCGCGCTCGCGCAGCATATCCACGAACGCCCGCAACGCCGAGGACATCTGCCGTTGGCGTGGGTAGTACAGCACCCAGCCGGCGAACGGTTCGCTCCAGTCTTCCAGCACCGCCACCAGCCGGCCATCGTCCAGGTACGGGCGCGCCGCGTCCTCCAGCACGTAGGCCAGGCCCAGGCCGTCCAGCACCGCCTGCAGCACCGTGTGCTGATCCCCGAGCGTGAGCCGGCCCGGCACATCGATGTCGAGCGTCTGTCCGTCGCGCTCGAACTGCCACTTGTACAGATGGCCGCTGGCAAAGCGGAAGCGAACGCACTCATGCTCCACGAGCTCGCGCGGGTGGTGTGGCGCCGCCCGGCCCTGCAGGTAGGCCGGCGATGCCACGATCAGCCCGCGCAGCGGCGGCCCCAGCGGCACCGCCACCATGTCTTCGGGTACGAACTCATGCAGCCGCACCCCCGCGTCGTAGCCCTCGGCCACGATATCCACCAGCCCATCGTCCTGCGCCACCTCCAGCCGTACATCGGGGTGCGCGCGCAGGTAATGCGCCAGGCGCGGGCCCAGCTCGGTATGCACCGCCGCGCGGGTGGCATTGATGCGCAGCAGGCCGGCCGGCGCCGCACGGAAGTGGTTCATCTCCTCCAGCGCGTCATGCACCTGGCCCAGCGCCGGCTGCAGGCGATCAAGCAGCCGCTGCCCGGCCTCGGTCAGCGCCACGCTGCGGGTAGTGCGGTGGAACAACCCCACCCCCAGCCGCTCTTCCAGCGCGCGGATGGCGTAGCTCACCGCCGAGGTCGACAGGGCCAGTTCCGCCCCGGCACGGCGGAAGCTGCGGTGGCGGGCTACTGCGGCGAACGCGGCCAGGTGGGTCAGGTTGTCAGTAGCCACGATTGTGCAGTCTGCCTTGATGAATCATGCCGATATACTGACTGTATACCCATGGAAAGCGGGCGTATTGTAAAGCGCCTTTCCATAAATCCCAGGATATCTCCATGTCCCTTGCCCATGGCTATGCCGTGCATGACCAGACTGCGCCGCTGGTGCCGTTCTCCTTCGAGCGCCGCCCGGTCGGTGCCGACGATGTCCGCATCCAGATCCTCTACAGCGGCATCTGCCACTCCGACCTGCACCAGGCCCGCGACGACTGGGGCGGCGCCCAGTTCCCGATGGTGCCGGGCCACGAAATCATCGGCCGGGTCACCGAAGTCGGCGCCAACGTCACCCGCTTCAAGGTCGGCGACTTCGCCGGCGTCGGCTGCATGGTCGACTCCTGCCGCCATTGCGACGCCTGCGACCACGACCTGGAGCAGTACTGCGAAAAGGGCCCGACCTACACCTACAACAGCAAGGAGCGCGGCAGCGACCAGCTCACCTTCGGTGGCTACTCCGACCACATCGTGGTTGAACAGCGCTTCGTGGTGAAGGTCGCCGACACGCTCGACCTGAAGGCGGCCGCCCCGCTGCTGTGCGCGGGCATCACCACCTACTCCCCCCTGCGCCACTGGAACGTCGGCCCCGGCCAGAAGGTCGGCGTGATCGGTCTGGGTGGGCTCGGCCACATGGGCGTGAAGTTCGCCAAGGCCATGGGCGCCACCGTGGTGATGATCACCACCACCCCGGAAAAGGGTGCCGATGCCAAGCGCCTGGGCGCCGACGAAGTGCTGGTCTCGCGCGACCCGGCGCAGATGAAGGCCCACGCCAACAGCTTCGACTTCCTGCTCAACACCATCCCGGTCAGCCACGACACCAACCCGTACATGCAGCTGCTCAAGCGCGACGCCACCATGTGCCTGGTGGGCGTGATCACCGAACTGGACCCGCCACTGATGGGTTCCAGCGTGATCTTCGGCCGCAAGCACGTGACCGGCTCGGCGATCGGCGGCATGGCCGAGACCCAGGAAATGATGGATTTCTGTGCCGAGCACAACATCGTCAGCGACGTGGAAGTGATCGACATCAAGACCGTCAATGAAGCCTGGGCGCGCATGGCGAAAAACGATGTGCGTTACCGGTTCGTGATCGACATGGCAACGTTGGCGGCATGATGTAGAACAAAAAACCCCGGCCTGGCCGGGGTTTTTTTTCGGGGTTCAGTACGCGAACTGCTTGAATACCGGGTCCACGCTCTGGTTCCACTCGCCGTGGTACAGCGCCAGCTTGCGCTCGGCCGGCGTGATGCCCGACGCCACGATCTCCTGCAGCACATCCAGGAAGTGGCTTTCATCCTGCCCGTCCGCATTGCGCGCCGCGCGCCGCTTCAGGCCAGCAACAGCGATCTTCAACGCCTCGGCCGCCAGGTCGCGCACCGTGCCGCCGCGGAACGGCAGGTTCAGCGCATGCTTCGGCACCCCATCGCGCAGCGCATGGCGCTCCACCAGGCTGAAGTCACGCACCAGGTCCCAGGCCGCATCCAGCGCCGCATCGTCGTACAGCAAGCCCACCCAGAACGCCGGCAACGCACACAGCCGTGCCCACGGGCCACCATCGGCTCCGCGCATTTCCAGGTACTTCTTCAAACGCACTTCCGGGAATGCCGTGGTCATGTGGTCCGACCAGTCGCGCAGCGTCGGCAGCTGGCCCGGCAGCACCGGCAGCTTGCCCACCATGAAATCGCGGAAGCTCTGCCCGCTGGCATCGTGGTAAACGCCATCGCGGTAAGAGAAATACATCGGCACATCGAGCAGGTAATCCACGTAACGCTCGTAACCGAAGCCATCCTCGAACACGAAGTCGAGCATGCCCGTACGGTCCGCGTCCGTATCCGTCCAGATGTGCGAGCGGTAGCTCAGGTAACCGTTCGGCTTGCCCTCGGTGAACGGCGAATCGGCAAACAGCGCGGTGGCGATCGGCTGCAGCGCCAGCGACACCCGGAACTTCTTCACCATGTCCGCTTCGGTGGCGTAATCCAGGTTCACCTGCACCGTGCAGGTGCGCGTCATCATGTCGAGCCCAAGCGAACCGACCTTCGGCATGTAGTCGCGCATGATGCGGTAGCGGCCCTTCGGCATCCACGGCATCTCTTCGCGCGTCCACTTCGGCTGGAAGCCCATGCCCAGGAAGCCCAGCCCCAGCTCCGCCGCCACCTGCGCCACCTCGTTGAGGTGCGTGCCGGTTTCCACGCAGGTCTGGTGGATGCTTTCCAGCGCCGCGCCCGACAGTTCCAGCTGCCCGGCCGGCTCCAGTGTCACCGACGCGTTGTCACGCAGCAGCGCGATGGTGCGCTCGTTCTCCTGCACCGGCGTCCAGCCGAAGCGGGTCAACCCGGTGAGCAGCGCTTCGATGCCGCGCTCGCCATCGAAGGTGGGCGGGCGCAGGTCGTCCAGCCGGAAGCCGAACTTCTCGTGTTCGGTGCCGATGCGCCACTGCGCCTTGGGCTTTTCGCCGGAGGCCAACGTGGCGACCAGTTCATTACGGTCGGTGATCGGCGTCTCGGCGACGTGGCTGGGGCTCGACAAGGGGAGGCTCGCAGGGATTCTGGACTGGACGGGGATGTGGGGCTGATCGCCCCGCATCGCAAGGGCGCAGTATAGGGTGGCGGTTCCGGCCGTCATGCCACCGTGACGGTTTTCTGCATCCTATTGGATGGGACTTGACCGCCTGCCATGCCCGCCGCCATTGGCTTGCGTGCGTTGGCCCGGCGCGTGGCAGCAGCATGGCGCGGCCGCTTGGCCGATACTGCATCCTCATGGACATGCCCGTTACCCCCGATCCGCTGCTGGCCGAGATGGCCAGCCTTGCCGACTGCCAGCGCGCGGGCGGGTATGCCTGCATCACCGCCCGCCGTGAACACGGCGCCCAGTCGGTGGACATTCCGCAACCGCAGTTCGCCATCCTGCTGCAGGGGCGCAAGCAGGTGCGCACCGCGCACCAGACCCTGCAGCTGGTGCCCGGCGATCTGTTCCTGATCACCCGACGCTGCCGGATCGACGTGGTCAACACGCCCGATCCGCAAAGCGGGCTGTACCTCAGCGCGATCGTGCCGCTGTGCGCCGAAGCGCTGTCGGCCGCACGCGTGCTGTGGAACGAGCCGCTGCCCGAGGCCGGCGACGCACTGGCCAGACTGTCGCTGCACGACCATGCCGACACCCTGCGCCAATGGCGCCAGGCACTGGAGCACGCCCAGTACACCGAAGCCCGCCTGGCCCTGGCCTCGCTGGTGCTGGCGTTCTGCCGGCGCGGCCACGGCAGCCTGCTGGTGCCACCCGAGCCCAGCCTGGGCGAACGCATCCGCGACCTGATTGCGGCCCAGCCCGAACGCGACTGGCAATCGCGCGATTTCGAAGACCAGCTCGGTCTCAGCGGCGCCACCCTGCGGCGGCGCCTGGCCAGCGAGCAGTCCAGCGTGCGCGAGCTGATCGCCGATGCGCGCCTGGCCCACGCCATGAACCTGCTCTACACCACCCAACTGCCGCTCAAGACCGTGGCCGCGCGGGTCGGTTACCGCTCGCCGGGCAGTTTCAGCAAGCGCTTCGCCGCGCGCTACGGGCTGGATCCGACAGCGATCGGCAACAGCTGAGCGCATCGCGAGCGTTTCGCTGCGCATTCTGAGCGGAACGCCGCGCCCGCCCCGCGCACCATGCAGGCACCGCGGCGCTGCCGCCTTGTACGGAAACGATCATGTCCTTCCCCTGTGTGCGTGTCCTTGCCACCGCCCTGCTGCTGGCCGCGGTTGCCGCGCCTGCGTTCGCCACCACCACCCACCACCCGCTGCAACAGGTGCCCGGCGTGTACCACCAGCAGATCGGCGACCTGGAAGTCACCGCCCTGTTCGACGGCACCGTGGCCCTGGGTCGCTCGGAACTGGTCGGCATTGCACCGGGCGCGGTCACCCGCCTGCTCGACCACCGCTACGTGCCCGAAGACGGCAAGGGCCTGCAGACCGCGGTCAACGCTTACCTGATCCAGCGCGGCAACCACCTCACCCTGGTCGACACCGGCACCGCCGGCTGCTTCGGCCCGGGGCTGGGCCAGGTGCTGGGCAACCTGCGCAAGGCTGGCTACGACCCGGCCGAGGTGGATGATGTCCTGCTCACCCATGCCCACCCCGACCACCTGTGTGGCCTGCTGGATGCGCAGGACAAGGTCGCGTATCCCAATGCCACCGTGTGGCTGTCCGACGCCGATGCTGCGTATTGGCTGGATCCGGCCAGCGAGGCGGGCGCGCCGCAGGGCGTGCGTTTTGCCTTCGCGTTGGCCCGCAAGGCCGTGGCGCCCTACGTGGCCAGCGGCAAGCTGCACCGCTTCCGCCCCGGGCAGGCGCTGCCGAACGGCGTCACCGCGCTGGACAGCCACGGGCATACCCCGGGCCATGTGTCCTGGAAGATCGACGGCGGTGAGCGGCAGGCGGTCCTGGTGTGGGGCGACATCGTGCACTTCCACGCCGTGCAGTTCGCCCAGCCGCAGGCCGCCTACGAAGCCGACAGCGACCGCACGGCCGCCATTGCCAGCCGTCGCGCGATGATGGCGCAGGCCGCCGATGGGGGGTGGTGGGTCGCCGGTGCCCACCTGCCGTTCCCGGGACTGGGGCATGTCCGTCGGGAAGGCGAAGCCTTCGCCTGGGTACCGGGCGAATTCGCCCCCTTGCCTGCGCGCTGACGCATGCACCGAGCAACGGTCGGTACCTGCCGGTAGCACCCGACCGTTGGTCGGGTGACAGCAATCAGGGCGCGTCGGGCGCCGGTTTGTTCAGGCCCAGCCAGCCGCCGATGATCCCGCGCGCCTCGTCCACGCCCTGGCGGGCCGGGCCGGAGAAGGTCTGCACGCTGACAGTGTCGCCAAAGGCGGACTGCAGTTCCTTGCGCACCTTCTGCAGGGCAATGCCCTGCTGGCCACGGCCGAGCTTGTCGGCCTTGGTCAGCAGCGCGTGCGCCGGCAGCCCGCGCCGGACCGCGTAGGCCAGCATCTGCCGGTCGTAGTCCTTGAGCGGGTGGCGGATGTCCATCACCACCACCAGCCCGCGCAGGGCCTCGCGGGTGCGGAAGTACTGGTCGATGAAGGCCTGCCAGTGCGCCTGCAGGTCCAGCGGCACCTTGGCGTAGCCGTAACCGGGCAGGTCGACCAGCTTGGCCTCGGGGGTGACTTCGAAGAACACCAGCTGCTGGGTGCGGCCGGGGGTCTTGGACACCCGGGCCAGGCTGTTCTGGCGGGTCAGGGCGTTGAGGGCACTGGATTTGCCGGCGTTGGAGCGGCCGGCAAAGGCCACTTCGGCCCCCACGTCGTCCGGCAATTGCCGGGTATTGTGGGCCGAGAGCAGGTAATGGGCGCGTTCGAGGAGCAATGACATGGGCATAGGATCGCATGTCCGGGCCCGCCGCGTGCTGCCGGTCACGGGTTTTGCCGCACTGCCGCGTTGACCCCGGCGTGAAACGGCATGGATAATCGGGCGATCCCCGCGTGTGCAGCCTGCACACGCCAGGCCGGTCCACACGGAGCTTCCGCATGCGCCATGCTCGCGTTCTTGCCGTTTCCGCTGTCGCTGTATCGTTGCTCGCCGCTGTTGCCTATGCCCAGACCGCAGTGACCCCGCTGCCGGACAACACGCCGGTGAGGACGGCGTCGCTCGAAGTCGATTTCAGCAAGACCACGTGGGGCGATGCCAAGGCGGGCCAGACCAAGGCTGCCGCGTGCGCGGCGTGCCACTCGGCCGATGGCAACTCGACCGTGGAGATGTACCCCAGCATCGCCGGCCAGAGCGAGCGCTATTCTTCGCAGCAGATGGCCCTGATCGCCAACGGCCAGCGCACGTCGGGGGCATCGGCGGCGATGGTGCCGTTCGTGCAGGACCTCAGCCCGCAGGACATGCGCGACATCGGTGCGTATTTCGCAACGCAGAAGGCCAGCGCCGGGCTTGCCGATGACAGCCTGGTGGCCGAAGGTCCCTACAAGGACAAGAAGTTCTACGAAATCGGCCAGCAGCTCTACCGCGGCGGCGATGCCCAGCGTGGCATTCCGGCGTGCATGGCCTGCCACGGCCCCACCGGGGCCGGCAACCCGGGCCCGGCCTACCCGCACGTGGGCGGCCAGCACGCCTCGTATGTGGCGCGGCGGCTGCAGGAGTACCAGGCGGGCGTGACCCAACAGACCGACAAGGCGCACTTCCAGATCATGGCCACCATTGCCAAGTCGCTGACCGAGCAGGAAATCCAGGCACTGGGCAGCTACCTGCAGGGCCTGCACAACCGCGCCGATGACGTGGCCACCGCCGCGCCGCGCTCGGCCGTGGGCGGTGCACGCCAATGACGGCTGTCCGGGACCGATGACAGATGCGCCCCGCCCAGGCGGCGGGTTATGTTCACTGCCACGCCGGCACTGGGCCGGCGTTGTTTTTTCTGATGGAGATGGATGTAGATGACGTTGATGCCCCGCCTGATGCTGTTGCTGCTGGCCCTGAGCCCCCTGTCCGTACTGGCCGCGCCCGCCCCCGCCGCACTGGTGGAAGGCAAGGATTACGAGGTGATCCAGGCACCCGGCCCGCTTGCGCCGCTGGCCGGCAAGATCGAAGTAGCGGAAGTGTTCGGCTACACCTGCCCGCACTGCGCCCACTTCGAGCCGCTGCTGCAGGCCTGGCAGAAGAAGCTGCCCAAGGATGTGCGCTTCACGCCGGTGCCGGCCGTGTTCGGCGGCTACTGGGATTCCTATGCCCGCGCCTACTACGCCGCCGACCAGCTGGGCGTGGCCAAGCGCAGCCATGTGGCGATGTTCGATGCACTGCATGAAAAGGGCTCGCTGCCCCTGTCCAACGTGTCGCCCGCGGAGCTGGCCGGCTTCTACAAGGACTACGGCGTGACCGAACAGCAGTTCACCACCGCGCTGAAGAGCGATGAAGTGGAGGCAAAGCTGGCCGTCGCCAAATCCTTCGCGCAGCGGGTCAAGGTGCAGGGCACCCCGTCGCTGATCGTCAACGGCAAGTACCTGGTCAAGGGCACGTCCTTCGAAAGCATGCTGCGCAACGCCGATGCCCTGATCGCCCGCGAACGCGCTGCGAAGGCTCGCTGAACCGTCACGCACCCTGCACGCGGCGCCCCGGCGGCCGCGTGTCATCATTCCCCCCTGGCCGGCGCCCGACGCGCCGGCCCCAACATGCTCTGCTGGAGACGCTTCGATGAAGACCCGTTTCGCCCTCATGCTCATGGCCCTGCTGCCGATCCTGGCCGCCTGCAAGGCGCAGGACGGCACCGCCAACACCGCCACGCCGACCGAACCGGCTGCGCCGACCAGCACCCCGGCGGCTGAAACCGCCCCGGCCCCGACCGAGGCCGCACCGGCCGCCAGCGGCGAAACCGCCGCCGCCGAGACCGCCGCTGCCGAAGCCACCACCCCGGCCCCGGCACCGGCTTCCTCGCAGCCGACCGGCCCGGCGCCCGTGGAAGGCACCGACTACGTGGTCATCGCCAACGGCAAGCCGTTCCAGCCGGCCACCGGCAAGATCGAAGTGGCCGAAGTCTTCGGCTTCGTCTGCCCGGCCTGCGCCGCGTTCCAGCCGCTGATCGGGCCGTGGAAAGCCGGCCTGCCGAGCGATGTGAACTTCGTCTACGTGCCGGCCATGTTCGGCGGCACCTGGGATGACTACGCCAAGGCCTTCTACGCCGCACAGGCGCTGAACCTGGAAGACAAGACCCACGAAGCGCTGTACAAGGCCATCCACGTCGACCAGGCCCTGAAGGGCGAGCGCGGCCGTGATTCGGTGCAGGACATCGCCGCGTTCTATGCCAAGCACGGTGCCGATGCCAAGCAGTTCGAAGCCGCCATGTCGAGCTTCGCGGTGAGCGCCAAGACCAGTGCCGCCAAGCAGTTCGCCCAGCGCAGCCAGATCACCGGCACGCCGTCGGTGATCGTCAACGGCAAGTACCTGGTCAAGGGCAAGAGCTTCCCGGACATGCTGCGCATCGCCGATCACCTGATCGCCCGCGAACGCGCCGCCAAGGGCAACTGAGCATCCAAGAGCAAGCGACCGTCGTGACTTCCCCCAACACGCGGACCCTGCGCCTGCTGACGGCCAACATCCAGGCCGGCTCCAGCACCCGCCGCTACAGCGACTACGTGACCCGCAGCTGGTCGCATGCGCTGCCGGCGGGGCGCAAGCGGACCAGCCTGGACGCCATCGCCCAGCTGGCCCGCGGTCACGACATCGTCGGTTTGCAGGAGGCCGACCCCGGCAGCCTGCGCTCGGGCTTCACCAACCAGACCCACTACCTGGCCGAGCGCGCCGGCTTCAATTACTGGAGCCACCAACCCAACCGCCGCATGGGCGGGGTGGCCTCCAGTGCCAACGGCCTGCTGAGCCGGCTGGAACCAGTGGAAGTCCAGGACCATGCCCTGCCCGGCCGGATCGGCGGGCGCGGCGTGCTGCTGGCCAAGTTCGGCGATGGCAACGAGGGCCTGGCGGTCGCGGTGGCGCACCTGTCGCTGGGCACCAACTCGCGCATGTCGCAGCTGGCCTTCATCGCCGATCTGTTGTCCGAGCATTCCAACGCGGTGCTGATGGGCGACTTCAACTGCCTGGCCGAACGCCCGGAAATGCAGGTGCTGTACCAGAAGACCAACCTGCAACCGCCCGGCTGCGCGGTACCCACCTTCCCGAGCTGGCGGCCGGACCGGGCCATCGACCACATCCTGCTCAGCAACGGCCTGCAGCAACGCAGTGCCGAAGCGGTACCGGCGGCGTTTTCCGATCACCTGGCACTGGCCATGGAGATCGACGTGCCGAGCGACGCCCTGCGCTGACCGCGTAAACGGGATGTCCACAGCGCGTATGCGCTAATGCGTGGGGTCTGCCGGCAACGGCACCGTGAGCCCCTTCATCCATGAACATCGTGGAGACGCCTCCCAGCGAGGTGCGCACGCTTCGACCGGTCTTCCTGCTTGCCGCCACGATCGTGGCGGCATTCGCCATTCTGGTGACCGCGTTTCCCATTTCGTCCGGCGTGCTGCTGCTGGAAGCGCAGACCTGGGCGTCGCGCAACGTCGGCTGGTACTACCTGCTGGCAATGACCGTGTACCTGGTGTTCGTGGTCGGGGTGGCACTGTCCGGCTACGGCCAGGTGAAACTGGGCGCGGACCATGACGAGCCGGAGTTCAGCTATCTCTCCTGGGCCGGCATGCTGTTCGCGGCCGGGATCAGCATCACGCTGTTCTTCTTCTGCGTGTCCGAACCGCTCACCCATTACCTGCAGCCGCCACAAGGTGGCGTGGGTGGTGGCGAAGCCGGCGCGCGCCAGGCCATGCAGCTGTTGTTCCTGCACTGGGGCCTGCACGGCTGGGGCGTGTTCGCACTGGCGGCGATGGCGCTGGCCTACTTCGCGTACCGCCACAACCTGCCACTGGCGCTGCGGTCGGCGCTGTACCCGCTGATCGGCAAGCGCATCAACGGCCCCATCGGTTACACCGTGGATGCGCTGGGCATCGTGGCCACCGTGTTCGGCATCGGCGCGGACATGGGCTTTGGCGTGCTGCACCTCAATGCCGGCCTGAACGTGCTGCTGCCGATCCCGCACGCGCCGTGGGTACAGGTGGCGCTGATCGCGCTGATGATGGGCGCGGCGATCCTCGTGGCGGTGTCCGGCGTGGAGAAGGGCGTGCGCTGGATGTCGGACATCAACATGCTGCTGGCCATCGCGCTGCTGCTGTTCATGCTGTTCGCCGGCCCCACCCAGTACCTGCTCAGCACCTTCATGCAGAACCTGGGCGATTACCTGGGCAATGTGGTGGGCAAGAGTTTCGACGTGTATGCCTACGGCGGCCGCGCCGACTGGCTGGGCAACTGGACGGTGTTCTACTGGGCCTGGTGGATCGGCTGGGCGCCGTTCGTGGGGCTGTTCATCGCGCGCATTTCGCGCGGGCGGACCATCCGTGAATTCGTGTTCGGCGTGCTGCTGATCCCGCTCGGCTTCACCCTGGCGTGGCTGTCGATCTTCGGCAACAGCGCGCTGGACCAGGTGCTGCACCACGGCCAGGAGCACCTGGCGCAGATGGCCGTGGATAACCCGCCGACCGTGCTGTACGCGCTGCTGGACAACTACCCGTGGAGCCGCGCGGTGATCACCGTGACGGTGATCGTCAGCTTCATCTTCTTCGTGACCTCGGCCGATTCGGGCACCGTGGTGCTGTCCACCCTGTCCTCGCACGGCGGCCTGCCCGAGGAAGATGGCCCGCGCTGGCTGCGGGTGTTCTGGGGGGTGATGACCGCGCTGGTTACCGCCGGGCTGCTGCTGGCCGGCAGCATGGATGCGCTCAAATCGGCGGTGGTGCTCGCCTCGTTGCCGTGCTCGGTGGTGCTGCTGCTGATGCTGTGGGGCCTGACCCGTGCATTGGGCGAGGAATCGCAGCGGAAGAAAGCCTCGCAATACTCGCCCATTCCCGTGGTGGGGCAATCACGGCACCAGCGTGGCTGGCGCCAGCGCATCACCCAGGCCGTGCACTTCCCGGCGCGCGACGAGGTGTACCGCTTCATGGATGAAGAAGTGCGCCCGGCGCTCGAGGCCGTGGCCGCGCAGCTGCGCGACAAGGGGCTGGACGTGGAAACCCGCTTCGAGCCAGGCGACATGCAGCTCACCGTGGACCATGGCGAGCAGCAGGTGTTCACCTACCAGGTGGTCATGAAGGGCTACCTCACCCCCTCGTTCGCCGCGCAGCGCTTCCGCAACCAGCGCTACTACCGCGCCGAAGTGCACCTCTATGAAGGCGGACAGGATTACGAGCTGGTCGGCTACAGCCGCCAGCAGATCATCAACGACATCATCGACCAGTACGAGCGCCACCTGCAGTTCCTGCATCTGACCCGTTGAACCCGCTGGTCTCCCGACGCAAACAGGAGTCATCGACATGCCCACCTTCCCCGACCAGCTGCTGTACATCGGCGGCCGCCATGTGGCCTCGCAGGGCAACCGCACCTTCGAGGTGGTCAACCCGGCCAACGGCGAGGTGCTGGCCAACGTGCACAGCGCCAACAGCGACGACCTGGATGCCGCGGTGGAAAGCGCCCATGCCGGCCAGAAGGCCTGGGCCGCGCTCACCACGGTGGAGCGCTCGCGCATCCTGCTGCGCGCGGTGGCATTGCTGCGCGAACGCAACGACGACCTGGCCGAACTGGAAAGCCTCAACACCGGCAAACCGCTGAGCGAAACCCGCAGCGTGGACATCGTCACCGGGGCGGACGTGCTGGAGTACTACGCCGGGGTGATGCACGGGCTGGAAGGCAGCCAGGTGCCGTTGCGCGACGGCAGCTTCTTCTACACACGGCAGGAACCGCTGGGCGTGGTCGGCGCGATCGGGGCCTGGAACTACCCGATCCAGATCGCGCTGTGGAAGGCGGCCCCTGCGCTCGCGGCGGGCAATGCGATGATCTTCAAGCCCAGCGAAGTGACCCCGCTGACCGCGCTGAAGCTGGCCGAAATCTTCACCGAAGCCGGCCTGCCCGATGGCGTGTTCAATGTACTGCCCGGCGATGGCGCCGGGGTCGGCACCGCACTGACCGAACACCCCCGCATCGAGAAGATCTCCTTCACCGGCGGCACCGCCACCGGGCGCAAGGTAATGGCCAGCGCATCCAGCTCCACGCTCAAGGAGGTGACCATGGAGCTGGGCGGCAAGTCGCCGCTGATCATCTGCGCCGATGCGGATATCGATCTGGCCGCCGATGTGGCGATGATGGCCAACTTCTACAGCTCCGGGCAGGTCTGCACCAACGGCACCCGCGTGTTCGTACCGCACGCGCTGCAGGCGGATATCGAGCAGGCGCTGCGCGAACGCGTGGCCCGTATCCGCATCGGCGATCCGCTGGCCGAAGACACCAACTTCGGCCCACTGGTCAGCGCCGCGCACATGCGCCGGGTGCTGGCGCACATCGAGAGCGGCAAGACAGAAGGCGCGCGCCTGGTATGCGGTGGCGAGCGCCTTACCGACGGCGCGCTGGGCAAGGGCTGCTATGTAGCCCCGACCATCTTCAGCGATTGCCGCGACGACATGGCCATCGTGCGCGAAGAGATCTTCGGGCCGGTGCTCAGCCTGTTGACCTATGAGGATGAAGACGAGGCGATCCGCCGCGCCAATGCCACCAACTACGGCCTTGCGGCCGGCGTGGTGACACCGGACCTGAGCCGCGCACACCGGTTGATCCACCGCCTGGAAGCGGGCATCTGCTGGCTCAACTGCTGGGGCGAATCGCCGGCCACGATGCCGGTGGGCGGCTACAAGCAGTCCGGCGTGGGCCGCGAGAACGGCCTGGCCACGCTGCGTGCCTACACCCGCACCAAATCCGTCCAGATCGAACTGGACCGTTACGCGTCGGTGTTCTGACCGGCCTGACCAGGAGACCCCCGCGATGAAACGCGAGTACGACTACATCATCATCGGCGCCGGTTCGGCCGGCAACACGCTGGCCGCGCGCCTCACCGAAGACGCCGGCGTGAGCGTGCTGCTGCTGGAAGCCGGCGGCCCGGACTACCGCCTCGATTTCCGCACCCAGATGCCGGCCGCGCTGGCTTACCCGCTGCAGGGCCGGCGCTACAACTGGGCCTATGAAACCGAGCCGGAACCGCACATGGACAACCGGCGCATGGAATGTGGGCGCGGCAAGGGCCTGGGCGGCTCCTCGCTGATCAACGGCATGTGCTACATCCGCGGCAACGCGCTGGATTTCGACCAGTGGGCCACCTTCGATGGTCTGGAGGACTGGAGCTACCTGGACGTGCTGCCCTACTTCCGCAAGGCCGAAACCCGCGACATCGGGCCCAACGATTACCACGGCGGCGATGGTCCGGTCAGCGTGGCCACCCCGAAGAACGACAACAACGTGCTGTTCCACGCCATGGTGGAGGCCGGCGTACAGGCCGGCTACCCGCGCACCGACGACCTCAACGGCTACCAGCAGGAAGGCTTCGGCCCGATGGACCGCACCGTGACCCCGCGCGGGCGCCGCTCCAGCACCGCCCGCGGCTACCTGGACATGGCCAAGGGCCGGGCCGGGCTGGAGATCGTCACCCACGCCACCACCGACCGCATCCTGTTCGACGGCAAGCGCGCGGTGGGCGTGCGCTACCTGGCCGGCGGCAGCGCCGAACCGATCGATGTCGAGGCCCGGCGCGAGGTGCTGCTGTGCGCCGGCGCGATCGCCTCGCCGCAGATCCTGCAGCGCTCCGGCGTGGGCGCGCCCGCATTGCTGGCCGCGCTCGGCGTGCCGCTGGTGCACGACCTGCCCGGGGTGGGGGAAAACCTGCAGGACCATCTTGAGGTATACATGCAGTACGCCTGCACCAAGCCGGTGTCGCTGTACCCGGCGCTGCAGTGGTGGAACCAGCCGGCGATCGGCGCCGAATGGCTGTTCGCCGGCACCGGGATCGGCGCCAGCAACCAGTTCGAGGCCGGCGGCTTCATCCGCACCCGCGACGACTTCGCCTGGCCCAACATCCAGTACCACTTCCTGCCGGTGGCGATCAATTACAACGGCACCAACGCGGTGAAGGAACACGGCTTCCAGGCGCATGTCGGGTCGATGCGCACGCCCAGCCGTGGCCGCGTGCATGCGCGTTCGCTGGACCCCCACCAGCATCCGTCCATCCTGTTCAACTACCAGTCCACCGACCAGGACTGGCAGGAGTTCCGCGATGCGATCCGGATCACCCGCGAGATCATCGCCCAGCCCGCGCTGGACGAGTACCGCGGCCGCGAGATCAGCCCCAGCGCAGACTGCCGCACCGATGCCGAGCTGGATGCCTTCGTGCGTGCACGAGCCGAAACCGCCTACCACCCGTCCTGCTCATGCGCGATGGGCACCGATGCGATGAGCGTGGTGGACGGCCAGGGCCGCGTGCATGGCATGCAGGGCCTGCGCGTAGTGGACGCCTCGATCATGCCGCGCATCATCACCGGCAACCTCAATGCGACCACGATCATGATTGCCGAGAAGATCGCCGACCGCATCCGGGGCCGCGAGCCGTTGCCGCGCAGCACGGCCACGTACTACGTGGCCGGCGACGCGCCGGTGCGCGGCTGATGCACAAAATGCGTGCCCGAAGGGGGTAGAGCCGACTGGGGTAGAGCCGACTGTTAGTCGGCTATCGCGCGAAGCGCGATGGTATTGCTATCGCCGCGGAAAGCAGCCGACTAACAGTCGGCTCTACCCGGTCGGCTCTACCCCCTCGGCTAACCATTGGATTCATCCCGCCGGGTCGGGCAGGGCCGGCGGCCGCCGGTTCGCCGTCAACGTGCTCCCCACCGACGCCAGCACCGTGCAGCCGATCGCCGCCCACTGCAGCGGCGTGAGGTGCTCGGCCAGCAGACCCATCGCCAGCAGTGCAGCCACCGCCGGTTCCATGCTGATCAGGATGCCGAAGGTTTCCTTCGGCAAGCGCTTCAATGCCGCCATTTCCAGTGACATCGGAATCGCGCTGGAGACCACCGCCACGCCCAGCCCGAACAGCAGGATCTTCGGGTCCAGCAGCGCCATACCGGCGTGCGCCACGCCCACCGGCACCACCACCAGCGCCGCCGCACACATGCCCAGCGATACCGTATGCCCGGCCGGCAGGTGGCCGGCACGCTTGCCGAAGATGATGTACAGCGCCCAGCACACCGCCGCGCCCAGCGCGTACAGCACACCAGTCAGGTCCAGCGGCTCGCCGTGGCCCAGCGGCAGCAACAGCAGCAGGCCGGCGGCCGCACACCCCACCCAGACGAAATCGATGGGGCGGCGCGAGGACCACATCGCCACCGCCAACGGACCGCAGAACTCGATGGCCACCGCGATACCGAACGGAATCGTGCGCAGCGCCATGTAGAACAGCAGGTTCATCACCCCCAGGGTGATGCCGTAGCGGAAGATCGCGCCCGCATCGGCGCGCGTGGTGGTCCAGCGCCACGGCCGGAACACCGCCAGCAGCACCAGCGCGGAGAAGCCCACGCGCAGCGCGCTGGTGCCCTGCGCACCGATCACCGGGAACAGATCCTTGGCGAACGAGGTACCCACGGCAAGCGAAGTGACCGAGCCGAGCACGGCCAGGACGGGGAACAGCGTGGAGAGGCGCGACGTAGTCATCGCGCGAGGATACGCCGGGGCACCCGTTGCGAGATACCTGCCGTGTCGCTACCCGCGCACTGCCGCCTCGATCCTGGCTACGTCGATCTTCTTCATGGTCATCATCGCTTCGAAGGCGCGTTTGGCCACGGCCGGGTCGGTGCTGTTGAACGCCTCGGTCAGCACGCGCGGGGTGATCTGCCACGACAGCCCCCACTTGTCCTTGCACCAGCCGCAATCGCTCTCCTGGCCACCGTTGTCGACGATGGCGTTCCACAGCCGGTCGGTCTCAGCCTGGTCATCGGTGGCGATCTGGAACGAAAACGCCTCGCTGTGCTTGAACGCCGGTCCGCCGTTCAAGCCGATGCAGGGAATGCCGACCACGGTGAACTCCACGGTCAGCACGTCGCCCTTTTTGCCGCCGGGAAAGTCGGCGGGCGCGCGGTGCACGGCCTGCACCGAACTGTCTGGGAAGGTGGCTGCGTAGAACGCCGCCGCTTCTTCGGCGGTCCCGTCATACCAGAGACACAGGGTGTTCTTGGCGATCATCACCGTTTCCTGGGATCGGGCCACGGCCCGGGTGAGACCAACGGTAGGCCCGCCGATGTTAAGCGCTGGTAGGTCCGGACCGTTGATCGGGACCCACCCCCCACTTGCGACCGGTAGACATTGCGGATAGGACTGATTCGCATTAACATAATGAGATCCCGTTCGCGCCAGGGAGGCGCAGCGGCGATCAGTTGCCAACGCCCGTGCCTGTTTTCACGGCACCCGCCAGCCGCGTACTGCCCCCACTTTGACCGCAGCGCCCGGCATCCGAGGATGGCCGCCTGGTGCGCGCCGCCGCCCAGGAAACGCTGATGACCCGTACTTCCGCTGTGCCGTCCCGCACCTTGCCGCAAGGCCGCCTGCCGCAGGCGCTGTTGATCGCCCTGGCCACCCTGGCTGCGGCTCCCGCCTTCGCGCAGGACATCGGCGCCGACGCCACCACGCTGGACAAGATCGTGGTCAAGGGCGAGCGCGCCGAGGGCTATTCGGTCCGCAGGACCTCGGCCGGCACCCGCTTCGACCTCGCCCCGCGCGAGATCCCACAGTCGATCAGCATCATCAGCCACCAGCGCATCGAGGACCAGAACCTCGATGACATCATCGACGTGCTGGCCAACACCACCGGCGTGAGCAGCACCCAGTCCGATACCGAGCGCACCGAGTTCTACTCGCGCGGGTTCTATATCGACAGCTACCAGTACGACAACCTTCCCACCCAGATGGTGCAGAACTGGAGCTACGGCGATTCCGGCCTGGACCTGGCCCTGTACGACCGCGTGGAAGTGGTGCGTGGCGCCACCGGCCTGCTGACCGGCGCGGGCAACCCGTCGGCGTCGGTCAACCTGATCCGCAAGCACGCCGACAGCGCCGAACTGACCGGCAGCGTGTCGGTCAACGTCGGCAGCTGGGGCCGCACCCGCTCCACCGTCGACGTCACCACCCCGCTGAATGCCAGCGGCACGGTGCGCGCGCGCGTGATCGGCAGCTACCTGGATACCGAATCGCAGATGGACCGCTACGACCAGCACAAGACGCTGGGCTATGCGGTGATCGATGCGGATCTGACCCCGGACACCCAGCTGAGCGTCGGCTACGACTACCAGCAGAAGCGCGCCAACGGCGCTACCTGGGGCGGCTTCCCGATGTTGTTCTCCGACGGTTCGCCGACCCCGTTCGACGAATCGTTCAGCGCCAATCCGCGCTGGACCTACTGGGACACCACCAGCAAGCGCCTGTTCGCGACCCTGGAACACGGCTTCGCCAACGACTGGAAGGTTCGCGTCGGCGCCACCCATGACGAGACCAAGGCCGACGACAAGTTGTTCTACCCGGCCTACAACGACTGGACCACCGGTGCTTCGCTGCTGGACCCGGTCACCGGCGCCGGCGTCACCCCGTCGGCCGGCTTCTACAACACCGAGCGCAAGGTCGATGCGGTGGACGGCTACGTCGAAGGCCCGTTCCAGCTGTTCGGCCGCGAGCACCAGGTCATGGCCGGCCTGAGCTACAACAAGCGCCGCTACGCCAACTATGGTGACTACCAGGGGGGCTGGGCGCCGCTGGACAACTACCTGGGCGGCGTTGCCGATTTCCCGGAACCCAACTGGCTGGACACCCTGCCGCTGCAGAGCGAAGGCACCATCACCCAGAAGGCCGGCTATGCCGCCACCCGTCTGTCGCTGGCCGATCCGCTGAAGCTGATACTCGGTGCGCGTTACACCGACTGGAAGAGCGAAGGCGAAGGCGCCGACCGCTCGCACAAGGTCACCACGCCCTATGCCGGCCTGGTCTACGACCTCAACGACACCTGGTCGACCTACGCCGCTTACACCGAAATCTTCCAGCCGCAGACGCTCAAGCAGCAGAACGGCAGCTACCTGGATCCGGTGGACGGCAAGAGCTACGAAGTGGGCGTCAAGGCCGCCTGGTTCGACAACCGCCTGAACGCCTCGCTCGCGGTGTTCCGCATCGAGCAGGACAACGTGGGCCAAGCGACCACCATTCCGGTGCAGGGCAGCCCGAACGAGTTCGCCTACATCGCCGCGCGCGGCACGGTAAGCCGTGGCTTCGAGCTGGAATTGAACGGTGAGCTGGCGACGGGCTGGAACGCCACCTTCGGTGCCTCGCGCTACGTGGCCAAGGACATCAACGGCGCGGACATCAACACCAACCTGCCGCAGACCACCATCAAGCTGTTCACCAGCTACACCCCGCAGGCGCTGAGCGACCTGACCGTCGGTGGCGGCGTGAACTGGCAGAACGGCATCTACTACCCGGTGCCGGCCTACGGCCGCATCGAGCAGGAGAGCTACGCGCTGGTCAGTGCCTTCGTGCGCTACCGCCTGGCCCCGCAGTTCAGCGTGCAGGCCAACCTCAACAACCTGCTGGACAAGGAATACTTCTCGCAGATCAACGGCTACGGTGCCTACGGCGACGGCCGCAACGGCTCGATCACCTTCACCTGGTCGTTCTGAGGTAGCACCCGACCGTTGGTCGGGTGCTCGGTAACAAGCAGAAAGCCGGGCCACGCCCGGCTTTCTGCGTTTCAATCAGAACCGCAGGTCCGCACGCAGGTACCAGTAACGTCCCTTCGGGATGTCATAGGTAGACGCGTCATACCCGTTCAACGAGCACGACAGGCAGATCGGCGGATCCTTGTCGAACGCGTTGTTCAAGCCAGCGCTGAGCTGCAGGCCCTTCATCCAGTCGAACTTGTAGCCCACCTGGAAGTCGTTGTAGGTGGTTGCCGCCAGTTCGTTGGTGCCGGCCGCCTGGTCGCTGCACACCGGGAACGCGGCGGCGTCACCGCACTGCTCGGTGAGCTTGGAAATGTGGCGTACGGTCCACGACGCATTCCAGGCGCCCATGTTCCAGCTCAGCGACGCGTTGCTGGTCCATTCCGGAATCGAGCTGTCGGTGACTTCCACGCCCGGTTCCTGCGGCTGGCGCTGGCCTGCCGCACCCACTGCCTCGTAACGGCCGACGAAGGTGTTCTGCCAGCCGATCTTGAACTGGCCGACATCGGTCTGCGGCAGCGTCCAGAACAGGTCCACGTCCCAGCCGTCGGTCTTGATCGAGCCCAGGTTGGTGAGGCGGTTGTTGAAGCCGCTGACCGCACCGGTGGAGGCACGGGTGATGCCGCCGCAGTACAGCGGGTCCAGCGTGTCCACGCACAGGTCGAGCTGGGTCTGCGCGTTGATCGCCTGGATCGCACCTTCGATGTTGTGGCGGTAGAAGGTCACTTCCACGTCGAAGCGCTCGGACCACGAGGCGTTGTTGCCGAACCAGGGGCTCCACACGAAGCCGGCACTGAAGCTGCGCGAGGTTTCCGGATCCAGCTGGTCGTTGCCGCCGGTGGTGACCGAGATCTGCGAATTCGCCTGCTGGAAGCCAGTCGGCACGCCGAGCGCCGCGCAATTGGCCGCACTGCCGCGCGGCGGCGTGCCGCCCAGGCCCACCGAGCACGGATCGAACAGCTGCAGGTCGGCACGCGCGGCCGAACCGTACAGTTCACCGATGGACGGGGCGCGGAAGCCTTCGGCATAGCTGGTGCGCAGCACGAAGTCGTCGGTCACCTGCCAGCGTAGGCCGTACTTGGGCGTGAACTCGCCACCGAAGGTGGAGTAATCCGAATAGCGCCCGGCCAGGCTCAGGTCCAGCTTTTCACCCAGCGCGCTCTTGGCGAAGATCGGCACCGCCAGTTCGAGGTACACCTCGTTGACGTCGTACGAACCGGAGGTCGGCAGCGACGGCACGCCGTTGTAGTGGCCGCGCACCGTGATCGGATCGGGCTGGTATTCGCCTTCGTACTTGCGGTACTCGTACCCTGTGGCGAACGAGAGCGGGCCTGCCGGCAGCGTGAGCAGGTCGCTGCTCAGGTTGGCGGTGAACAGGGTGAGTTCGTTCTGGCTGCGGTCGTGCACCACCGGCTGGATCCAGTCCAGCATCGGCCGGGTGATGGTGCCTGGGCCGCCGAAGATGTTCAGCGGCACGCAGCCCGGGGTGGCCGCGCAGATGGCCGGATCACCCAACGCGATGTTGGCGTTGTAGATGTTGTAGCTGCCGTAGTTGGTCTGTTCGGCCTTGTTCTTGCTGTACATGCCGTTGACGTCCCACGACCAGCTGCGGTCGACGGCCTGGAACAGGCCCACCAGCCCGGTGGCGAAGTAGGTGGTGTTCACTTCCTGCTCGAAGATGCGCGGCCCGCCTTCCACCGGGCGGCGGCCGATCATGCTCAGGTTGCTGGACGAATCCAGGTCGAAGCCGAACGGGTTGTACGGGTTGAGCGCGGAAATGACGATGTTGTCGGCCAACGGGTTGCCGGTGGCGCCATCAGGGCCGAAGAACAGCGGCTCGGGGCCGGCCTGGTTGGTCGATTCGCGGCGGTTGGCCAGCGCCTTGATGTACCACTGCACGTTGTCGGTGATGTCGAAGCGGAACTGGCCGAAGATGCCCTTGCGCTCGGACGGGGTCAGCAGCAGGTTGTACTCGGCGAAGTTGAAGCGGTCCGCCGTGGTGAAGCAGTGGTAATCGTCGGTGCGGTCGCAACCGCCCACGCCGTTGAAGGTGGGGCTGGTGGCGCCGGTGTTGGGCGTGATGTTGTAGGCGATGCCGGTGTTCGGGTCGGTGAACATGAAGCGGCCGGTCGGGGTGGCCGAGCTGCCGAACGACAGGCCGGTGCCGGGAACCGGGTAGCGCGACTGTTCGCGGGTGTTGGCATACACCGCGTCCTGCTTGGTCCAGCTGGCGCCCAGGAACAGGCTGTAGCGGTCGCCACTGGTGCCCCAGGCCAGGTCCACGCCCTTCTGGGTGCCATCGCCCTTGCTGTACTCACCATAGTTCACGGTGACCTGGCCGCCATCGAACTCGCGGCGGGTGATGATGTTGACCACGCCGGCAATCGCGTCCGAACCGTACAGCGACGAGGCGCCGTCTTCGAGCACTTCGATGCGCTCGACGATCGCCAGCGGAATGGTGTTGAGGTCGGTGGCCGCGCCCACGCCGGACGCGGAGGATTCGTTGACCCAACGGATGCCATCGACCAGCACCAGCACGCGCTTGGCGCCCAGGTGGCGAAGGTCAACCTGGGCCGAACCGGCGCCCACGCCGCTGCCATCAGGCGGGAAACCAAAGTTGCCCGACGAGTTGAACTTCGCATTCAGCGCCGAACCGGAGCCGGTCAGCTGCTGCAGCACCTCGCCGATGGAATTCAGCCCGGTGCGTTCGATCTCGCTGCGGGTAAGGGTCTGGATCGGCACCTGGCCTTCGACCTCGGCGCGCTTGATGCGGGTTCCGGTGACTTCCACCCGGTCCAGTTCGGTGGTGGTGCGGGTAGCATCCTGCGCGGTGGCAAGGGTGGGGACGGACAGCAGGCACAGCGCTACGGCAGCCGCCAAGGGGCGGTAATGCAGGTTGTTCATTCGCTCTCTCTCCAAAGGAATGGCTTGCTGGGGCCGCCTCGCCTCCCCCTTGAAGCGTGGCAGCGTCTCCTTTGTAAACAACCTGTAAAGATGAAGGCGTGATGAAAGTGTGGATTTCACACGGACGTTACGGATGCGGCACCGAGCGGCCGATCTGAGCCGACGAGCGGCTGCGCAGCAGCCGAATTCCGGACGGAAGCGCCCTATTCCGTATGGCAGCTCAACGCGGTGCCCGACCATCGGCACTGCAGGCGGGTGGCAGAAGGGGTGTCGACGTGCACGGGGATTCCCTGCGCCCGTGCGGCCCGCACCCACGCTTGGCGGTTGCGGACATTCTGGAACTGGTACGACCCGACCAGCGACACCGCACCGGCGCGCTGGGCAGCACTCTGGTCCGGCAGCTGATTGCCGTAGGGGTCGCGGCTTTGACCCGTGACATAGCCGGCCCGGCGGTTGCTGTTGCCGTCCATGGAGTAGACCGTGCGGGAGCGGTCAGGCCAGACAAGGTCGACCCGCAGCGGCCCCATGCCCAACCTGTCGTACAGCTTCAGCCTGCGCTCGTGCAGGTTCATCGACAGCTCGTCGAGCCGTTGGTAACCGGTGGTGGCCCCGGCCAGGTGGCGGGCCAGCTGCGCGCCAAGACGGGTCTGCAGCGCAGTGTCCTGCGCTACTGTCACCGCGCTGAGCTGAGGCAGGGTTCGCTCGTGGTCGGCAACGCGCACCCCAACGGAGACCGCCGCCAGTGCCGTCGCCGGCAGCAGCACGCACCCCAGCAAAACAAGAACGAGCAAGCAACCAAGCGACTTCATCGCAGTGCTCCCTATGCGTTGCTTCCCCAATCGTCCTTCGGATACAGCTCAACCGATAGGCCTATCCCGGCAGCAGCGATCCGACCGAGCAATGCGCTATGGAACTGAAACCCACACAATCCGCTCAAGAACGCACTTACATAGAACTCAACTTCGCCACCGGTCTCCACCGGGCTACGTATGAAGTCGTCGTACTGGCTGATCCTCTCAAGGCACCGCTCCAACCATATGAAGTATTCGGTCCGAATCTGGCCGCAGTTAGCCTGATTTCCATACAGGACATGAATCCGATGCTATCTCCACTCACTTCGCACCGCACTTCTCTCGAACCCGACTTAGGACACGGGTGTGAGCATCACTTTTCTTCAGCTTGGCTTCGAGTCCACTGCACTCAAGCCTGACGCCGTCCCCCCCGGGATATACCAGCAGCGCTCCTTCAGGATCAACACCGTCCAAGTAGAGAACTGCGCAGCCATCCCCATCGACTGCAATCCGTACCGCCCTGGATCGAAGATTGCTCAGCTCCTGACTCCCAGATTCGCACATCGCGCCATAGTACAGGCCACTCATGTCTCCATATATTTTCTTGGAATCAAGCTCTCCCCTAGTTCCATCATCGCATGCAGTCAGCAGCGTAACGACCGATGCAAGAGTGATAACCGACCGAACTCTGCTACGCAAACTTCCTGCCATTCGTCGTACCTATGCACGAAGCGATATGTTGACAAAAACCAAAGCTAAAACCCCCTGTGCGCCAACTCGACTAACAACTCAGAAACACTTCCGGCTCACCAGGAGAGATCACGTCAATCACCTCCTCACCTATCATGAGAATGTAGTGCAGCAACCCAGGGCCGGAGGCCGTACCCAGTGATTCCTCAATGTAGCAATTCATCATTGTTCCCTCATGGCACCGAACCAAAGCACCACGCACCTCTCCCATATCAGCAAAGAGCCTCAACCGAGCACGTTCATCAGAAACACAGATGAAGTTTACCGACGAAAACGCTATCTCCAAGATCACGCGATCATCGCCATCTCGCCCCTGAATCACTACACGACCATCGTCGAAGACGACATGGGAGCTGGATGGCCGTGGCAGCAAGCCAAGCAGAACCTCATAATTGATCGACATAGAAAACCTTCACCCGCGCACCCTACAAGACATAGACTCTATTGAAGGCCAATATTCAAGCGATCTCCACTGAAAACAATTCGAACGCCTTCGATACATGCTGCCAGCAGCACACACGCCAAGTCGTGCGCCAGCCCTCATTGAATCAGCATCTGCTGCGCCCTCACGCAAGCATCAGCTGGAGGGCTCAACTGCCCTGGCACTGCGAGATGCTGTAGTTCCAGCCTCCACCCTGATCCAAGCAACCATCAATTGGCGACTGGCTACTCAGCCAGAATCCAGCCATCGCCTGAGTTTGCGGAACGCAGTATTCGCTCTCCTCGCTGGTTGTACGCGCAGGCCTCCAATAGCGTGTCGGCCTGTTTGACCTCACTCAAGCGACTATCGCCGCTGAAGCACCGCACATTCGGCAGGCACTACATCCCACAGCGACCTAACTCCTCTGCAAGCTTAGTTTGGCCATACGCCATCGCCATGGAAACAGCCGTCTCGCCCCGTGGACCTGCGAGGCACGGGTCGGCCCCGTTCTTGGTCAAGAGCCTGACTGCCCTTTCATTCTTCAATTTCACTGCCCAAAAGAGAGCACTGTTCCCCCCACCGTCCATCGAGTCTACATCGGCGCCATTGCCTATCAGCCATTCCGCTGACGCCATCTTTCCATTTGCCACACTGAATGGGAGTGGCGTCCAACCGTCGAGCACAGCACCGTTTACGTCTACTCCCTGCGCCAACTTCTCATCCAGCAGAGCGGTATTTTCCGTCCGAAGCGCGTCATATATGACTTGGGCCTGCGTCGTCCGCCCACACCCGGAAAGCGTCAATAGGGTTACCAGCATGAGGTGAACCGTCCGCCTCATCGCGCCGGCTCAAACTGTAGAAGCTCACCGGGAATCACCTTGCTTCCTCTAGGTATAACGTAGCGATCAGTCTCCATGTTCGACCGGCCCTTTCTGTCGCAGTTTCAAATGGATCATGCCCACCCCATAGCGTCTGTGCCGATGCGCCAGCGCGGCGATCTGCTCGCGCAGCTCAACGTTGTGTTCGGCTCGAGGTTCATAGCGCAGCGCTAGCGCTCATCCGCACCACCGTCAGCGCTCGCCGCTCGCTCAACCCCTTCTCGACCATGCTGCGCAACAGCAGCCTGCGCGCCGGTGCGGTCACCACTTTTTTCGCAACGCATCCTTGATGACGTCGTTCTCGAAGACCTGTTCTGCCAGTAGCTTCTCCAGGCGTGTGTTCTCCGCCTCCAGGTCCTTGGGCCGCTTGGCGTCGGGCACGCTCATGCCGCCGAACTTGCAGCAGCGGTCACGGTAAGACGCGCTCGCGAATTCTCATCGGGCCAGCATCTGCAGGCGCCGTCAGGTAGCCAGCGGCTAGAGGGCTATCAATTGATAACTGCCGTCGCAGCCAGAATCTGACCAACAGCAACGCAAGGATAACCACCACGATCATCATTTTCGACCTTCGCTTCATCAACGGCGAACTTGAAGACAACGACGTTCGAAACAAGCCCGCCGAACGACGGGCAACCAAGGCGAAAACCGCCTTTACACCTCCTCAGGGTGCATCGACTCCGCCGAAAACCCGACTATTCCAGTATGCGTCCTTTCGGCGAAACCAGCCAGAGAACTCAGGCACGTCAAACTCGCGCAACTGTGCCATTGACATGTTGTACCTGTAGAAGAATGCAATCAGATCCAAGAGTTCGCCCTGTGATACGGCCGCCCGATCTACAACAATGTAGAGCTCCGTACCTTTTCCATAGTGATTTTTAACGCATACCATCTTCCCAAGCCAATCAAAAAATGCATACTCATCGCGCGCGGAGTAGTAAGTGACGGCATCCGCCTTCAAATCAACCAAGCCATCATTGCTCATCGCGTCCTACCTTCTGGATACACGTTTATATAGCCACCGTTTTTCTTCTGGACATCCCAATGGGGACCTCCGTGCGCTCCGCTACCCTGACGAGCACGCATTGGCGCGTGCGGTGCCGGGTTGAGCTGGACATCCCTGTACTCCTTCCTGGAGGCAGACTGCGCGTTTGACTGGAAACATCATTCGGGCGTCACCGCGTGGAACGACTGTGCGGGCGGTGAGTGACAGGGAGGTTTATGCGCGATGGATGCGTTGTAGGCAAGGCGGGAAAGTGTGACCGCTCTCACTCAATGGTGTGACTGGCGCTTTTTTTGCAGCGATTTTCGGCTTTTCTTACAGGCTTACGCGGGGATTTCCTACAAGACGACAGGCGCAGCGACAGTGGCTGGTGATGGAGGCGGTGTCGCTTTCGGTGCAGTCAGAGAGAGTACCGACCAACGGACGGTACCTACCAGCGTAGCTGTTGGTGACGCGGAAGCGGCCCACCGTTCGGCGGGCCGCTCGTTCTGCTACGGGTTCACGAACGCGATCTTTTCCATGTGCGCGTTGTTGGCCGCAGCCAGCACTTTGGCCATCACGTCGTACTCGGCGTTCGGGTCGGTGGCGATGCGCAGTTCGGGAACGTTGCCGGTGTTGGCCTGTGCGGCGTCCTGCATGCGCTGCTGCAGCGAGCTGACCGCAACCATCTGGCCGTTCCAGCTGACCTGGTTGCTGGCGTCCACCCGCAATTCAATCGGCGGTGGCGGTGCGGTGGGCGGTACCACGGTGGTGGGTCGCGGCAGGTTGACCGGGATGGGCATGGACACCATCGGGGCGGTCACGATGAAGATGATCAACAGCACCAGCATTACATCCACCAACGGGGTGACGTTGATGTCGGCCAGTGGTCCGGAGTTGCCTGCTGCACTGAATGCCATGGTGTGGTCCTTGTTGTTGGTTTTCCTGCGGGCCGGCCAACGGCCGGCGCTACCGTTTCGTTTCAGTCTCCTGCAGCCGTTGGGGCTGGCGGCTTTGACACTACGCCGGTCGCGGGCGCCTGTTCAGGGGGGCGACGGGTGCCGTTCATCATTGAGTTGGCTTGCCGTCACCGGCTTTCACCCCTGCCCGCTATCCTTTCGGCATGAACCGACTCCCCCTCCTGATCCTCAGTTCCGCCACCCTGCTCGCCTGTACGGGCGTGGGCGCCGATGCCGGTGCCCAGAGCCTGGACGCCCAGCGCGCGCAGATGAAGGCGGCCATCGAGAATGCCGAACGCGGCCAGTTCGATCCCGGCCAGGCGGCGGGGCTGGCAAAACATCCGCTGTATGGCTGGCTGGAGTACGCCAACCTGCGCCGCAACATCGATACGGTCACCACTGCCCAGGCCCAGGAGTTCCTCAAGCGCTACAACGGCCAGGCCGTGGCCAGCAGCTTCCGCAGCGTATGGTTGCCGGCGGTAGCCCGGCGCCAGGACTGGCCCACCCTGCTGGCGAACTGGGCGCCCACCGAGAATGTCGGCCTGCGCTGCGCCCAGCTCAATGC